>OGRJ01001199.1_pt1 | contig 22599 bp, 25 predicted proteins | sample 1553411 | NCBI WGS metagenome assembly OGRJ01 (sample SAMEA2580084, study PRJEB22360) | human gut metagenome | biome: human gut; feature: human-associated habitat; material: faeces | place: Denmark | collected 2008/2010
TTCACCGGAATCGGCCCCCCCCCGCGGATCGGCCTGCCGAACCCCGCGTTGCAGGCGACGGTCGACGTGTTGCAGGCCGCCACACTGAAAGACGAGCACGTGATGCAGATGGCCCGCAAATACATCGACTACGCCGACGCGCAAAATGCGTTGCTGCCGGTAGACGATCCCTACGCCGAACGCCTCGATCGGCTGACGTCGCGCTACGTAGCCGTCAACGGCGTTCCGCTGAATTTCCGCGTCTACAAAACCGCGCAGATCAACGCCTTCGCAACGGCCGACGGCAGTATCCGCATTTTTTCCGGACTGATGGATCTGATGAACGACGACGAACTGATGGCGATCGTCGGCCACGAAATGGGACATATCCGCAACAGCGACACGCTGAGCGCGATGCGCAAGGCCTACCTGACTTCGGCGGCCCGGAATGCGCTGGGCGCTACGGGCGGCGTGATCGGTTCGCTGAGCGGTTCGCAGTGGGGATCGCTGGCCGAGAAGCTGGCCGGATCGCAATTCTCGCAGGGACAAGAGTACGCGGCCGACGATTTCAGTTTCGGTTTTTTGCAGCGCAACGGCTACGACCCGTATGCGATGGCCAGCGCCCTCGAAAAAATCCACCGCACCTCGCAGCGGAAAGACGGACAGGCCGACGCGATCCTGCAATTATTTTCGACGCACCCCGACAGCTTCAGCCGCGCCGCCCGGATGCGGGCAAAAGCCGATGCGGCAAAAGCCCTGCCTGCCGCCTGAGAATCGCCCCGAGCGAAAAAACATTTCATTAATTGGCTTTTTTATCGTACCTTTACGGCGCAAAAAGAGGCCGGACAGCCTTATGCCGAACCCTTTCATTCCGAACGGTTTGCCGATTACAGACTACCGCCGCGAACGGGCGACCCCGGACGATCCGGCCAATTTCGACGATTGTTTTTAATTTTTTTTAATATAAATCGCTATGGCTTATAGAATGATTCTCAACGAGACCTCCTATTTCGGAGCAGGCTCGAGAAAAGTAATCGCAGAAGAGGTCGCAAAACGCGGCTACAAAAAAGCGTTGGTCGTAACCGACAAAGACCTGGTGAAATTCGGCGTGGCCGCACAGGTGACCGACGTACTGAAAGCCGCCGGCATTCCGTTCGAAATGTTCGACGAAGTGAAACCGAACCCGACCGTAAAGAACGTGAAAAACGGGATCGCGGCATTCAAAGCCGCCGGCGCCGACTTTATCGTAGCTATCGGGGGCGGTTCGTCGATGGACACTTCGAAAGCGGTCGGAATCATCATCAACAACCCGGAATTCGCGGACGTGACTTCGCTGGAAGGCGTCGCCAATACGAAAAAGAAATCGGTTCCGGTAATCGCGTTGCCCACCACCGCAGGCACCGCCGCCGAAGTGACGATCAACTACGTCATCACCGACGAAGAAAACGTGAAGAAAATGGTCTGCGTAGACCCGAACGACATCCCGACGCTGGCGATCATCGACCCCGAACTGATGCTGTCGATGCCGCGCGGACTGACCGCCGCGACCGGTATGGACGCGCTGACCCATGCGATCGAGGGACTGATCACGCTCGGCGCCTGGGAAATGAGCGACATGTTCGAGATCAAAGCGATCGAAATGATCGCCAAATGGCTGCCCAAAGCCGTCGAGAATCCGTCCGACATCGAAGCCCGCGACGGCATGGCTACCGCGCAGTACATCGCCGGCATGGCCTTCTCGAACGTCGGCCTCGGCCTGGTGCACGGCATGGCGCACCCGCTGGGAGCTTACTACGACATTCCGCACGGCGTGGCCAACGCGTTGCTGCTGCCGTTCGTGATGGAGTACAACAAGGAAGCCGCCAAAGCCAAATACCGCACGATCGCCGAAGCGATGGGCGTCGACACCTCCGCCATGGATGACGACCAGGCCGCACAAGCTGCCGTAGACGCAGTGAAAGCGCTGGCCGTCAAAGTACGCATCCCGCAGCACCTCAGCGAACTGGGCGTACCCGAAAGCGGTCTTCCGACGCTGGCTCAGGCTGCTTTCAACGACGTCTGCACGCCGGGCAACCCGCGCAAGGCCGTAGTCGAAGAGATCCTCGAAGTGTACAAAAAAGCGTTTTAGCTTTTTCACGGCATAATTAAACCCGAAAGCGCTCCGTTTCGTAAGAGACGGGGCGCTTTCATCTTGTTGCCGGCAAGCGCTATCCCGCCGGAAATTGTTATATTTGCAAAGTGCAACGCAAACATAGAAAAGAAACCGATGGAACCGCAGCGTAAAGCCCTCGAAAAAGGCCCGGAAACGGGCCGCAAAGCGAAAAAAAACGTACCGCGCCGATTGATCAAACTGTTCGCCGTACTAACCGGTTCGCTGTTGCTGCTCATCGCGCTGTTGCTCGGAGCCGTAGCGCTGATCCTGACCCCGTCGCGGTTAACGCCGCTGGTGAACGAATACAGCAGTCGCTATCTGGACGCGCAGGTACGGTTCGACACCGTCACGCTGTCCGTATTCGAGAACTTCCCGAACGTCAGCGTCAAACTTTCCGGCGGCGAGATCATTTCGCACGCTTTCGCCGGATTGCCCGACTCGCTGAGAACCCGGATTCCGGCGGCGGCCGACACGCTGCTGAAATTCGACGAATTTTCGGTTTCGCTGAACCTGCCGCAACTGCTGGCCTCGCGCATTTCGATCCGCCGGATCGCCCTGACGCGGCCGAGAGTCTATGCCTACGTCTCCCCGTGGGGCAAAGCCAACTGGGAAATCTTCGCGGCGGACACGACGGCCGGCGACTCCACGGAGCAGGGCGGCGACCTATACCTGAACATCGCCGGCCTGGACATTCGCAACAGCGGACGAATCGTGTACGACAGCAAGCCCGACAAGCTGTACGCTACGGTCGACCTGGAGCACCTGCGGCTTAAAAACACGTTCCGCCACGACTACAAAATCGACCTGAGCTCCGTGAACAGCGTCCGGCTCGATACGCTGGACGCCTGCAGCAGCCTGCCGGTCGCCCTGAAAGGCGGTTTCACGTTCAATCCGAAACATCCCGAAACGATCGCGCTCGATAAACTGAACCTGCAACTGGGAGACATCCCGATAGGATTCGACGGCCGCATGTCGATCGCCCGGGACAGCATCGTTTCCGAACTGCAGTGCACGATCCGGCCGCTGGCGCTCGAACGGGCGATCACCCTCGTTCCGCCGCAACTGATGCCGATGCTCCGGACATTCGACACCAACCTCGCCTTCGACCTGCATACCCGGATCGACGGCAGCTACCGGTTCAGCGACGGACGCCTGCCACGGATCGACCTCGACGTCACGACCAACGACGGATACCTCTCCTACAAAAACGCGAAGGCGCGGATCGACCGGTTCGGGATCGACGCTTCGCTGCGCTACGATCCGCAACGGCCGGACTCGACCGGCGCAGTATTCCGCAAACTGGACATCGCCGGATCGGGCATCCGGCTGCACGGCAGCGGCTCGGTGTGGAACGCGATGCGCGATCCGGCCGTGCGGATGAAACTGACCGGAGCCGTCTACCTGGACACGCTGTCGATCCTGTTCCCATCGAAACAGGACATCGCTGTACGCGGACGGCTCGGACTGAATACCGACGCTTCGTTCCGGATCAGTCAGCTTCAGATCGGAAAGATCGGCAAAACACGGGTAGAGGGCACCATTACGCTCGACAGCCTGCTGGTCGATATCCCCCGCGATACGATTTTCATGATGGTCGGCGGCGGGATGATCCATTTCGGATCGGACCGCAACCGGCAAGACTCGCTGATCGGGAAAGATGCCGAAATGCTGCACACGACCGTCAAAGCCGACACGTTAAACCTCCGCATGAAACGGCAGTGGGTGCTGCTCGGATCGGCCGTATCGGCGTCGGCCCACAGCGCAGCATCGACGCTGAGCGGCGACACGACCGTCGTACATCCGCTGAACGGCCGCGTCGAGGCGCGTATGCTCGCGATGGCGGCATTCGACTCCACCTGGATTCGTCTGGACGGTATGCAAAGCAATTTCAGCATTGTTCCTTCTGAAAAAAATCCGGCGGTGCCGCTGCTTCAATTGGGATTCGACGCACGGGCGATGCAGGCGAAAAGCGCCGTCAACCGCTACGATCTGCAAAACGGGCATGTCGATTTCCGAGCGACGCTGGTTCCGAACCGAATGGACTCGGCCCGGCGGCGGCAACTGCTCGATTCGCTGCAACAGGCCTATCCGTCCGTCGCGCGCGATTCGCTGTTCGCGTACCACCGTTCCCGAACGCAGATGCGAAGCCGTTCGCGCAAAGACGACTTTTCGGGCTCCGACCTCGATCTGTCGCTCGACAAAAGCGCGGCGGAGATGTTGCGCCGATGGGACGCCAGCGGATCGGTAAAAGCCGCTTCGGGACGGCTGCTGACCCCCTACTTTCCGCTGACCAACACGCTGCAAAACGTCGATATTGCCTTTACGACCGATGCCGTCAAATTGAAAAACACACAGATTCAATCCGGACAGTCGTCGCTCGAACTGACCGGCGAAATCTCGAACCTGCGCCGCGTACTACTCGGACGGGGACAGTTGAAGATCAAAATGAACATCGAATCGGATACGCTGAACTTCAACGAACTGATCCATGCCGCGACCGTCGGCGCACAATACGAAAACGCTTCGGAAACCTACCAGAGATCGGTCGCCGAAGCCGAGAACAGCGAACAATTGCAACAGGTGATCGCCGAACAAAGCGGCGTGGACGACACCACCGCAGCGAGTCCGCTGATCGTGATCCCGTCGAATGTCGATGCGCAGATCGACCTGTGCACGCACTACGGCATCTATACGAATCTGCGCCTGAACTCGCTGGCAGCCGAACTGATCGCCCGCGACCGCTGCCTCCAGATCAAAAACCTGAAAGCCGAAACCGACGCCGGCTGCATGAACCTGACGGCACTGTACGCGACCCGCAGCCGGGACGACATCATCACCGGGTTCGACTTGGAACTGACCCGGATGAAAGTCGACCGGCTGATCAGCTTGATTCCGGAAGTCGACTCGATGCTGCCGATGCTGCGGTCGTTCGAAGGCGTCGTGGACTGCCAGATCGCGGCGACCGCGGCCGTCGACACGATGATGAACATCGACCTGTCGACGCTGAACGCCGCATGCAGCATCCACGGCGAGAACATGGTGCTGCTCGACGGCGAGACCTTTACCGAGATCGCCAAAATGATGCATTTCAAGAACAAGCAACGCAACTTGATCGACCGCATTTCGGTCAATATGTTGGTGCGCAACAACCAGATCGAGCTGTTCCCGTTCATCATCGAGATGGACCGCTACAAAGCCGCCGTCAGCGGCGTGCAGAAACTCGACATGAGTTTCAACTACCATATATCGGTGCTCAAATCACCGATCCCGTTCCGCCTCGGCATCAATATTTTCGGCACGCTCGACAAATTCAAATTCCGGCTGGGCCGGGCGCGCTACCGCAGCGAGAATATCCCGTCGTACGTCGGACTGATCGACACGACGCGCGTCAACCTGCGGCATACGATCACCGACATCTTCCACAAGGGGATCGAAGCCGCATCGCTCAGCGGGATGAAGATCACGCCGGCCGCCGCTTCGCTGACCGTAAATACCGACAGCGAAGCGCTGTCGAAGGCGGACAGTCTCGAATTGCAACGCCAGGGCATCCTACCGGGAATCGACTCCTCGGAAAACGGAACCGACAGCACGGCTGTTCGACAAAAACCGGACACGGCCGTTTCGGAAACGACACCGCCGACGATAACTCCCGCCGAAACGAAAACGTCCGGACGGAAAGAACAGCGCGCCCTACTGAGACAACAAAAGCGGGAACGCAAAAAAGCGAAAACGAACAATTAAAAAAACAACGATATGGCAAAAATTTTCTGCTTACTCGCCTTGTGCTGCCTGGCAGGAGCGTGCGGCTCCGGAAACGAAAAAAAACAGACTACGGCATCCAAAAATTTCCAAATGATCGAAGTTCCCAGTATCCTGGACAACCCGGACGACCGGGCCGCATACATCGGCAAAAATTACTGGCGGAATTTCGATTTCACGGATACCTCGCTGATCAGCAAACCGGAAACAACGGAACAGGCTTTTGCCGATTACGTCCACATCATCGAACACATGAACGCCGAAACCGCCGCCGCATCAATCAAAACCACGCTGTCGAAAGCGGAAGCGGATACGGCAATGTACGCCCATTTTTTAGACCTATTCGAGAAATACCTCTATGATCCGAACTCCCCGATGCGCAACGAAACGCTCTATATCACCGTTCTACGGGTTGCTATCGGCTCTCCGAAAACGTCCGAAGCGGAAAAGACACGCATGCGTTACCGCCTCGACCTGGCTCAGCGGAACCGTCCGGAAATGCCTGCGACGGATTTCGCCTACACGCTGGCTTCAGGAAAGACCGGCACGCTGTACGACATCGACGCCGAATACCTGATCCTGTTCTTCAATAATCCCGGCTGCCATGCGTGCCAAGAGACGATCGACCAGATCAACGATTCGGAAACGGTTCGTAAAATGATCGGGGACAAACGGCTGAAAGTGCTGTCGATGTATCCGGATGAAGACATGAAAGCATGGAAAGAATACCTTCCGACGCTTCCGACGCATTGGCTGAACGGCTACGACGCTTCGCAGCAGATCAAGAACGAAGAACTGTACGACCTGCGCGCCATCCCGACCCTTTACCTGATCGACCGGAAAAAGTTCGTAATCCTGAAAGACGCTCCGTTCGGAGAAATCGAACATTACCTGACACAAAAAGCCGAAAAGTAGTTACACTTTCCGGCTCCGGATATTTTTCTTCTTCAAACCATGCCGAAAACCGGCGGTCAGGACACGCACAGAATCAATAACTGGGCCGTCAGGATGCGCAGGAACATAGTCAGCGGGTAAACGGTCGCATACCCCACCGACGGCATATCGTTGCCGGCCACGCCGTTCGAGTAGGCCAACGCAGGAGGATCGGTCATCGCCCCGGCAGACACGCCCATCAGCGTATAATAATTGACCTTAAGCACCTTCCGGGCAATGATCCCGACGATCAGCAACGGCAGTACCGTGATGATGAAGCCGTAACCGATCCAATGATAGCCCTCCTCGTACAGCACCGTGTGGACGAATCCTTCGCCGGCCCCCAGGCCGACGCAGGCGAGAAACAGCGCAATCCCGATCTCGCGCAGCATCAGGTTGGCGCTCATCGTCGTATAGGTCACCAGCTTATAGTGCGGCCCGAAACGGCTGATCAGAATCGAAACGACCAGCGGCCCTCCTGCCAGCCCCAATTTGACCGGCTGCGGAATGCCGGGAAACATGATCGGCACGCTGCCGAGCACGACCCCGAGGAAAATCCCGACGAAAATCGGAATCAGATTCGGTTCGTTCAGCCGCCGCATCGAGTTGCCGAGTATTTTCGAAACGGCATTGATCGCCGACTCGCTGCCCACGACGGTCAGCCGGTCGCCCATCTGAAGCTGCAAATTATGGTTCGGGATCAGATCGACGCCGGCCCGGTTTACCCGCGTCACATTGACGCCGTAACCGCTGCGCAGCCGCAGGGCGCCGATATACTGCCCGTTGAGTTTCGATTTCGTAATCATGATGCGCCGCGAAATCAACTGGTTGTCGAGACGTTCCCACTCGTCTTTGTCCATATCGAGTTTCTCGCCGACGAAATCGGTAATCAATCCCATATCGTCGGTCGTGGTCACGATCAGCGCCTTATCGCCGACCGACAGCGGAGTCTGCGAACCCGCGATGTCGATACGTCCGTCCGGATGCAGTACGCGGGAAATAACGAACTGTCTGTTTATTAGTCGCTTGATCTGCAAAACGGTCTTTCCGTCCAGAAACGGATTCTTCACTTCGACCGAAATACGCACGGCTTCGTGCGCACCGCCCTGTTTGACCGTATAAGCCTTGTCTTCCTCTTCGAAACGGATCCTGAAAATCCAGCGGATGAAGATCATCGACAGGATGATCCCGAGCACGCCGAGCGGATAAGCCACAGCATACCCCATCGCGATATCCGGGGAGTCGATCCCGGTCATGTCGCTGTATGCCTGCTGAGCGGCTCCCAGACCGGGCGTATTGGTCACGGCGCCGGAAAGAATCCCGACCATCGTCGTAATCGGCAGACCGGTAATCAAATAAATCACGTAGGTAATTACGACTCCCAGCAGCACGATCCCGGTAGCCATCAGGTTCAACTGGACGCCTCCCTTCTTAAACGAGGAAAAGAAACTCGGCCCCACCTGCAGCCCGATCGAATAGACGAACAGGATCAATCCGAATTCTTTCAGGAAGTGTAACAGGTGCTCGTTGAGCTGCATCCCGAAATGGCTGAACGTGATCCCGACGAACAGAATCCACGTAACGCCGAGCCGCACCCCGGCAATCTTGATCTTACCCAACGCAACGCCGAGCGAAATCACCACGGCGAGAATCAACACCGAATGAGCGACCCCGCCTCCCCAGAACGCATCGTTCCCGAAAAACAAATTGCGAAAAAATTCCTCCATACCGTCTGTCTGCTACGACCCGAGCATCCCTCCGCAAATTTCGAAAACGCGCCCGGAATCTGAATTTCATTTCGGGTGCGAAGTTAATTAAAATATCCGGCATTTCCCGATGCGAAAAAACAGGAAAAAACCTTTTTTTTTAAAATTATTAAGAAACTTTTTCGCACCCGCCCCATCCGTACCGCCCGAAAATGCGAAGCCGCCAGATCGTCCCGCGCCTGTAAAAACACCGATAAAAATCCGGAATCCATTTCTGCGGTTGTAAAAAACATTCCGCAATGCGGAAAAATAAGACGGTTTTATCTTCCTAAAATCAATTAATTTAGTTTATTTTGTAAAAAATTAGGAAAGTTTTCTTCGGAATCGCACCCCAAAATTCAATAACTCAAATGAAAATGAAAAAATCGATTTTACCCGTATTGCTCGCTGTCGCACTTGCAACGGCTGCCTGTACGTCCAACACGAAACGACAGACGGCTACCCTGAGCGACGATTCGCTGTACACGACTTTCCGGGATCCCGGCCACGAATGGCGGGGCAAACCGTTCTGGTCGTGGAACGGACGGCTCGAAAAAGACGAACTGATCCGCCAGCTTCATATTTTCAAAGAGATGGGTATGGGAGGCGCCTTTTTGCACTCCCGCGTCGGACTGAAGACCGAATACCTCGGGCAAGAGTGGTTCGACCTGACCAACGCCGTGGCCGACGAAGCTGAAAAAATCGGCATGGAAGCGTTTCTGTACGACGAAGACCGCTGGCCTTCGGGCAGCGCCGGCGGCATGGTCACCGAGAATCCGGCCTACCGGATGAATTTCGTGACGCTCTACACGATGCCCGCCGAGGAATTCAAGTGGGACAACGATTCGATCGTCTCGGCATTCGTATGCAAGCTCGACGGGATCGACTACTCGGAACTGGAACGGCTGACCCCCGAATCCGACATGACCCGATACGCCGGGAAAACCGTCCTGAAATTCCAGCACGAAACGGAAAAATGCTCCGACGGCTACAACGGGACCACTTACCTCGACCCGATGAACCGAGAAGCCACCGACCGCTATATCTACCTGACGCACGATCAGTATGAAAAACACTGCGGCGCCCGGCTCGGCGGCAACATCCAGGGGATCTTCACCGACGAACCGCACCGCGGCGGATTGTTCACCTCGCACGAAAGCAAAACCGACGGAGTGACCAGCGGTATCCACCACATTCCGTGGACGCCGAAACTGCCGAAAGAGTATAAAAAGACATACGGAGAAGACCTGACCGCCGAACTGCCGAAAATTTTCTTGCGCGAAAACGGCGAACGGGTCAACGACGCCAAATGGCAATACTGCGACCTGGTACAGACGCTGTTCTTGAAAAACTTCGCCAAACCGCAGTACGACTGGTGCACGAAACACAACATGATCTATACCGGCCACGTGCTGCACGAAAACAGTTTCTCGAACCAGGTGACCATGCAGGGTTCGCTGATGCGTTTCTACGAATACCAGCACAACCCGGGCGTCGACATGCTGACCGAGCACGACAACTCCTACTGGGTGGTCAAACAGCTCTCTTCCGCCGCCCGCCAGTTGGACAAAAAATGGCTGCTGTCGGAACTGTACGGCTGCACCGGCTGGCAGTTCAACTTTGCGAACCACAAGGCTGTCGGCGACTGGCAGGCGCTGTTCGGCATCAACGTGCGCTGTCACCACCTGTCGTGGTACACGATGGAAGGCGAGGCCAAACGGGACTACCCGGCCAGCATCTTCTACCAATCCCCCTGGTGGAAAGAATATAAGTACGTCGAAGACTACTTCTCGCGGCTGGGCGTGATGCTGAACCAGGGCGCTCCGGTATGCGATCTGCTGATCGTCAACCCGATCGAAAGCGTAATGAGCCAAGTGAGCGTCAAATCGTTCAACGGCTTGGGCGCATCGGCCCCCGAAATCGTCTCGATGGAGCAAAAATACGCAGACCTGTTCCACTGGCTCGCCGGCGAACGCATCGACTTCGACTACGGCGACGAGGAGATGATGGGACGCCTCAGCAGCGTGGGTAAGGACGCCGAAGGCAATCCCGTTTTCAACGTGGGACACGCCTCCTACCGCACCGTATTGGTAGGAAACATGGAAACGATGCGCGAAACGACCCTGAAAGCGCTCCAGAAATTCGAGGAGGCCGGCGGCAAAGTGATTTTCGCCGGCGAAGCGCCTAAATTCGTCAATGCCGTAGCGTCGGAAGCCCCGGCGCAACTGGCCGCGCAGAGCATCCGGATCGATTATGCGCAAAAACCGATCGTAGAGACCGTGAAAAGCCTGATCCGCCCCGTAGTACAGGTGACCGATGCGTCGGGTAACGACATGAAAAACGTCTTCGGTCAGGTGCGTCAGGACGGCGACCGCTACTACGTCGTACTGATGAGCATGGACCGCGGCCGGAAGTTCGATTCGGTAACCGTAACGTTGCCGTTCGCCGGCGAAGTGACGCTGTGGGATTGCAAAACGGGCGACGTATGGAAACAGCCGACCGTAAGCTCCGGAGCCGAAGGATCAAAAATACTCACTTCGTTCGAACCCAACGAGGAGAAAGTTTACACGATCTCGGCCGCATCGCCGGCATTCGCCCGGCAGATGCCGGTAATTACCGAAAAATCGCGGATATCCCTGCCCGACACGTACGATTACACGCTGAACGAACCGAATATCTGCGTACTGGACGTAGCCACTTGGCAGATCGACGAACAGCCGGCGCAACCGCTGACCGAAATCATGAAAATCGATCAAGCGGTACGCAAGCATTTCGACTTGCGTCCCCGTGGCGGAGAGATGGTACAGCCCTGGTATGCGGAAAAAACGGACGGAGTCAACTACCAAAAACCGCTCGGCGTACTGAAAATGCAGTTCCCGTTCGACGTAGCGGTCATACCTTCCGACACCCTCTTCCTGTGTCTGGAAACGCCCGACCGCTTTACCGCCGTAATCAACGGTCGGAAGCTTTCGATGGAACAATCCGCGGGCTGGTTCATCGACAACAGCATCCGTAAATTCGCCGTCCCGACAAACTACCTCCAGCAGGGCCGGAATACGGTCGAACTAATCGCTAATTTCAGCCGCAACCTCGACCTCGAAGCGCTGTACCTGATCGGCGATTTCGGCGTCGAATTGAAAGGCATTCAGCGGACGCTGACCAAACTGCCGGCCAAATTGAAAGTGGGCGATATCGCGACGCAGGGACTTCCGTTCTACTCGGGAGCCGTTTGCTACCAGATCGGCAACCTGCCGAAACCCGCCGCCGGCGAACGCATCATGCTGCAAATGCCGGGCTTCGACGGCGGTTGCATCGAACTGAATAACGACTATGCGCACCAGATCTGCGGATGGGCTCCATACCAAATGGACGTAACCCAGGTGGCCGAAAAAGGCGATGTAGCGCAGTTGAACGTGGTGCTTACGCGCCGCAACACATTCGGCCCGCTGCACGCGCTGCCGGCACGTGCAGGAGCTTACGGCCCGTGGAACTGGCGTACCGAAGGCGGTTCGTTCACAATGGATCAGTACACTCTGCTGCCGGCCGGCCTGACGCAACAGCCGACGCTCGTCATCGACGACGTGAAATAGGCGAACCGGATCGAAAATACGGCAAAGGGGCGGGAGCATTCCTGCCCCTCTGCTTTCGAAAAACGAACCATCAAAAACCACGGTAATGAAACGAATAATCGGAATCATCGCATGGACGGCAACGGCTGTGCTGCTGCTCACGGCGCGCGGAGCATCCGCACAGAAAAAACGGCTGCATACCGTCCCATGCAGAAACTACGCCCAGGTCGAAGCGTACTTCCGCTATACGCCTGGATGCGGCACGATCGTCAGCGGACACCGCGGCGGCATGGCGCCGGGATACCCGGAAAACTGCATCGAAACGTTCGAAAATACGCTAAGCCACATGCCGTCGTTCTTCGAGATCGACCCGCAGATGACCCGAGACAGCGTGATCGTGCTGATGCACGACCCGACGATCGACCGCACGACGACCGGCAAAGGAAAAGTATCGGACTATACCTACGAAGAACTGCAACGGTTCAACCTCGTAGACCGCCAGGGCACGGTGACCCCGTATAAAATACCGCGCGTCAGCGACGTGATCCGTTGGAGCCGCGGTAAAACGATCCTGAACTTCGATAAAAAAGAGGTTCCCCGCGACGTGCTGATCCGGCTCGTCAACGAACTGAAAGCCAAAAACGTCATTTACACGGTACACTCGGCCGACGACGCGCGCACCTGCTACGGACTCGATCCGGACGCGCACTTCTCGGCCTGGATCGGCGACATGCGGCAATTCCGCGAATACGAAGCCACCGGGATTCCTTGGTCGCGGTTCATCGCCTACGTGGTCAGCGGTACGATGAAACCCGAACAGCGGGAACTGTACGACGCGCTACACGCAAAGGGCGTCCGGTGCATGATCTCGGTAGCCCCGACGGTCGACCGGCTGCCGGAAGCGGAAAAACGGAAAGAGGGATACCGGACGGAGATCGCCAAAAATCCGGATATCATCGAAACCGATTATCCGCTCGAACTGATCGGACTGTACTGATCCGGAGACGCCTCGGACAAACGTCGTCCCGCTACCGAAAATAAAAACCGCCCCGGCGCTACCAACACCAGAGCGGAATCATATCTCCGAAGAGATACCTCTTGAACACGAATATTGTATCATCTTCGGACAGCCCTCGCAAGCGGAACCTTTGTTCCTGCTGGCTGTTATTTTTATACTCATTTTTAAGGAGATTTTTATGAAACTTCCAAACGGTTTCGGTTCTGTACATAAATTACCCGGCAACCGCCGAAAACCCTGGCGAGCCCGAAAAACTTCGGGGTGGGTTACTGATTCAAAAACCGGAGAAGTAAAACAGAAATATGTAACTATTGGCTACTTCTCCACTCAAAAAGAGGCTCTACAAGCTCTGGCGGACTATAACGAAAATCCTTATGATATTTCAACCGATAACATTACTTTTTCAGAAGTTTATGAAAAATGGTCAGATGTTCATTTTCAAACCATCGTACCTTCTGCCTGTCGAACCTGGAAATCCGCATACAGTTACTGCAAGCCACTGTATAATATGCGAATGAAAGATATTCGTGTAAATCACTTAGAGGAAACTATTAAAAATGCCACCGTGGGGTCAAATACAAAAGCCCGGATGAAGAGTCTGTTCAATCTCATGTATAAATACTCTATGAAACATGAAATTGTAGATAAGAACTATACTGTATTATGCGATAGCATAAAAAAACCAAAGCCACAGATTATAAGAGAGCCATTCAGTGAAGAAGAAATTAAAACCCTTTGGGATAATATCGAATTTCCCTTTATAGATATGATTCTCATTGGAATTTATTCCGGCTGGCGCCCTCAGGAACTTGCTATCCTGAAAATTGCAGACATCGACTGGACAGAAAAAACATTTACAGGAGGATTGAAAACAGATGCCGGAAGGAACAGAACGGTTCCCATTCATCCGGTTATTGAGAAACTGGTCAGAAAAAATTATGATTATGCAGTCAGTCTGAACAGCGAAACTCTTTTTAATGATGAAAACAGCCTGTCCGGAACTTCTCTTACCTACGATAAATACCGAAATCGTTTTTCTAAAATCATGAAAAAATTACAGATGAATCACAAACCACACGATACGCGCCATACATTTGTGACCAAAGCTCAGGAAGCAAACATCAACGAATACATGATTAAGTTAATGATCGGACATGAAATTAATGATGTAACTGAAAAGGTATATACCCACCGCACAATAAAAGATTTCAGAGAAGCAATAAATCTCATCAAATAGTTAAAAATACAGCCTATGACCAAGAATAGCTCTTAGCCATAGGCTTTTTTTATTGGGAATATTTGTGTATTACCTCTGTGTATTACTTGTGTATTATGTAGCAAGATTCACATAAATTCCAGAGGATTTATACATTAAACAATCCTTGATTTTACTGTATTTCTTAGAACTTACCTTCTTTTGCGGCTTCCTCAATGGAAACAGTAATGCCTGCAAAATCAATATATATCGTCCTTTTTGTTGCCTACTTGTTTCCTATTCACCAATTTTGGTACTTTTTCAGCACTTCTCAGACCAATTTTATACCTCGATTCCGTCATAAACATAACCCGTTTCCTGCCAGAATTTCATAGGTGATATGTAATAATCATACTGGCTACTTCCATCTTTCTTGAAAGCTACTCCAAACGTGAGTAATCCCTGGATGATTCCCTGTCTCACAAACTGAGGATCTTTCTTCATTACTCTTGCAGCTACAGTAACTGGTACATTTTCTCCTGTAAATTTAGGAATCTCTAAATATATTTTCTTTTCTTCCATAATTATAATCCTCCGAAACATCTTCTGTGTGTATTACGTTATCATCTTTTTTTCACCCACATACACGGCGGAACTCTCCTCAAAGAGCAGCTGTCATTACGCCCAAAACAACATTTACTGCAACCGTTTTAACTTCCGCAATACTCAGCATGTAATTCCGACTATGTATTGCTTCCTTTTCTGTTTTTCTTAAAGATTCTTCATCAGCACTGCTGCCCACATCGAGGACAAGTAGTAAGCTTCCAGTCCTTGTGCTTTGGTTCTGGAATATTCTTTTTCATGCTCATGGTAAGCGTTCCGCCTCTTTCTACCCTGTATCTTGGTCTTATCATTTTCTTCTCCACCTTCTTCTTGCTTCTGCCCTCTTCATATGATTCATCTCGTTTTCCAGTCGATTTACCTGTTTCTGCAGCTCGTCTATGTCCACAATCATAAACAGATTCGGCTGTACCAGCTTCGTTGGATTACCAGCCAAATTCATTTTCATGTGCAGGTCTTTGCACATTGTTTCCCTGGCGTTTGTTGCTTTATATGTCTTTGGCATTGTCTCATTCTTCCTCCCGTTTAATCCTTTGTCCGCACCATTTGCAATATCCGGCAAATACATCTTTGTCGTATAACCCACTACCGCACTCAGGGCATTCCACAGTTTCTCCAAATACTCCGCAGATTTCTCTGACCGCTTTCGCCTCCTGCTTCTCCAGAGCCTCTAACGCAGCCTCATAAGCTTGCCTTCTCCGGTTGCTCAAAGTACGTTCTAATTTGCTTGAAAAATACTCTATTGCTTTCTGTGTATCCATTATTCTCCTCCTGCATAAATCGCATTTGCTTCTTTCTCTTTTCCGCGTTCCATATAGTAATCATAGAGAAATTCCTGCTGTGCCTTTGTATATCTTTTAACCGGGTTTTTCGTAGGGAATGCAATCCCTTGAGAAGGATTGTGCAGAAGAACCCAGCCATGTTCCACCAACCAGTCACCGGCGCCTATCAACCCAACATTGCATTTGACCTGCATATCTACTTCAGAATCATCTGCCGCTTCTGGAAAATGTTCCTCGATATAATTTTGTGCCCATTCCTGATGATTTCCCCATTCAACGCCATAAAAATTTCCATCTGGAGCTAACCAACCATAATCTTCTGTACTGTATTTTGTTTTATCTGACATTCGTTCTATAAATCCAGACAAAAGACCTGAGCCATATTTACTTTCTATCGGCTGTCCGGTTTCTTCTCTAACTTGATTTTTCAGATATTCCGGGACGTATTCCATAGCAACCGAATACCATTCCGCGTACTTTTCTTTCTCTTTTTCTGCATCTTTTCTCTTCCGTACTTCCTCTGAGAACCTGCGGAAAATATCAAATTGTTTTGGAGTCTCTGGCTGTTCATCAGGTTCGTAGATTGTCATGCAGAATGTATCATCTGCTGTATTTCCACAGAGAGCAGCTCGTCCAATAAGAACATCTTCCGCAAATCTTTTCAATGTTTTTTCTGACATATCAGTTCCGCACATACAGCTTAACAGTAACTCCATGACTTTTTCAAATTCTTTTCCTTCATAAAACAACCATTCCTTCGCGAGTTGTGTGATAAATTCTCCTTCAACATTAAAAGAAAATGCCTTTTTTTCTTTCATTTTTCATCTCCTCCTTTGTATGGTTCTGGAAGTTGCTGATATGCTACAATTTTGTAATTTTCACTAAAATAATCGAAAGGTGGAATCCATTGTTCTCCAATCGAAAATGTCCCAAGGAAGTGTTCTCTATATTGTGTGATAGCAACATATCTTTCATCTGGATTATCTTTATCTTCGTAAGTGATAAAAACATCTTCATTTTCTGGCGGTAACTCACCAGATGAAATCGGAATCCATTTTTCAGGTTGTGCTTTAAAACCATCAATAAATCCAATTTGATACCATTTTCTTCTTTTACATTCATTGCATTTTAAAACATCATCCTTGTGAGAACGGATGATTTCTTCGATTTCTGATGCCGTTCTATTCGCAATGGGGTTATTGTTTTTTCTGTATTCTTCTATCTCTTCCAAAATCTTCTCTAGTGTGTTCATCTTCTGACCTCCATTACAACATTTTATAAAAATCATATCCAAATAATGAATCATCAATATTCTCACGCACTTCTTCTACAAACTCTTCATTTACTCCGTCCTCTTCTAATTGGTCTGAAAAATCTTCGTCAGCACTTTTCATTCCAAATTCTGATTGAATCCACTTTTTCGTATATCTCCTACCATCTACTTCGAGTGTTTCTGTATAGCTTTTTCCGTTCGTTTCAACAGTGTATTTCATCACTCCACCTCCAACAAATCTTTTCTCAGTATCTTTAACAATCCATCTACCACTGACTCCCAATCATTTTTCTCTTTAATTTCCATGTCACTTCTCATCTGTTTCCCGATGGATTCAAAAGCCTGTATCAGGAAGTAAAACTGCATAACACTTCCGACTCCAATATTATCCTCGACCTCAGCTTCCAAAGTTCCCTCCGGAAGTTTCACAAGCATACACACTTCTTCTTTTTTCAAAAAATCATTCATAAATTCTCCGAATTTATCTAAATCCATCATTTTTCAATCCCTCCTATCAAACTTCTCCATCATTTTTCGCCGCCAGTCCTCCCGGTGTTTATTACAGGTATCATCATCGTTAATCCTCTTCAACTGCCTATCCAACTTATATTCCATCTGCTCTCTGACTGCATCTTCTTTCCCGTGCTGCATAACAAGCTGTGCGCACATGATAATTACGTCTGCAATCTCGCTCCATGTGTTATCTGCAAAATAAACGCAATCCTCAAACCCAAACGGATTCGATGCACCCCTCAACTCTGCCAGAAGCTCCTCAATTTCTTCCTGAGTCTTTTCATACTGGCTTTTCTTGCTATAGTGGTTTGCAAGAGTATGTATTTTCTCTTCAATAGACAGTTTTGTATCTGTAACTCCAATCACATTCTCTGCTCCCTTCTGAATTTATTTAAAATAAACTTAACTGCTCAAAATCATACTTGGGCTTGTTTCGTGTAATCTGTACTCCATGATTCCAAATCCGCATTACCCTTTCCTTTTGCTTAGTGCTTGCCATATAGTTATCTTCTACTTCTGGTGGCGTAGGAAGATAATATTCTTCCGGAAGAGGAAGCTCATTTTCTTCACAAATTTCACGTATTTCTCGCTTATAACTCAAAATATGATTCCTAGTCAGATTCATATTGCATCCATCAGGCCAGAACGGATCGTTACAGCCCTGCTCCTGAATATGCTTCCAAACACCAATTTCTCTGATGATGTTATACGCACATTCTTTTATCATCTGCTCCGGTGTTTTATTTCTTTTCATATATCTCCTTTCCGGGAGGAGTGACAGCCCCTCCCTTATTGTGATATATATTGGATTTTAGATAGCTCCCTATTTCTCCGGCATCTCATAAGTTGGATTTTTGAGATGGATATTTTTCACAATGTCCTGTATTATCTCAAGACAGCGTTCTTTTGACGGATATATTCCAATTACTATGCAGCTATTTATTACTTTGCTATCCGCGCAATATGCAATTCCGTGTTCCTTTTTAAGCAGTGCATTAAACGAATACTCAACGCTCACTGCATTATCAATATTTAATATTGTTTCTTTGTCCTGATGTAAAATCCACATAATCTTATCCTCCTCTTTTCTCACAATCCAAACCTGTCAATCGTCTTCTGTGTATTCTCCGACCACACTACATCAATGTCGTATTTTTCTTTCAGCAGCTTCAACGCCTTTCCTGGTCCGTGCGGATCTGAATCAATCTCATCATATTTCGCTTTCGTCCCACGCATAAACTTGTCCAGCATACTTCCATCGCCCTTCTTATGCTTCGAAAAGCTGAAATTCTCACACAGCTCCCAAATAACCGCCAGCTGTGTCGTCACTGACTGTATGTTTTTGGCATCGTCCCAGATCTTGCAGTAAACTGAATATGGGATATTCCTGCCTATGTATTCCTCCATCCAGTTCACATCATCGAATCCCATCTCTTTGTTTAATTCCGGAGAATCAAATTCCAGTTCGATTCCCCACTTCTCGTGGAGTTCCTCATAGGTTTTCCTGATATTCTGTTTTTCGGCAGTTTCCACACACTCCGAATAATGTTCCAGAAGGTGCGCCGCCGCTGCTTTTCCGTACCGGAAACCATCAAGAGCTTTTAATGATGTGATAATATTACAAAGAGTGGAGTATTCCTCCGCTTTATCAAGCTTCTCTTGTGCTTCCACAATACACGCTTTTTTAATCTCCTCGGTCTGCTCCCTGCGCCACTGCTCCAACACCGCAACCTTTGCACCTGTCAAGTTTGCCACCTCTTGCACAGACAGATTGCTTGTTCTCATCGGTGCAGGCGGCATCTGAAACGCCGGGAATCCCGCCTGCTTCAGAAGCGTTTCCGCTTTCTTTCTATCTTTTTTCTGGCTTCTTTCCTGCCTTCTTAATTCTGCTCTACTCATTTTCTTCTCCTGTTTCCGGAACAATTCCATTTATATCAAAAATACTCATCTGTCCGGGTAACTCCTCTTCCGAGTTCTGCGGCTGTCCTCCGGTCTCTATCAACGGTCTTTCTGGTGCCGGCTGGTTAAAATGCCTACAAGCTATATAGGACGCCTTCCAATCTGTGGCAACACTTCCGGTATTTCCGTAAACCAAGCATTTATATGCTGTTCTCTTCCCGACTTCCACACAGATAAGGTTCTTGCACTCCTGACAAGTGTGCTGCCAACAACAGCCTCCGGACCATTTATACATTGCCTGATTCCGTGTCATGGCTTTTCCCTTGATACCTCCAACTCCTGACGTAATTCCTGTATGAGAGGATGCCAAGGTCTGGCTCCTCTCATGCGCTTCGCAATTTTTTTCAAATCAATATCTTCTTTATCAATGGTTTTTATTCCAATCAGCTTGCCGCTGTCCCAGCGAATTCGCTTGTCCTTAAATCCATCGGTAAGTTTCACTTCGCCGGGCGCACACTGCTCATCTTCAAACATAATCCACTTTTTTCCGTTAATGATACAATAGCCAACAATCATCTCTTTTCCTCCTCTCTTGCAAAACCACCATGTTTCTTGATTACTTCGTCAATCAATTTAACCGGTACATACCCATAAACTGTCTCTGTCAAGTTTTTTGGATCTTCTGCATATTGCTTAATCAGTTCCTCTTCTCTGTTCGGAAATCCGATTTCGCAAGCTGTATAATCTCCATCAGAAAGATTGAGTCTCGGTATGCTATACAGCATAACCCCTGCTTGCACTGACATTTCAAATCCATCTTGGCATCTGACTCTGGGTCTTGTTCGTTGCATACCATATTCGATACCGTATGTATCTTTCAAAAATCCCTTGATACTGGTATATACTGGTTTATATTCTGTATCAATGTATTCGCCAGGAAAACAATTCCCACAATACTTCCACGTCTTATCTTCTACTCTTACGAATGTAGGATAAGTTGCTGTATATTTACCTGTCTTCGGATTCATTCTGCTGTCATAAGGTTCTCCCACCTGTAAATATCCTGCTACCATATTTCTCGGAGGTAAAATCTCTAAGAAATACCAGTAAACATATTCGTCCACCAGATCTCCCGGCTTGCAGAAATCATTCCAGTTCTTCCCACTTTCTTCCCATTCTTTAAGTGTCTTGATCTCTTTCTGCTTTTCTTCGCTCATTCTCTGCATACTCCCTTTCTTTTATTGCTATGTAGTCTTTGACATGAAAACCATTCAAAATATTGATTGCCTGCAGTTCCGACAGTCCGCATCTCCGTTGAAGTTTCTTCCGCAGTTCTCTTCTCTCGCCTGTATCTTGTCTTCCATTTTCCGGAAGATTTTCTGCCAATATTCTGTATTCATTGGCGATTTCTTCTGTGAGAAGTTCTGGCATTATACAGTCTCCACATACGTGACACTATTTACTTTGCAATTAAATTCCGGACAAAGAGAACTCCATAATTTTGCAAGATCATTCATGTCTTCCACATCCAGCTCCGTCTCATCTTCTTCGCCGTCCCTGTTTACAAATCCGATTCGATATGTGTTTTTTCGTCCGCCGTATGACTTTCTTACAATGCCTTTTCCAGCTTCTCTAATTGTCATTCTGCATCGCCTCCAGTTCTTCTTTCACTCGGTTCAATGCGTATTTGCTGGCCGGATTCAACATTCTCTGCCATGCCCCCTGGGATGGTGCCCACTTAAAACCGTTCTTTTTCAAAACGGCTCTAACATCTGCCTCCGGCTTTTCATCAAAAATAATCTGCAATCTCATAGCTTCCACATTCTCAACAACCTTGAACAGCTCAAATTCCGTTTCTTTTGTTCCCCTCTCCTTGACTGCTTTCAAGCTTTTCAACCTTTCCTCTACTCTATGGATATTTGCGTTGTTGTTCTGCAGGGCGTATGCTGGAAATCCAACTCTTCCCATAAAATCCGGGGTTCTCAGTTCCTGGATCTGCTCATCGGAATACCCCAGGATTTTAAGCTCCTCATCTCCCTTTTTGGTATTCTTCAAGCGGATGGCTTTATTGACAGCTCTCATTCTTTCCTGGTTTTCTTTTAAAGCATCCAGCTTCTCTTCCAGGCGTTCTATAGCGTCCTCATCTGAGGACTTGATGATATCCTTTCCTCTCAAAATCTCCTTGATCTTATCCAGAATTTTCTGCGTCTCAGTATAAAACTGATGGTTTTTCTCCCAAGCCTGCACTTGTTTCTCTTTTTTCTTCACTGGGAAATTGCCAGCACCCGAAATCATAACTGAAGGACATCTACAACCGATATTGCTCTCCCGGTTCATGTACTCGGCCATTCTCTTTGAATATCTCTTTACCAATGCTTCAACTCTATCCGTTTCTCTCGGTCTTGCTTCTGCAACTTTCTCGGCTAAGTCATAGGCTTTATCGACATATCCTCTGTATTCTTCTGTCTTACTGCCTACCTTGTAGTCGCTCATAGACATCATATCGTGTGCGATTCTGGCCTGTTCTTCGTTGATTGCGCAATATAATCTTTCCATTTCAGCATCCTCCCTCAAACTCTGCCATTTTCTCTCTGTCGAATTTCATTGATGGATAAATACAATATCCGCTACGTCTCGTTCTTCCAGTCGATTTTGCCAGCCCTTTCGCTTCCAAGAAATCCACTACCCAAGGGCAATTATTTGTATCCACATATGCTTCATTTTCTGCTAATGCTGAATCGCACAGACAAACGGTAATTCTTGCAACTGGTCCCTCTCTTCTGCTGAAGATTTCAACTGCGATACTACCATCCATCTGATACTGTCCTATTCTTAATGTACAATCTGTATATGTTGCGTAACTTGTCTTAACCTCCAATAATGCCATGCTATATTCCTCCTAAAATTATTCTGTGACCGGCTCTCTGTGCTTTTCCATTCTCACATCAGCTCTTCCTGCAAGATTCTCTCGGTACTCTCTGAGACTTCTCTTTGCATCTGCTCTGGTATATTCGCTGTTTTCGCACTCCCAATATCCCCAGTTTGTCATTATGTCCCAGCGATTCTTTGTTTTTCTCTGATAGCTCATTCGTAATCCCCCCCTTTTTTATCTGCGAGTCTTTGTTTTTAAATGCTCGCGCTTGCGAGTTTAACTGGTAAAA
>OGRJ01001213.1_pt1 | contig 22438 bp, 11 predicted proteins | sample 1553411 | NCBI WGS metagenome assembly OGRJ01 (sample SAMEA2580084, study PRJEB22360) | human gut metagenome | biome: human gut; feature: human-associated habitat; material: faeces | place: Denmark | collected 2008/2010
TGGCTCCAAATAGTACCACTGCGAAGAGCTTCAAATTTTTTACTGCATTCTAGGCAAAGAACAAGCCGCATTTCAGGCCAGTAGAACTTTGGTTTGCTTTGCAGATTGTTGACTTCCATCAAATTATCTGGTTTCCCTGTTAAGCACATTTGGCAGATGCAGTAGGGTTTCCCGGGAGGCGTATAGCGACGCAAAATTTCCCGGCGAGCATAATTTTTATCGAAAAGCTCGGTGGTTCCGTTCTCCTGCTGTATGCAGTCAACGGTTCTTGTCCGTTCCTCTTTGATGATTCTTTGAAGAGGGGCATTATTTATAGAGTTCTGCAGAGCATTTAGATTGCGAATCGGCTCATTCGGAAACTCATCGGGTTCAATGAAATATTCTTGTTTCTGAAGTGCACCGAGATGGTATCTTTCCATTAGATCATTAGAAATCAATTGATGCTCCACACAGCTTTCGAGAATGTTTGCCCCATGCTTAAAATAATCGTCTTGGAGACTTTCGATATCATCCTCTGTTAATCGAGCGGTAATCTTCAAATCATCAAAGTAGACATCACAAAGTTCCTTGGTTCTGACAAATTGAGCAAAACGGCTGCACTCACCTGAACAGCGGCATGAAGGTACTATGCTGCCTGCAAAGTAGTTTTCTGCTTCATTGCATAGATAAATTTGCCCGATACGGATTTCACCGAGTTCGTTTTTAAGTGGAATGAGGCCTTTGTTTTTATCTTGACAAAGTACTTTCTCGCCCCACTTTTTGAAGTCGTTGTTCGATCGATACTCTTTGAGCAAATAAGTGTATAATGCAGATGGAGAATCGAATTGTAAATGTTTCTCCAAATTTTCGCAAAACAGTGATTCTCGGTAGCGCTCATCCATTTGATTCACAGAAATCTGAAATACTTTGAAAATTTCTTCAATATCCCGTCTGGAAATGATTTTCTCGCTCAACACGTAATACTGCGCTGGAGAAATTTCAGCTGTTGGATCGGTATAAATGTTTTTCTCGTCAAATCTTACGTATTGAATTTCGCCGGGAATATCTCCTAGTACAGGGGTGACCGCAGAATTCCGAACTAAAGAGAGAAAGCTTTTTGAAAGAAAAGCTCTCTGCTCATAAAGATAATGCCAGAATTTAATTGCAAAGTCATCATCCATTTGAAATGCAGCGTGGCTCAGTAGAAACGAGGCAATTTCTTCTACAGGTGCTTCCTTGCACCCGAGAGCTTTGAGCTTTGAATCATACTTGACGGTTCGACTTGTATCAATAATCTGGTGTAGAGGCCGTTTCAAAAATGCACTTTTAGAAATGAGATCATACGCTTCTAAAGGGTAAAGGACAACAATATCTTTGGCAGAAACCAGAGGATGAACAGAAGATAACGTCGGGATAATCTTTGATGAAGAGAAAAAAAGAACTGGTTCAGGAAGTTTTTGGTTGTATTCGTTTCTTTCAAATAATTTGAAACTGGTGGTTTCTGCAAATCTGTTTGAGGTCCATTCAAGGCCGAGGTACTGCAGAGTACGTATCTTTAAATCCGGCGCAATTGTTTCCAATAGCTTGCGGTAACCTAAGAAGAGTTGCTGCCAGATTAACGTATTCCACTTGCTTGTCAAAATATCGTCACGAGAGGTTGTTAACTCGAATGGCGCATCAATATAGAGCGGAATATTTAGTTTGACGGTTGTGGGAAGACCACTGTAGATGCAACCTTCCGTATCTTTGGTGGGAAGATAGAAAACGATGTTCTGCTCACGGTCAATGATGCGCTGATGATTAGCACGTTCTAAAAGAAGGTTTTCATCTGTGACGCAAAATTGATAGCGGACCATGCGATAAACATATTTTATGTCATTGAGAAAAATGAGTCGCTGGTTTGGTTCATCTTCAATTCGAATATGAGTTTTTCCAATTCTGATATCTTTTAGTTTTCGAAGGCACAAGCACAGATGCAAAATATTGGACGGCATAAGAAGTTGTGCAGGCAATTCTTTTTCCAAATGAAGGATCATCGTGGTTCCGGTATCGGAGGAATCTCGACCATGAATGATATTGGGAACGGTCGGGTGACCTTTGGTAAGCAAAAAGTGAAAATCACCACTGTGAATTTCTACCTCAGAAGCTATAGAGAACACAGATTTAAAGCCAACGCCTTTTTCGCCGATAGTACACTCACCAGCAAGCTTCTTTTTGGTTGACTCACCAATGGCGGTGATAGCTCGTACGTTAGATTTAGTAAAGCCTTGCTCATTGTATTGGGTTGTGACGGATGTACCTTTGATATCAAGAGAAAATGTTGGAATAACTTGATCAGAGTAAAGACAGTCATCTGCATTTTGAAGAAGCTCGTTCAAAAAGCGATCATTGGAGTTGGTACTTGCATTTTTTAAAAGATCGATATAGTTTTGATATTGTTCTTTTCCGAGCGCAACGCGTTGGGATTCGCGAAGACCCCGAAGTAAACTCAAAAACTCAATATCCGGAAGTTCATTGTTGACATCGTTCAATGTACGAGAAACTTGCCGGTATTTCAGCTGCAATCCAAAGAAACTTTGCTTCTGAGCATGACTGCACAGATCTGAAAGCGCCTCGAGAACATCACCTGATAGAATCAATACATTATCGGCAATTAAAAAATCAGTTGTTTCTAGATTCAGTATAATGCAGCGAAATTGAATTCTATTAAGGTATTCCTGTAAGCTGGATGGAAAACTTTCCAGTTCAAATTCTTCACCGGAAGGATCAATATGCAAAATATTAGCAGTATCAGATGGATTAAATTGAACACGAAGTCCCGCAGGAAAGATTTGGTTTTTCTGGTTTGTACTTTTTCGCTGAAATGCTGCCATGCAGTTTGTATGCTGGAACAGAGTGCACACTTGCGGAACGGATATTACCGCATCTGAAAGGGTAGAAACAAGCGTCTGCCAAGCATTGTCTTTCATCATAAGGTGATCTTCCAGATAGCAGAAGATTTCTTCTGTTGATGCATTTAAATTGAACGCTTGTGAAAAGAGCATGTCACGAACGCGAACGATTTTCTTCATACCGAAGTCTTTGCTTTCGCCCAGGGGATATTGGAAAACTTCAAGTGGAGAATTCAGAAGTCTTGCTGCCAGAAGCGGCTTAGCTACAGGCATTTCTGTCTCAAAAAAGCAAAGCTCTCCTGCAGACTTAAAATTTCCCTGAAGAGATGGAAAAATCTTTTGATGAACAAAGCTCTGACCGGAAAGATCCTGACGATTCAAAGCGTGGGCCTTCTCATTATTCTGGACAAAGAAAGGCTCATTCCTTGCAGGTACATAGTAGGCAATACTACTGCCATAACGAGTGGAGTAATGCTGATACGCGCGATTCAGAAAGTCGGACAGAGAACTACAGCAGTGGACAAACCACTTGTTTTCTCCCTGTGGATCAATATGCTCCCGCGAAGCATCCAGTTTAAATGGAACATGACAGACAAGTGGAACACTCAAACGCATCCCGGTTGGCAGATAGGAGTAAAATGCACCCTGTTTGTTGAGCTTTGGCAGATCTTCCGGATCCGGAAACAGAAGCTGCATATTCAGAAACCGCTCTTCAAACTCAGTTTCCTCGCCATAGCGGGAAACACATTGCTGCCGATTGAATTTTATGGGCATCGTATAGCGGACGCATCGGATGGAATTGTTTAAATTGTATCCTTTCCTAGAAACAATATCTGCGCTGACAACAACCTCTTTTTCAAAGTGAAGATCATGCAGATCGTGCGCCTCTTTTTTTTCGAGGGATTCTCTTTGGGAAACATAAAATTCCAGCGAATCAAATTCATCGGTGAAAAAGCGAAGCTTTGTAAGCTTATTCAGAAAGAGAATAGGATTATTCTGTAAGACGGCATTTGGCCTGCCATACATTCTGGCAATTTTCTGATAGGTGTCCCGAATAACCGCTGGGTCAGCAAATAATGTCAGCTTTGTACCGTCAATTTCTTCATAGCGTTCATCATAAATCGGAATGGGCACGCAGAAGGCATCTCTATCAAGTGCAAACGAAAACTTTCCGCTTTGAATCCATACGCGGTGGGCCACGCCAAAAACGGATTTGAAACCAATTCCTTTTTCACCAATCTGTACTTTTCCAGCTTGAATATTTTTTGCTGCTTCCGCAATTCCGGTAACTGCAAAAATATTAAGCGGTGTAAAACCTGTTTCGTTGTATTTTAGAATGATTCGACCGCTATTCTCACTGAATTTGATCTGTAACGAGGCGTTGAGAGGGTCTTGATAATCACAGTCATCTACATTCTGAATCAACTCGAAAATATAACGCAGACTGTTATCATAAACACCATCCTCACCTGTCGATAGCATAGACGTGAGTTGCTTTATGAAATTTTTTCCATGTAATCTGTCGTTTGCCGCAATAGAAGAACGGAAACTATTAAGTAACTGCAAATAATCCTCATGGTCTTCACGAGTCTGCAATTCGCTGACCGCAGTGTTTTTCAGGCCATCCTGTAGATTTATCAGTATCTTATTGGTAAAGTCTTCATAGTCAAGATGAAGATATGCCGTTTTAAGCTCCTGAAAAGTCATTTTTACCTCCGCACTTCAACAATGCCGTTTGCAAGAAGTTTCACATGCAGATCTGTCTGCCGAACGGCATCTTCAATTTTCTGAATTTTTTTTTCGCACAATTCCTGTGCGGCTTCCAACTGTGTAATTCTCATTGTTTTAATGCTTGCATCTGTTGTTGCCGCTATTTTTTCATTGATAGCGTGCTGCTGAACGTGGAGACTGCTCTGCAGGCTCTCGATCCGATAATCTGCAATGCTCTGTGTATCCTGAATCTGTTTCTTCCGTGCTTCCGTCCAATACTGCATTTGCTTCTGCTCCAGAGCTTTCCAGCGCGCTGAGAAATCACCTGAAGCGGAGGCATCAGAAGATGCGTTCTGGAAAATATCAGTCAGCTCTCTTTCTATCGTTTCGTTCTCACAGACCTGGATGATCCTCATTTTGGGAGAAATGCCAACATATTGCCATGCATAAACAGCAAACGGGTAGGTGCCGGCAGGTAATTCGTCCGACTGATACCGCAGGGAGAGATAAGCGCATTTTCTGGATGCAAAAAATTCTGCTGCCTGCCGGACAAGCGGATGCACAGCAGAAATCAGGGTAACATTCTCATTCTTTTCAGCAGAGAGCTTTGCCGCATCTGCACTGAATGTAATGGAAAGATTGGGCTTTGTACCTTTCAAATAACTGTCCCAGTGCCGTTTTAACGCAGAAGTCTGACCGGCAATCCGTTTGTAGTCTTCACGGATCGTCATTCTTGCGGCCGCAGACAGACGAAGATTCTTGATTTCACCATCGCCGAAAATGCAGGCCTTTCCGACACGTGCCGTCAAGTACTGCTGGACCAGCGAATAAATATTTTCAGCAGACAACCAGGGCGACTCTGCGTCCTGAATCTCCTGAGAAATGGTATAATTCGTCAGGTCAAAACCAAACAGATCTCGTTGTTCTTCTTCTAACTGTGTAAGATACTGCGCTTTTCGGACTTCATTATCAGCGATATCTTCCAGTTTTTGTTTGCGCTCTTCATCCGTCAGCCGGGAATCAAGAGCTATCTTTTCGATTTTGCTACCAATGTCGCCCAGAATCTCCTCGCAATCACCCACGCTGCGTTCAAATACGCCGATACGCAACAGGCAGCGGGAGTAGATCTCGGCGTCAACAGTTTCTTCTGTTATAAGGTTGCAGATATTTACAACCTCGCTCTGCTGGCCGCGACGGTCGATTCGACCAATGCGCTGTTCGATCTTCATAGGGTTCCAAGGAAGATCGTAGTTGATCATCATGTTACAGAACTGGTAGTCCAAACCTTCTGCACCGACCTCAGTAAAAAGCAGAATATCAAGAGCATCCGGATCTTCGCGAGGAAGTTCAAAACGGGCGCGCAACAGAACACGCTCCTCGTCTTTAATACTGCCATTGATTTGTGCGGTACGAAGCCCCGCTCCGGTAAGCTTTCGCTCTACGTAATCTAAGGTGTACCGGAACGTACTGAATACCAGGATCTTGTTGTTTTGCTCCTGTTGTTTTTTCAGTACAAGATCCAGCATTGCGTCAAATTTCGGGTCTTCGTCCGGCAGATTTTCTGCTAGAGCAAGAACGTTCTGTGACATATTTCGCAGTGCATCCACAGAAGAATTGTCCAGATTCAACGATTCAACATCAACTTCAGGATCATCGCACAGCTGCGCCAGACGCCGGTTCAGGATGTCTTTGATGTGAGGAGCAAGACCAAAAATACAACTGCTTGCCTGACGTTTTATGGTACTCATCATAAACGGCACGGAGGACACATTGTGCAGCATGGAAAGTGCGATCTGTTCAAAGCGCAGAAGCTCGTGATAAAGTATTTTCTGCGGCTCTGTAAAGGATGTTGAAAAAGTATTCGTATGACGGACACAGAAATCCTGAATATCTTTTCTGCGGGTACGGTTCAACATCGTCCCAAAAGAGTGAAGCGATTCTACGTCAGAAATCAGTTGGACACGTTCTTCGCGGGTGAATTCTTTTTTCTCCAGCCGCTTCAGAATATCCTGATACAGCGGATTTTTGGAGACGACATTTTCTCCCCAACGAGTGCTTGCAAGATCGATCAACTCAGAGCTGGCGTTTTCCTGCCAATGTGGCGCTGCAGAACGGATAAGTCTTGAGCACTTGGAGATATACGCATTTGGCTCAGACATAGCCCGGAATGTCGCCTTATCAATTACAACATCCGGACGAAGGAGATTCAGCAGCGTAAACAAATCATTGTCGCTGGTCTGAAGTGGTGTTGCGGTCAGCATAACAACCGCAGAAGCATGATCGCAGAAGTATTTGACGCATTTATACGCAAATGCCTTATCTTTCTCCATACTGCCGTTTCGGATATGATGCGCTTCATCAACGATCACAAGATCGAAATGCGGTGCTGGGTCAAGATCTTTCAGACCGATATTGCTTGCAAGACGCTGTTTTGTACCGTTATAGGTGCGATCGTCCAGAATGGAATAAGGAACAATGATTTTTTTGCTTCTTAGTGGCCATTCTCCATCCCGATTACAGTCGTTTAATGTTTCGCGCAATGCATCGCCATCCAATGCGGTAAATTCTTCATCAAAACGCTTCATTTCTGTTTCCCACTTGCGCTCTGTTACAAGCGGCTTCGGGCAGATAATCAGGATGCTTTCCAACTCGTTGCGGGCTTCCAACTCTTTGATGATAAGTCCCGCTTCGATCGTTTTACCGACACCAACGCTGTCTGCAATCAAAATACGTGGTTCATCCGATTTTATCAGCTTAAGAGCAGGACGGAATTGGTATGGGACAAAGTCGATTTTGGCGGAATTAAGAGAATACAGATTGCTTGTACTGGGATTATTGATCTCGTAAGCGGTAAGGCTGTTCCGGAAATCTTCGATTTTTTCCCACTGGACCTCGGAAGAATCCTCAATGAGCTGAATCTGTCCATCATAAAATGTATTGATCCCGCCGTCTATAAATACTTCGTATTTATGTGTAGGACCAAATGTTTCAACAGAAAACACCATTCCGATTTTACTCGGATCGCTGGTAAGGCAAACTTTGCTCTTTTCACGAATCGTTCCTTTGCTGTCAGTCGGCAGAGAGGAAGCATCCTCTATGGAGAGCTCTGAGGCATCAAGATCATCAAGTGAATTCAAAAGCGCCTCAACAGCTTCAAGCTGCTGGCGAGAAGCCTGAATGAAATAGAAAAAAGCCTCAACGACCTGAAGATCTTCCTGAATGTTTGTTGATGAGGGCAATGTACCGGAAATGTGTGCCCATGTATTCCGGACGCGCATCATACGACGAACTGTTTCACGGTCTTTTGTTGGAAGATATGCAAAATTTCTCATGGCATACCAGTTTTTGTCGATGACGCGAAGCAGCGCAGCCAGATCGAGCTGCTTTAATTCTGTGTATCCTTTTTCCTGAGCCAGCTGATTCTGGTTGAAGCTCAGGCTGTCGAGAACACAGTTGGTCCACCAGTTATCAGAGATACGGGGGAGCATTTTATTAAGCCACCCACAGCATAGATCTGTGGCAGTATAAAGAAGCTCATTGATCTTACCTATGATTTTTATCTCGTTCATTATAAACAGTCCTCATTTTTGGTAGTGATTCAAACGTAAAAGATGGACAGATTTTGTTAAAATTATATCACTTGTGGCGTTGGCATTCAACAAAAAACTGTTTATCATAACCAATTCCTTGAGAAGCAAGCCCCGCTTTGAAAAAAGCTATATTCTATTATCGACTTTTTGCATACCATAAACAGTACTTTTCCAAAAACGCAAAAAATTCCGGTGCAGCCTGCACCGGAACTTTTTTATCAAATCCGTCTCCATGATAGCAACGATGTTAGCTGCAAAGCTTTTCTAAAAGGATCCGGTCCGCCGGAAGCCACGGAACAGAATCAAGCTCCTTTTTAGTCAGCCAGCGTGCAGCCTCGGCTTCTTTCAACACCAGCTCGCCGGAAACTACTTCGCACCAGAAACAGTCCATGGAAAGATGGAAGGTGGGATAATCGTATTCAATGGTGTCGATCAAATCGCCTACCGCGATCTCGGTATCCAGCTCTTCCCGGATCTCCCGTTTTAGTGCCTGCTGCGGGGTTTCACCCGGCTCGATTTTGCCGCCCGGGAACTCCCATCTGCCCTTGTACTCGCCGTAGCCGCGGGCGGTGGCATAAATTTTATGTTTCGTCTGAATATCGTCGCAGATCACAGCTGCGACAACGCGAACAACCTTCATGATATTCTCCTTTTAACCGACCACCAGCTTGTTGGTCTTTTTGAGGAACTTTGCAGGAATCGGGCGGTCCAGCTTCCATGTGATGTTCATGGGGCGGGAACTCTCGTGCTTCACATAGTTCACCGTGCCCAGATAGGTATACGCTCCTGCACCGCCAAAACGGGCATCTGCCTTAAACTCGCGCACGAACAGCAGCACCCGGCTTCCGTTTTCCCGGTGATGGATGTACCGCTGCCCGGTAGTCGAATTTTCTGCAGTCGTGCTCTGGCTCTGCCAGTGGAATAGGCTTTCGTTAATGGAATAGTCCTTGTACATGGTGGTGGGGGAGTAATCCTTATCCGCTTTATTCAGGGTCACAAAGAATACGTCCAGCTGCTTTTCCGGCAGCCACTTCACGCCCTCGCGGACAGTGGCAGGCTTCAAAAAATCCAGTGCCACTAGCAGCTGGTCGCGGGTATAGGTGCAGTGCAGGTCCAGCGGACAATCAAAGCCTACATCCACAGGTTCGTCGATAAAATCAATGCGGTCATATTGATACTGCAAAAGTGCCTGCAGTTCCCCCAGCAAAACGGGACTGTCTGAGAGAGCATACAGGTTATCGAGAACTTCTTCATCCTCCCAGCTTTCTGCAGTTTTGCCCCAGAGAGTCACATAGAACATTTGCAGCATCCGCTGCTCTACTGGCGATAGAGCCGCAAAGTCGGTGTTATCCAATTTTGGCAGAAGCCCCAGCAAAAAACGAATCCACCTGCGGGAATCGATGACCGCAAAGCGTGCAAAGGCTTTGGTCATAGTTTCTTCCAAAGGTTCTGCAAAATCGGATGCCGCCCCTGCACGGACGCACAGCCTGCTGAAGCAGATCTTTTTGCTGTAAATCGCACGCGGGTCAAGATGGTAGTAGTCGAGGAGGTTCCCCAGTGTCAGGGGCAGACCGGTATCCTCGGTAAAGGTAGCCGCCCGCGCCACAAGCCCGGAGGTGCGGTCATAGGAGGCGCTGATATTGTCCAGCACATACTTTGCGGCAATTTTCTCCAGCTGAATGTAGCAGCCCTTAGGCGCAGAGACAAAGCCCTCTTTGAGCTCCCGGCTGACGCTGCGAGTGGTGTTGGAAAGCAGTGCTGCGAATTTCTCCTCAAAATTATACTTTTTGTTGGCCTGTCCGATGAAATCCAGAACGGTCAGGCAATCCTTGTTTTCTGCCAGACGCAGACCACGCCCCAGTTGCTGCAAAAACACGGTCAGCGACTCGGTAGGGCGCAGGAACAGCACAGTGTTCACCTCAGGGATATCCACACCCTCGTTGTAAATGTCCACCACAAAGAGGAATCGGAGCTCCCCGGAAACCAGCCGCTGCTTTGCGGCGTTGCGCTCCTCGTCGGGAGAATCGCCGGTCAGTGCCATAGATGGAATGCCGTGGGTATTAAAGTAGCGCGCCATAAATTGGGCATGGGCGATGGAAACGCAGAAGCCCAAACCCTTCACATCGTTGATATCGGTGACATATTTCAGGATGGAGTTCACCACAAGGTCAGCGCGGCGCTCCGCCACCATGCCGCTGAGGCTGTACAGGTTGGACAACTCGTTTTTATCGTAGCCGCCGGTACGCCATTTCAGGCTGCTCAGATCTGCGGTGTCGGTGACGCCGAAATATTGGAAGGGACAAAGTAGTTTCCTGTCGATGGCCTCCGGCAGACGGATCTCGGCGGCAATGCGCCCGCCGAAATAGTCCAGAACGCTTTTGCCGTCCATACGTTCCGGGGTAGCAGTCAGCCCCAGCAGGATCTTCGGCCGGTAATATTCCAACAGCTTCTGATAAGTGGGTGCAGCTGCATGATGGAACTCGTCTACAACGATGTAATCGTAAAAATCTGCTACCGTTTTGGCGGCAAGCTCCTGAGAATTGAAGGTCTGGATGGCAACAAACAGATGGTCGATGCTGTCGGCTTTGTGGCTGCCCACATACAGCTCGCCGAAATTGGCATCCTTCAGTACCGCCCGGAAGGTGTATAGGCTCTGCTTCAGGATCTCCTCCCGGTGTGCCACGAACAGCAATCGGCAGGGCTGCCCCGGATGCTGTTTGCAGAAGCGCTTGTAATCCAGTGCGGAGATCACGGTTTTACCGGTGCCGGTAGCGGCCACCACCAAGTTGCGGTTGTGCCCCCGAACGGTGCGCTCGGCATCCAGTCGGTCCAGAATTTCCTGCTGGTAGGAATAGGGCAGAATATCCAGGGTGTAGATTCCGCTGTGGTCGGTCTCACTGTATTTTTCAGCCTTCAGGGCGCGGGTCAGCCGTTCCCGCTGCCCTTCATCGTAATATTCAAACTCACTGGAGTTCCAGTAACTTTCAAAGGTGGCTGCGATCTTTTCGATGGTCTCCGGCAGGTCCTTTCGGGTCACCTTGACGTTCCATTCCAGACCGCTGGAAATTGCCGCATTGGACAGGTTGGAGGAGCCTACATACGCCGTAGTAAAACCGGTGTCCCGGTAAAACACATAGGTCTTTGCGTGGAGCCGGGTGCGCTTGGTGTCGTAGCTGACCTTGATCTTCGTATTGGGCAGCGCGCGCAGCTCCTCAATGGCTTTTACGTCCGTAGCGCCCATATAAGAGGTGGTGATGATGCGCAATTCACCGCCGCTTTGCGCAAACTGCCGCAGCTCATCCATGATGAGGCGCAAGCCGCTCCACTTGATGAAAGAGACCAGCATATCAATGCGGTCAGCGGAGACGATCTCCTTTTTCAGCTCCGTGTACATCTGCGGCTCATGGATAGCGCCGGTAAACAGGGAACTTTGCGCAATAGAGGTCTCCGGGCGGTCAAGGTCTTTTGCGCTTTTCCCTGTAGCAAGGCGCGGGTCATTCTGTTGCAAAAGCGCAAGAAGCTGCTCTGCCCGCTGGTTAACACCGAGCGCGGCAAAGTCAGCTTCCTGTGTGGTGTTCTGGATGGTAGTCACGATCTGGTTTGCCAGCTGGATCTGCGCCTCGATGCCGCCGCCGTTATCCTGTACGTTCTCAAGACCCTTCTGCACCACATCGGCCAAATACTGCGCCAGCACTTTGGCAGCCTCCGCCGTGTCGATAGGCGCAGTGGACTTGCGGGCTTCCGGGATCTCTGCAAGCTCGCGGTTCAGCGCGTTGTTGATGACCTGTTCATACAGTCCGGGGTAGAGCATAGGTGCACTTCCTTACCGTTTTCTTTTATTATAGCGCCCGTTAGAAGAATATTCAATGATCGAGGATAAACCGCATCTGATTGAAAAAGAAGCTCTTGATCTCAGAAAATATATCATAGCTATCTTACTTTTCTTAAGAATAATAGAGATCGCAATAACCATTTATATGGTGCTACAATAAAAAGAGACTGATGCAGTGCAACCCGTGCATTGCTTTCGTCTAGTTGCAGGAGTAAAATAAAAATGATTTATTATAGATTGTCAAAACCTCTAAAAGGTGATAAGGGTTAAAATAACAGGAGGCCACCATGGAGCCAATGAAAGCAACCAGCGTCAACAGCCGTGCGGAGGAGCTGTTTGTGCAGCTCTTCTGTGAGGCTTTTGGACCTGAGAAAACCGAAAATTTGCAGGTCCAGTACCCCCTGCGTGGACATCTATGGACGGCATCGATATATCGACTTTGCGTTGGAATTTCCTGAATCCAAAATTGCAATCGAGATTGACGGTGAGACCTACCACAACCCCAGCAAGGCGTCCGAAAACAAATACGCTGATGACCTCCTGAAACAGAACAGCCTGATTTATGACAACTGGAAAGTCTACCGTTGGATCTACAGCCAGTTGGAAAAGCAACCGGAAAAGGTCAAGGACGAGCTGATTACATTTCTGGGCACCAGCCCCATGTTCAAGGCATTTGAAGCGGACCTGCCAGTGCAGATGGGACAGACCATCGAGCTTCGGGATTATCAGCAGGAGGCTATCGACAACCTCAAGAAGATGCGTGAGGACGGCAAAACCATTGCGCTGCTGTACCATGCAACCGGCGTAGGTAAAACCATCACAGCAGCAACGGATGCCAAGGCAGTGGGCGGACGCACGCTGTTTCTGGTCAACGCCCTGAAACTGGCATCTCAGGCAAAAGAAACCTTTGCTAAGGTCTGGCCGGAAGCGACTTTGGGAGAGCACACCGGAAGTCAGAAGGATATGACCCAGACGGTCATTTTTGCAACGGTGCAGAGTATCTCCAAGGATCTGGAAAAGTTCTCGCCTACGGATTTTGACTACCTGATCGTGGACGAATGTCACCATGCGGCAGCCAACACCTACCAGAAGATTTTCACCTACTTCCACCCGAAGTTCATTCTGGGCCTGACCGCCACTCCGGAACGCAGCGATGGTGAAGATATGCTGGAGCTGTTCCAGAACGTTGCCCACAAAATGGGTCTGAAAACTGCTGTAGAGCGTGGCGTTCTGGTGCCGATTCGCTGCATCCGGGTCAAGACCAACATCGACCTGACCGATGTGCGGATCAACGGCATCAAATACAATTCGCAGGATCTGGAAAGCAAGCTGTTCATCCCGGAACGCAATCAGTTGATTGTTGACACCTATCTAAAGTACGTCAACGGCAAAAAGACAGTAATCTTCTGTGCCAGCGTAGACCATGCAGCTGAAATTGCAAAGTTGCTGCGGGACAACGGTGTGAAGGCGGAAGCAGTTTCCGGGCGGGATCGTGTTGAGGTTCGGGAAAAAATCCTGAAGGACTATGAAACCGGCTCGACCAATGTTCTTTGCGCCTGTGACCTTCTGAACGAAGGCTGGGACAGCCCGCATACAACGGTGCTGTTCATGGCGCGCCCGACTATGTCCAAAACGATCTATTTGCAGCAGCTGGGCCGTGGCACACGCCGCTGCCCGGGGAAAGAGGACCTGTTGGTGGTTGACTTTGTGGACAATGCCAATATGTTCAATATGCCATACAGCCTGCACCGGGTGCTGGACATTGCAAAATATCAGCCCATGGCGTATGTGCTGGCGCCGGAGAACAAGCGCAAGCTGGATCAGGATATGCTGTTCCAGGGCGAAAAGCCGGAGGCATGGCTGGATGTGCCAATCGATGTGTCCGACTATGAGATCATTGACCTTTTCAACTGGCAGAACAGCGTCAAGGATATGATCTCGCAGATTGAGTTCGTTCGGATGGTGGATGTGCAGTCCGAGACAGTGGAGCGTTACATCAAGGACGGAAAAGTCAAACCTGACCTTTCGATTCCCTTTGGTGATAAGCGGATGTTCCACTATTTCCGGGAGGAAAGCATCCGCAACATTGCGAAACAGTATGGCTGGGATCTCATTACGCCGCAGAATATGGCGGACAAGTTCATGAAGTTCATCGAAACGATGGACATGAGCTACTCCTACAAGCCGGTGCTGCTCAAAGCAATCTATGAGTACATGGACACCAGCGGCAGAGTTGCCCTGCCGGATGTGGTGGACTACTTCATCGACTTCTACGAGGACCGCAAGGCGCACGGGATGATCGCAGAGAAATCCACCAGCATTTATCAGAAGGGCGGTTATACCCGGAAGGATGTGGAAAAGAACATCCTCTCCAACCCCTTCAAGCGCTTTGAGGATATGCGATTCCTGATGCGCTGCAAGGATGTGGAGACCATCGAGGTGAACCCGATCATCTTCCGCAAGCTCATACGGGAAGATTGGCTACATATTGTGGATGTCTGCGATAAGAGCCTTGAAAAATATAATTTGCGACTCAAAAAATGATATGAACGCCGATGATTGACTGCGGGTGACGTGCATGATGAAAATAGTGAGAAATATGATCCGGTGTAAAAAGTGCAGGGATGTTATTGAAAGTTGCACTGTACATGATTTCAAATTTTGTTCTTGCGGATCGTGTGCAGTCGATGGCGGGCATGAGTATCTCCGTAGGTGTGGAAACCCGGAAGACTGGGAAGAATTGTCTGAAACGAAGAGTGTAGATGATTGAAAATTAAGCTGAACACGATCTTTGGAGCAGAAGTTCAGCGGCAAGCAAAAGCTCTTGACCTTTAATAAAGAGGCCAAGAGCTTTTTACATCTTGTTTTGGAACATAAAAGAAGGTACAATAGTAGAAAAGAGAACGTGCATCAGTCAAATAAGGTGGTGGAGGCAATGGGCAAGGCAACAGTCTACTGCATTATGCACACGGAAAGATGTGTGGCACAGGTGAGTACGGCTGGTGAGTGTAAAATTTATTTTGAAGATTTCATGCCCTATGGTCTAGTGCTGAAAGAATCGAATGACTTTGATACTCGAATCAATAATGTGATTAGCTTCCATTCATGGTGTGCATCTCGGCTGATACCACGTGACCGCGCTTATGCAAAGGAAATCCTGAACAGCATTGGCGCATCCCAGAGTGTTACGGATCGGGAACGTGCACAGATTGCGCTTTCGTACCATTGCCTATCACTGTTGGATGTGTTCTGGGTAAAAGCAGAAAATGAGACAGTTCGGTTCGAGAAAATCAACCTTTATACGCACTCTTTGAGCAATGCCTTTGTGGATATTGCACTGTGTGGATATCAGAAGACTGTGACAAATGCCCGTTTTCTAGCTGATGATTTGTCTACGGGCGGCTACTACCCCAAGGCATGGGTACACAAAGGTGATGGAGTCTATCTTTACAAAGGCGGTGGAAGAGACGCTGTTGAGCGCGAAGTGCTGGCAAGTAAAATCTGCCGATGCTTTGACTGCCATCAGGTTTTGTATGAGCAGGGGATGTTTGAGAACGAGCCGGTTTCCGTCAGTAAAATCATGACCTCGCAGCGATATAGCCTTGTGACGTATGTGGCCTATGATGTCCACTGCACAAACCATGATTGGAATACACTGGATAAAATTCTGGAACTGGATGCTCACGGATACTATATGATGAACATTCTGGATTATCTAGTGGGCAACACCGACCGCCATTGGGAAAACTGGGGGCTGTTGGTAGATAATGAGACGAATCAACCTATCCGGCTGCATGACTTGATGGACTTCAACCGAGCATTCCAGCAGTATGACACGCTGGATGGCGCAAACTGCTTGACCGTTGGAAAGCGGCATTTGAGCCAGAGAGAAGCAGCGATAGAGGCGGTGAAAAAAATTGGACTGAATCAAATATGTGAAATTGAAAGTAGGATATTAGGAAAAAATAAGCAACAGAAAGTAATATTTGAACAAAGAAAAAAGATAATGAAAGGATGTAGATGAATGGATCTTAATTCAACGTTGTTTTATAAGGCAAAGTTCGATATAGAAGCCATCTATCCAGACACAGATTTGCTATGGAAACTTGTATGCGAAATTCGCAATTGGATGGGAAAGAAATGGGAAAAGAGAGGTGAAACCATCACAGATGATTCATATTGCTGGACGACATTTAAATTTGGCCGAGAGTTTTCATCAAAGAAAGAATCCGTCCATTTCAGATCTGTTTATCATCATGGAAAAGACGGCTCAACCGATTGGGCATGTAAAATTGTAGAAAGCTATCCATCGAAAAATGGATGTGCTCCAAGAGAATGGACGACGGAAATAGGATTTCAGCAGGTTAATACTCAGCGGGCGACAATAAGCCTAGTATTGTATTATAATGATAGACCTGGTTTTATTGGACCATGTGAAGATAATCCGCCAGCATCAATACCAGGTATCGTGTGGAGATTATGCACTGGAAGAGGAATAAGATGTTTGGTTGACAATAAAAGATTTTCCATGAAAGCAGGTCATTTGAATCCAGGGGATTTTCCTGAATTTTGGAAAATCATTTGTAACGAATATCGAGAGGTTCCGGTTGTATATATAAGCCCTAAAAGAGTGGATGAGAGTGATAATGGGGAAAATTTGGTTGATCCACAGAAACTGGTTGAAAAATTAGGGCCGAATGCATTGGTTTACTATGCTAATGATATGGATTTTTGCAGGGAAATGACATTGCTGTGTAAACCAGAAAAATTTGGTTGCTATAGTGGTAATGTCAGAATTTATCTTCCCCATCCACATGTTGATGATGTTGCAGATAGCTATAGGCATAGAATGATCTATGCTAGGGATATTGTCGATAATGAAGAAGATATATATGGAATGTTGAGGCGTGCACTTGCTCAAGATGTTCATTTCTACGAAGACATGTTTAGAGTAGAAGACTGTAAAAAGCTGAACGAAAGGGATTTGGCGGAAATAAGGAGGAATGAATATCGCCAAAAGATTGAAGATGAATTGTTAGAAATCAATGCAGAGAGCGATGCAAAAAGACAAAACATCTTAAAAGAAGAACTGGAAAAAATTGAAAATGAACGTTATGAGTGGGAGCGCGCGAGAGAAGAATATGAAGATAATATTAAGAGTTTAAAAGAAAAAAATCATCGTTTGCAAATACAGGAAAGCAATCGTCAACAGGAGGTACAAGCGGAAACAAGAAATATGATGGAAAAGATAAGAGAGTTTCCTCGATATCCGAAAACCTCAGAAGAGATTGCGGACTATTTCGAAAGACATTTTCCGGATAGGGTGGTATTTACAAAACGGGGGAAGGCTTCTTTGCAGGAATGTACAACTGCACCAGAAATTCTTTGGGATGCACTATACCAAATGGTAACAAAGTTATATGATTTATATGCTGACAAAGAAGTTAAATCCGTAGAAAACGCTTTCAATAGTATTTCCAGTTTACATATGGCGCGTGGTGAGGGGATGATGACAAGAAAAGATTCAACTTTAATGCGTCAATATGAAGATGACTACAACGGAAAAATTATAAGTATCGAACCTCATATAAAGACTGCTGAAACCAAGGAAAGCAGTCCGAGGTTTCTGAGGGTATACTTTGGGTTTGATGAAGAAAGTAAAAAAATTGTGATTGGTTCCTGTGGAAAGCACTTGAATAACTATACCACAAGAAAAATCTGAAATTGCCGTTTGTAGCAGATCTGTAGCAAATTCCATCTATTTGATGAATTAACGCTATAAAAATCAAAAAGTCATTATGCATCACACGCAGGGGGTCTGGGGTTCGAGTCCCTAATTCTCCACCATACAGTTCGTACCCGAACCCGATTCTTTACGAAAAAGGGTTCGGGTACTTTTTTGTTTCACAAGATGTTCTCTATGCCGAGAGTATGCAGAACGGTAAACAGGAACGAACAAAGGCAGGATATCATCATGGCGATGGTATCCTGCCTTTTATATACGATATGGTATTGGGGGCGATTGCTGCGCACAAAGCGCCTTAAGCCTCTGTATTTGCTTCGGTCAGCACAAAGGTCAGCTCCGCTGTGGCGGCGCACTTGCCATCCACATAAGCAGACGCTTTCCCGATGCCCACCGGGCCGCGCTGTTCCACCAGCTCACAATGGAGCGTAAGGACATCCCCTGGGGTGACCTGTTTGCGGAAGCGGGCATTTTTGATGCCGCCGAAGAGGGCCAGTTTGCCTTTGTTTTCGGGAACGCTCAGCGCCGCCACGGCTCCGGTCTGGGCCAGTGCTTCCAGGATCAGCACCCCTGGCATGACCGGCTGGCCCGGGAAGTGACCGCAGAAGAATTCTTCGTTGCGGGATACGCACTTGCGGCCAATGGCCCACTGCCCCGGCTCGTAGTCCAGGATACGGTCCACGAGGGCAAAGGGGTAGCGGTGGGGCAGAAGGGCTGCGATCTGCTCACTGCTCAGGGCGTTTGCATTCTCCCGCACGGTGCGCGGTTCTGCCATGGCTCAGCCCTCCCATCTGCGCAGGGCGATGCAGGCGTTGTGCCCGCCAAAGCCCAGGCTGTTGCTCAGTGCGTAGGTCATGGCCTGTGCACGGCCTGCATTGGGCACATAGTCCAGATCGCATTCCGGGTCAGGCTGCTCGTAGTGGATGGTGGGCGGGGCAAACTGGTCTCGCAGGGCCAGTGCCGTGAACACGGCCTCGATGCCGCCCGCACCGCCCAGCAGATGGCCGGTCATGCTCTTGGTGCTGACCACGGTCAGCTGCTTTGCGTGCTCACCGAACACGGCATGGATGGCAGCCGTCTCGCAGGCATCGTTCATGTGGGTGCCGGTGCCGTGGGCGTTGATGTGATCCACCTGCTCCGGGGCAATGCCTGCATCGGCCAGTGTCAGCTTCATGCAGTCGATGGCACCTGTGCCGCCGGGAGCCGGTGCAGTAAAGTGGTAAGCATCGCAGTTGGCACCATAGCCCACCACCTCGGCGTAGATATGCGCACCGCGTGCCCGGGCGTGCTCCAGCTCTTCCAGAACCAGCACACCGCTGCCCTCGCCCATCACGAAGCCGCCGCGGCGGGCATCAAAGGGCAGGCTGGCAGCATCCGGGTCGGTGGCGGTGGAAAGCGCCTTCATGCTGGTAAAACCGCCGATGCCCAGCGGGCTGATGCAGCTTTCGGCACCGCCGCAGACCATGGCAGTCTCGTAACCGTCCCGGATGCGGTGGAAGGCATCGCCCACAGCATTGGTGCCGCCGGCGCAGGCCGTGACCGGGCAGGTGCACATGCCCTTCAGGCCAAAGCGGATGGCCACCTGTGCCGCCGCCATGTTGGCAATGGACATAGGCACAAAGTAGGGGCTGACCTTCTCCATGCCTTTTTCTTCCCCGCGGGTGTGCTGCTCCTCGATGGTGGGCAGGCCGCCAATGCCGCTGGAAAGGACCACACCGATGTTTTCGGCCTCTGCTTCCGTGTTCAGGCCACTGTCGGCAATGGCCTCGGCTGCAGCAGCCAGTGCCAGCAGGGTGAAGCGGGCCATCTTGCGGGCTTCCTTTTTGTCCACAACGGTCTCGGGGTCAAAGTTTTTCACTTCACCGGCCAGCTTGCACTTGAAATCGGTGGTGTCAAACTGGGTGATGGGGCCAATGCCGCACCGGCCTGCCTTTGCGGCAGCCCAGCTGTCGGCAGCAGTGTTGCCCAGCGGGTTCACGGTGCCCAGACCGGTGATCACGACTCTGCGTTTTTCCATAGAGAATTTCTCCTTTTACATTGCCATGCCGCCGTCCACACAGAGCACCTGCCCGGTGAGATAGCTGCTTTGTTCTGCGGCAAAAAACGCCACCGCGTTTGCCACGTCCTCCGGCTGGCCTGCGCGGCCTGCCGGGATGTCCTTTGCCATTTCGGTGCGGACAGCCTCCGGCAGGGCGGCGGTCATATCAGTTTCAATAAAGCCGGGTGCAACAGCGTTTACTGTCACATTGCGGCTGGCCAGCTCCCGGGCCAGGCTTTTGGTCAGGCCGATGAGCCCGGCCTTGCTGGCGGCGTAATTCGCCTGGCCTGCATTGCCCCGCAGGGCAACGACGCTGCTCAGATTGATGATCCGGCCCCAGCGCTGGCGCACCATCCGGCGGGCCGCTTCCTTGCAGCAGAGGAACGCACCCTTGAGGTTTGCGTCCAGCACAGCATCAAAGTCTGCTTCGGACATGCGCAGGATCAGGTTGTCCCGGGTGATGCCTGCATTGTTCACAAGGATATCCACCCGGCCAAAGGCGTTCACCGCCTCCTCAAAGAGCTTTTTGCAGCCCTCGGCGGTGGAAACATCGGCCTGCACGGCCACAGCCTGCGCACCCTCGGCCCTGCACAGAGACACGGTCTCGGCAGCGGCCGCTTCGCCGTGGCAGTAGTTGACCACCACATGGCAGCCCTGCCGGGCAAGCTGTACGCACACTGCCCGGCCGATTCCCCGGCTTCCGCCGGTCACAACGGCGGTACGGATGATGGTTTCTTCGTTCATTGTTCTTCCTTCCATGCGTTCAGAACGGTGTCCAGCTGCGCCGGGGTCTCCACCGACACACAAGTCACACCGGGCAGAGTCTTTTTCACAAAGCCGGAGAGCGCATTGCCGGGGCCGACCTCCAGAATGTGATCCACACCCAGCTCACCCAGACGGTGCAGGGTGTCCTCCATGTAGACACTGCTCTGTACCTGCCGGACCAGCAGGGCCGGGATGCTGTCGCTCTCGGCTTTTTCGCGGCCCAGGCAGTTGAACAGCACCGGAACGCTCATCTCGCCAAAGGGTTCGGCGGCAAAGCGCTTTGCCAGGGCATCCCCGGCGGGAGCCATCAGACGGGTGTGGAACGGTCCGCTCACCTTGAGCGGGATGCACCGGCGGGCACCGGCCTGCTTTGCAAGCTCTGCAGCCTTGTCCACTGCGGCCTTTTCGCCGCCAATGACCAGCTGGCCCGGGCAATTGTAGTTGCAGATCTGCACACAGCCCAGCGCGGATGCCTGCTCACAGCATTCTGCAAGGGGGACCCGGTCGAGGTTCAGCACTGCGGTCATGCCGCAGTCGATGCCGCTGGCCGCGTCGGCCATGGCTTTGCCGCGATAGGCTGCCAGCTCAATGGCCTGCTTGGCGGTGAATACACCGGCGGCTTCCAGCGCGGAATATTCGCCCAGAGAGAGACCGGCCACATAAGCGGGCTTGACCCCCTGCTCGGCCAGAACGGCGGATACGCCGCAGGCAAAGGCCACCATGCAGGGCTGGGTGTATTCGGTCTGATTCAGAACGCCGTCCGGGTCGTCGAAGCAGACGCGGTGCAGATCAAACGGAAGGTCTGCAGCGTCGAACGCGGCACGGAAAGCGGAAGATGCTTCGTAAAATTCTTTGCCCATGCCGGGGTGCTGGGCACCCTGGCCGGCATACAAAACGGCAAGCTTCATCGGTTTTGCCTCCATTCGGTCACAAGTTCATCCATCAGCTCACGGACAGTGTACATCCGGTCCAGCCTGCCCACATTGGCCCCGCAGAAGAAAAGTCCTTCCTCCAGGTTGCCCTTGACCGCTTCGATCAGTGCATGGGTGATGCAGTAGGGCACCTTGACAGGGTCGCAGGTCTTCAGGCAGCGGGCACAGTGCCGGGGCGGGAAGCGTCTGCCCTCCGCCATGGCCTGCACCAGCGGCGTGTTCAGCGCCCGGCCCGGCATCCCGACCGGGCTGTGGATGATGCGCACATCCTCAGAACCTGCATTCAGCAGAACGTCCTTGTACCCCTGGGATGCATCGCACTCGTAGGTGGTGATAAAGCGGGTGGCAAGCTGAACGCCTGCGGCACCCAGTCTGGTAAAGTGAGCCAGATCGGCCCCGGTGTACACGCCGCCCGCCACAAACACGGGGATGCTGTGGCCGAACTGCGCCTCATAGGGCTTTACCTCGGCCAGCACCTCCGGCAGAATCTCATCCAGTGTCTGGCAGGTTCCGGAGAACAGGTCCTGCTCCGCAAAGCCGAGATGACCGCCTGCCTTGCAGCCCTCAATGACCACAAAATCGGCGGTGCGGCCGAACTCCTTGGCCCAGCGGCGCAGGATGAGCTTTGCCGCCCGCCCGCTGGAAACGATGGGCGCGATGGCGACCTCCATCGTGTTCACAAGGCCGGGCAGCTCCAGCGGCAGACCCGCGCCGGACACCACAGCGTCCACGCCCGCTTCCACAGCGGTGCGGATGGCGGCGGCATAGTCCTGCGTGGCCACCATTGCATTGATGGCCACCATACCGGCACCATTTGCGATCTGCTTTGCTTTCCGGATCTCAGCGGTCAGGGCGCGGTGGTTGGCGCTGGCCGGGTCACGGGCAAAGTCCGGCTCCCGGTAGCCTGCATCGGCGGGGGGGCGGGGCCCCCCGGCGCCCCGCGCCCCCGAGCTGGAAA
>OGRJ01001240.1_pt1 | contig 22028 bp, 23 predicted proteins | sample 1553411 | NCBI WGS metagenome assembly OGRJ01 (sample SAMEA2580084, study PRJEB22360) | human gut metagenome | biome: human gut; feature: human-associated habitat; material: faeces | place: Denmark | collected 2008/2010
TCCAGATTGTACTGGTCCGCCAGATCCATGTACTTGGGGATGACCTGCTCGAACAGCACCAGGATGCCCAGCCTGCAGTTCTGGGCCACGACGTTTTTCAGATTTTCCCGGAGGCCGGCCTCCAGAAATTTGTCGTGGGTCCTGTTCAGGTTGGGGAAGCAGTTTTTGTAATCAAAGAAACACTGGAGCACAAAGGCGGAGCGGGCGCAAATGATGGAGAGGCTGTCGCTCTCGGACATGGATTGTGGGATCTTCTGGATATTATTGCGCTCGGTGACGATCTTCTCAGCGTGGCTCATGAAAATCAGTCCCTCCGGCGTAGCGGTGATGCCGTTGGCCGTCCTGTGAAACAGGGGATAGCCGATCTCCTGTTCCACGTTCTTGATGATGGTGCTGAGATGGGACTGGGAGATATAGCAGTTTCGGGCGGCTTTGTTGACGGAGCCGCACTTGTACGCCTCCAGGATATAGACGAGGTGTTCTGTGTTCATGTCGCGCTCTCTTTCTCAAAACGGCGGAGGGACCTAATCCCAAATAGCGAAGGCTTAACAAAATCCCCTATAATCCGACAGCCAGGGGAGCATGTTATAATCGTAACAGGCAAAACAAAGGCGCCCGGTCAGAGGGGCGTTCAGATTTTATCAATCATTATAGCGCCAATTTTCAAAGAATACAAGATCCGCACCCGGCGGTGGAATGCGGATCAAAATGAGGGAAAGGAAGAGAGGCATGGAAGAGAAGAAGCGCGAAAAGTCCGTTGACGTGCTGGACCGGCTGTTCTGGACGGTGCAGCCACCTATGGGGCTGGTAAAGGGAGACTATTACCGGGCTGAGAATTGGTTTGCCCCGCATTTCCCGGGGGACAAGGGGTATCACGGCATTCTGGAAGTGGTCCGGCGGGACGGAACCCTGCAGATGGTGGAGTTTAACGAGATTAACAACCCCACCTATTACATCAGACGGTACCAGGGCGTTTCCAAGCGGCTGTCCGACTACGGCTTTCTGCAGGCCACCAAGGAGCGGACCGCCAAGTCCGGCGTGGTGCTGGTAAACGGCCTGACCCATCTGGAAGAGCAGATGGTGGCGGAGAACCGCCTCACAGGCGAGTTTGACCTGCTCACCGGCGCCTCCAACAGCATCAAGCGGTCTATGCTCCCACTGGCAGAGGAGATCGCGGGGCGGCTGGACAAGCCCTCCGGCCAGGTGTATTACGGCCTGTCCCAGGCGGTGGAGCCCGGCGTCACCGGGCGCTTGCAGATCGTGCTGGAGGCGGGAAAGATCATCTCCTGCGCCTACGACGAGATCTTTGCCGACCGGCAGGAGGAGATTGAGGACCCGGAGCTCAAGCCCTATTACCGGCAGTCCAAATACCACTGCCCGGACTACATCTCCACCATCGGGGCCGGGTTCAACAGCATCTTCGACCTGCTCAGCGCCCGGGTGCTGGAGACCCAGAGCCTCACCGACCTGACCGGGCTCCCCTTCACGGAGGAGCCCAAGCGAGCGAAGGAATGGGACAACTATCTGGAGCTGGCGAGGCGGATGGAGGATGCTCTGGCGGCCGACGGCCTGCGCTGAGCACACAATCAGGAATGTGACCGCCGGGGGCGGTTTCAGAAATATATCACCACCACGTCAGGAGGAGTACGATGAAGAAGAGAGTTTTCGCACTGTTCACCGCAATGTTCCTGCTCTGCGGGATGCTGGCCGGCTGTGGCCCCACCGGTTCCAGCTCGACGACCACGGACGGTTCCGACGATGGCGCCAAGGATACCCTGATCGTTGCTATCCCAGAGTCCCCCACCTACATGGACCCCATGGTGCAGGCCTCCATCGGGACCTATCGTGTCACCACCCAGATGTTTGACCGTCTGGTGATGATGGACAACGACATGAACCTGGTGCCGGGCCTGGCGGAGAGCTGGGAGGTTATCGACGATACCACCACCGTGTTCCATCTGCGCCAGGGCGTCAAGTTCCACAACGGGGAGGAGATGACCTCCGAGGATGTCAAGTACAGCCTGGAGCGCTGCATCGCAAACCCCGGCGTGAATTACAACTACCTCATCATCGAGAGCATCACCTGTGATGACGACTACACCGTCACCATCAAGACCTCCGCGCCCTTCAACGCGCTGCTGTACCGCCTGAGCCTGGACGCGGCCTCCATCATCTGCAAGAGCGCGGACACCAGCGCGGAGGAGTTCAACAAGAACCCCGTGGGCACCGGCCCCTTCAAGTTCGTCTCCTGGGAGCTGGGCGGCGACGTGGTCCTGGAGGCCTTTGAGGACTACTGGGGCGGCGCTCCGGCCGTCAAGCGCGTCATCTTCCGCACGATTCCCGAGGCGCTGAACCGCACCATTGGCCTGGAGACCGGCGAGGTGGACCTGGCCTATGACCTGGGCATCACCGACCTGGAGAGCCTGGCGGACAACGCGTCCGTCACCACCCTCACCTCCCCCAGCACCACCGTGTGGTATGTGGGCATGAACGTGCAGAAGGCGCCCTTTGACAACGAGAAGGTCCGGCAGGCCGTCGCCTACGCGCTGGACCCCCAGGGCTACATCGACCTGGTGTTCAGCGGCGAGGCCACACCCGCCAACTACACCATGCTGCCCCCCAGTGTGGACGGCTACGTCTCCGACTGCTCCGACTACTCCTGCAACGTGGAGAAGGCCAAGGAGCTGCTGGCCGAGGCCGGCTATCCTGACGGCTTCTCCACCACTCTCTGGTGCTCCGATACCCAGGTGATGCGGGACTCCGCCGTGGTCATTCAGGAGCAGCTGCGCCAGGTGGGGATCAACGCCGAGGTCAAGACCCTGGAGAGCGGACAGTTCCAGTCTGAGACCGGCAACGGCGCCCATGATATGTTCATCATGTCCAAGACCTCCATTGACCCCGACTCCATGCTGCGGTCCATGTACCACACGGAGGCTCTGGGGCCCTCCGGCAACCGCTGCTTCTGGACCACGCCTGAGGTGGACGCCTTGATCGATGAGGCCAGCACCACCACCGACACCGAGCACGCCATGGAGCTGTATGCGGAGATCCAGGGCAAAGTGGCGGAGGCCGCGCCCCTGGTCCCCATGGCGGTGGAGCACCTGAACGCCGGTATGCAGTCCAATGTGAAGGGATTCGGCCTGTATCCGGGCAAGTCCCACTACATCAACGGCACCTATTTTGAATAAGCGCATTCAGGCATTCCAGTGAGCGGGCGGCGGCAAAAGCCGCCGTCCGCTTGCGCGAATTTGCGTTATGGAAAAGGAGAGTGACAGATGTACCGTTTTATTCTCAAACGGCTGCTCATGCTGATTCCGGTGCTGCTGGGTGTCAGCTTCATCGTTTATACGATCCTGAGCTTCACCCCCGGCGACCCGGTGCAGATGATGCTGGGCGACAACTACTCCGAGGAATCCTACGCCGCCATGCAGGAGGAGCTGGGCCTGGATGATCCCTTCCTGGTCCAGTACGGCCGGTTTATCATCAACGCGGTCCACGGTGACTTCGGTACCTCATACAGCACCGGAAACCCGGTGGCGGCGGAGATCGCCGCCCGGCTGCCCAATACCATCCTGCTGTCGGCCTGCGCCATGCTTTTTGCCATTCTGATCGGAATTCCCCTGGGCGTGATCTCCGCCACCCATCAGTATTCGGCGGTGGACAACATTTCCATGGTGGGCGCTCTGTTCGGCGTCTCCATGCCGAACTTCTGGCTGGGGCTGATGCTGATCGTGATCTTCGCAGCGGGGCTGGGGTGGTTCCCATCCTCCAACTTTGAGACCTGGGGCGCTCTGGTGCTGCCGGCCGTCACCCTCAGCGCCAACTCCCTGGCGATGATCACCCGCATGACCCGCTCCTCCATGCTGGAGACGATCCGGCAGGACTACATCCGCACCGCACGGGCAAAGGGCCTGAAAGAGAGCGTCATCACCATCCGCCACGCTCTGCGCAACGCCATGATTCCCATTGTCACCACAGTGGGACTGCAATTCGGCTTCTCTCTGGGCGGCGCAGTGCTGGTGGAGACGGTGTTCTCCTGGCCCGGCATCGGCCGGCTGCTGGTGGACTGCATCGGCCTGAAGGACACGCCCGTGGTGGTGGCCTGCGTATTGGTGCTGGCCACGATGTTCACCATCATCAATCTGTGCTTTCGCATCATCCAGTTCTTCCTGAGCTTTCAGCTTCCCTTCTTCTAACTCTGCTTTTGCATCATCAATTTCAGCCTGCGCATCATCCACAATTTCCTGCTTGCGGATTCGTCCCCGCTCTCCGGTAATCTCCTCAATCCGATCCAGAACGGTTTCGATTTTCCTATCATATTCTTCGGTATAAGCGGTTAAGTTCTCCGCCCCTTCTACCTGTACATACGCCTCCGTAAATACATCCAGTGCGAAGGTCTTCGCCGGAACAAACATAAAACCGCTGACACTTCCGCTTCCAATGGTGGTAGAACCCCGCCCAAAGGAAATGTAACACGGGCTGTTCCCAATTCCTACAACCTTATATTTCTCCTGTTTCAACGTATCTGATACCGGATCATCCGTCCCGCTTTTTAAGGTAATCGTATCTCCCACCTTATAGCCCATATCATCATCTACCAGACACTCTCCGATTTTCCCGGGCAGACGTCCTTCCGATACCGTCACATGATTCATATTTTCAGGAAGAGACATCACATGAAATACATATTGCTTCTTCTTTGTTTCACAGAGCATGTCCGCACTGTAAGCCCCTTCCACTCTTTCAACACCTTCTACTGCTTCTATGGCATCTATATCATCGTCTGTGATTCCGAAGGTACTAAGCGCCTGTATATCCATCAATTCTTCCTGATCAAAATAATAGTCGCCAGTTATACGCATGGACGGTTCAGAAGCGCGGATGCCGGAGAAAAAGGCAACTCCGAGCGCAACAATAAAAAGAATCGACAGAAATCTGCCCGGACTCTTTCGGATTTCCATATAAAAATCTTTTCTTGTTGCTCTTGTGCCCATATGCCACCTCTGATTTATTACCACTCTATTGTCTCTACCGGAACCGGGGCTGGATTTTCAACAATTTTTGACACCCGTCCGTTTTTAATCTTGATGACGCGATCAGCCATCGGTGCGATCGCCGAATTATGTGTGATCAGAACTACCGTCATGCCGCGTTTCCTACAAGTATCCTGAAGAAGTTTCAAAATAGCTTTGCCGGTATTATAATCAAGTGCTCCTGTAGGTTCATCACACAAGAGAAGCTTCGGGTTCTTGGCAAGTGCCCTTGCAATGGACACTCTCTGCTGTTCCCCGCCGGATAACTGCGCCGGGAAATTCCCCAGACGGTCCCCAAGCCCTACATCTTCCAGCACCTCTCTGGCATCCATAGGATCTTTACAGATCTGGAGTGCAAGTTCTACATTTTCAAGCGCCGTAAGATTGGGAATGAGATTGTAAAACTGAAATACAAATCCAATATCGTCTCTCCGATATGCAGTCAGATGCTTCTGAGAATATTTTGCAATATCTGTTCCATCAACGAGAACTTGTCCCTCGGTTGCAGTATCCATCCCTCCGAGAATATTCAGTACCGTTGTCTTTCCCGCTCCGCTTGGTCCGACTACAACAGCAAATTCTCCCTTTTGAATCTAAAAATCATTCCCACCTCCCGCCATAATCTTTACTTCGCCCATTTGATATATTTTTTTCACATCTTTTAATGTAACAAATCCGCTCATAGTCTTCCTCCGAACGACTCATTATAATTGTTCATTGTATGATACAATTATATCATTTATAATAGCAGAAGAGAATTCACATTTTCTAAAAGTATTATAAATTTACCACATAACAAGTCAGTTATTTAAAAATATACGAAGGGATATATATGATTCAGACATTTCACATTCAATCAGCAAAAACCGATGAACAGATTAAGGATATTGCCAATCTGGCAGAGATAATTTGGAACCAACATTTCACACCGATCATCGGTAAGGAACAGGTAGATTACATGGTTGAAAAATTCCAGTCTTACCCTGCAATTAAAAACCAGATCACAAAAGACGGTTACGAATATTTTGAAATTTTCTGTGACAATACATTAGCCGGATATACCGGAATCCATGCAGAAGCACAAGCACTTTTCCTTAGCAAGCTATATATTCACCCGGATTTTAGGGGACGGCATCTTGCTACGAAAGCGTTTCAATACCTGATTGATATTTGCAAAGAACGGGGACTTAAGAAAATCTGGCTTACATGCAATAAGCACAATGACAACACGTTGAAGATCTATGACCATCTGGGATTGCAGATTACAGATTCGCAGGTGGCAGATATCGGAAATGGGTTTGTGATGGATGATTATATTTTGACATATGAGATTTAGCATGCTATATAGGTAACACCATATATAGATAACCATCAGACTAATCTATGTTGGTTTTGTTTGTTGTATAAAAACCTTCTCACCTCCATAATTTTATCAGGACCTTCATCATCGATCACGACATAATATACAATATAATTCTTTACGTATATTCTATAATATTTATAACGTCTTTCTTTTATAGAACAGTAAGGTTCAAACGACTCTGCATTTGTCACTCTTTCTAATATTGCCTTTTCAACCGCATCCAATAGTTCCTGTGCGGCCTTGCTGTTTTGTAATGTTTCTGCAATATACACTATTTTTTCTTCCAAATCCTTATAAAAAAGAGGTAAATATCTTAAAATATACTTATCATTAGTCATTTATTTTTCTCCGAAGATTTGCAAACACTTCTTCGTGTGTATATCTTTTGTCATTCTCTGCAGAAAACCTGTCTTCTGATAATTCAAACCATAGAATTGGCTTGTCCCTCTGGTATCAGAAGTATTATAAAAATCAATCGTCTCTTTTCCCAAAAGTGTGAATGCACTTTTCCTTTATTTTGTTATCTCGATTTTATTTCATTTTGTTTTCGTAATCTTGAAGTTCATGAAATATGTCATCTATGAACACCGTATTTTCTTCGATTCTATAGAGCATAAAATATCGATGTCTTAAAAAATTAATTCTATGATAACCTAACGCTCTAAGTCTTTGGTTCTCACATAAAGACAAACTTCCTGCAACATTTTTCAAACAATTTAATGTATCTCCAAAATCGTCAAGAATATTTCCGGCTGCTTGTTCATTTTTCTTTTCAAAGGGAAGATATTGAAGAAATCTATCCAAATCTTCTTCTGCATCTGATGTAACGACAACCTTATAATCCATATTTTCCTCTCAGTTCTGAAACAACCACTTCCGCTGATTTGTGATTTCCCTTTGCTGCTGACTCTCTGGATTTCTCCAGTTTTTCTAAAATCTCCTCTTCCGTCATAGGACTATATGGACTTCGTACGATTCTTTTAATTTCAAATGGAAAACCATTATTTGCTACAGCTTGCGTTAAAAACATCCGAATTGCTGTAGTTGTATCTGTCCCAAGATCTTTAAAAAGCTGATCGGATTTCATTTTTAACTCATCATCGACTCGAATTTGTATTGTACTTGACATATTTCACACCTCCGTTTTTCTTTATTATAATGCCTAATCATTTCTAATTCAATACATTTGTAATGATATGACATTTATATTGGTTTTTATATCATATTTTAGGGGGTAAATAGTAACCCGAGAATCCCACTTTGTAAATGAAAGTCCTGTTTTGATTAGATAATTTTGAAAGTCAGCGTAGCTTCGTCTAATACGACATCCCCGGTCAACTTTGCCTTACGATACCTATACGATTGAGGAATTGCGCTGCGATTCCAATAAGGGAATGACGCTGATTCCTGCTTTTGATGTGGTAGTTTCAAGAAATAAGACCGTGATTGACTTAGGTACGCTGACAGATGAATACGAACCAGAAATCACTATCCATACGACTGCTGCCGATAAAGCAACAGGTGAAAAATCAATCGTCGCTGGTAAAAGTGTGACTATTGTTGATACTGTTACTTTAGACGGTCTGAAAAAAGGTACAAATGACTGCCTATCGTGATTTTGGACGGAAGCAGAAACGAGAAGTATCGCTTGAATACTTAATATCCGAAACACCGCTTGAACCGTTCACAACGGATACCTATTTTGAGCAGTACGACCAACCGACCTTCTTTGCTGTAAAAGGGCAAGAGATTGTTGTCGCAAGTAAGCGGTTAGCCGACGCACTATTGAAATTGACCGAACAAAGACGCAATGTTTTGTTCCTGTACTTTTTCTTCGGTTATACCGACGCTCAAATCGGAAAAGAGTATGGGCGAAACAGAAGTACAGCAAATTACTGGAAATTAGCGGCACTAAAACAGCTGCGAAAAGAAATGGAGAGATTAGAACATGAGGAACAAGAAGCTGATACCCTTTGAAGTCATTGAAAAGGCAGTCGCCGGAGAACCGGAAGCGATTGAACTTGTTTTACAACATTACAGTCCACGCATTAAATATCTGTCCAAATATCGAGGATATATTAACGACGATATTCAAGACCGTTTGAAAACACAGCTTATCAAAGCTATTCTGCAATTCCGTTTTGACAGGTAGTGAGTAGCAAAGTCAAAGAAAGAATTAAGAGGGACGGAAAGGAATGGAATGGGTAATTGATTAAATCTGTAATTATTTTATCTTTACTTTATATATCTTTATTTAAATGCCATTAGCATCAATGTCTTTACAGAACCTGATAGTTCTTTCACAGAAATTGTTCCCAATACCGGACTCTGTATCAGACTTGAATTTATCACATCTGATTTATCAACTTCTTTAATCATCCTGATTGATAATTCTTTTGTAATCCATTCATCCTCATATTGATTATCAAAATAAGTCGGAGGATGATAAATCGCTTTCTCCATATTTCCTAAATATATTTTTAACATAACGACCTCTTATTTAATCTTTGTAAGTCTCCAAATTACATATGCGCCTTTATAAACAAGCAAAACTAATATTCCAAACTATTTGCATTCAAAAGAAAATATTTCATTCCCATAATGACAAATCCCTCATCATTTCTCCAAGGTTTCTTACTTCCATTTACAATGACAACCTTCTTAAAAGAATCCGGGATATTACGCAAAGAATTGAACTCCTGAGTCTGCTTTTCTTCCGAGGTCATGTCGTATGCAACCTGAATATAATATCTTTGACTGCTTTGATTTACTACAAAATCAACCTCCAACTGCTTGCGAACACGCTTACCTTCTTTATTCCTGTCAAATACTTCCACAACACCCACATCAACATTATAGCCACGGATCAACAACTCATTATAAACAATATTCTCCATGATGTGAGTAGGCTCCTGCTGTCTGAAATTCAGTCGGGCATTTCTCAATCCCAGATCAGTAAAGTAATATTTCAAATTAGCGCCAATATGCTTTCTGCCTTTAATATCATAACGGCTAGCCTTAGAAATCAAAAAGGCTTCTGCCAGATAATCTATGTGGTTGGAGATTGTTTTGTTGGTATAGCTCATCTGACGTTCACTGGAAAATGTGTTGGCAATTTTCGTTGGATTAGTAGGTGCGCCAATTGCGGAAGCAAGCACATCAACCAAAATACCGATCTCGTCCACATTCTGAATCTTGTTTCGCTCTATAACGTCCTTCAGATATACATTAGCAAAGATGTTCTTTAGATAGTCTGCTTTCTGTCGTTCGCTCTGAAGACCTACGACCTGCGGCAGTCCACCATAAGTCATGTAATCGTCCCATGCATCGTCATAGTCTCCATTATAAACAGAATAAAACTCTGCAAAAGAGAGGGGATAGATTCTGATTTCATCACCTCTACCACGAAACTCAGTCACAATATCGCTGGAAAGGAACTTTGAGTTACTTCCAGTAACATACACATCAATATTGCTCATACGTAGCAGACTATTCAACACTTCCTCAAATCGTGGCATAAACTGTACTTCATCCAGAAGAAGATAATACTTCTTACTATCCTTCATAGCATCTTTAATGAACTTATAGCACACCTTGGGATCTCTCAATTCTTCATTTTCGATACCGTCCAATGCAATTTCAATAATGTGATCTGTATCAACACCATTTTCCAGTAAGTATCTCTTAAATATGGTAAACAATAAAAATGATTTTCCGCATCTACGAATCCCAGTAATTACCTTTATCATTCCGTTATCTTTTCGCTCTATCAACTGTTGTAAGTAAGCATCTCTTTTAATTTCCATTATCTAATTCCTCATTTTTATGCATTTGCACAATTTTTAGTAATGAAATTCTACCACAGAAAAAACAGATTTTCAATATCTACTCCTATTTTATGTTCATCGACACGCTTTTATGTAATTCTATTGAATAATTTCCTGCAGAATTTTTCCACTAAAATTTCACTATTTTTCATTACTTCATTGCCTTCGCCAGATTATAATCTATATATTCCTCTTATTATATGAATTGTAAAACATTAATTCTCCACACTTCTTACCATCATTTTTTTCTGCAATTACTTGTGGAACCAATTTCCCATTTTCTCCGTTTTTGATATAAACAGCTATAATATAAGAACTTCTATCATATGTATAATTTTCTTTATCCTTACTTGTTTGAACCAAATGATAACGGTATACTCCGCCATGCTGGAACTGCAATGAAATCATCTTTTCCGCATTATTACCATCCAGTACAAAAACATGTCTGTCGTTATCAGAATCTCCCGGCATAGGAATGCCTATGTCTAATGCACGAAATTCATAAGTTCCAGTAAGATCAATTCCTTTTTCATTGCTATTTTCTTCAAAATTTTGCTTAACTGTTAACGGAACCTCTACTACATTTGATGCAGCTAAAACTTTATCAGCAGGAAAACACAAGAAGCTAAACAATAGAGCTGCTAACACAAGTATCTGTCTATTTTTCTTCATATTGCGGTTCTCCTTTTTCATCAGCATTATTTTCTAAAATTCTTCCAATTAGAAGATGTCTGCCGTTTGTACTCTCTGAAGTACAAGTAGATAGCGTTACATATCTTTCATTATCATCAAAAGATGTTTTCTTCAAACAAAACAGAAATGGGAAACCTGGCATACCCATAAAGAAGCGCTGAAACGGAAAGCGGAGGTTGAAAACCAACAGAACAATGGTACATTCCTTCCTCCGAATAATCAGAAAGTTTCAGATTTTCTGTATGATTTTGTTTCCACGTATGGGGAGAAAAAATGGGGCGTGTCTATGTATGACAGTCAAACAGCCCTGATTGCCAACTATATCAATCCGATTATCGGAGATATGGAAGTGCAAGACATTACTACCCGCGTGGTGGATAAGTATATTCAAACACTTCAAAAGACGCCTTCTGTTTCTCGGAAGAATAGGAAAGCACGGACAGAATTTGTCACGAACTCAACGATTGAGAAAATCATCAAACTTCTACGGTGTGCTTTTAAGCAAGCTGTTCGTTGGGAATTGATTGAAAAAAATCCTTTTGACAATGTAGTCCTTCCCAAGACTGAATATAAAAAGCGCGATATTTGGGATGCTGAAACGATTCGTCTTGCTTTGGATCAGTGTACCGACAGTAAACTGTATATTGCCATGAACCTTGCTTTTGCGTGTTCTTTGCGTATGGGGGAGATTCTTGGACTAACCTGGAAAAATGTTCATATTGAGGATGAAAACATAGCAACTGATAATGCTTATATCTACATAGAAGCAGAACTGGCACGAGCGTCCAAACAGGCGATTGAGACGTTAGGAGAAAAAGACATTTACCATATCTTTACTCCGTTAATGCCGAATACCAGCACCCGGATAATCCTGAAAAAACCAAAGACAGATTCCAGCATCCGTAAGGTCTGGCTGCCTAAGACAGTTGCCTATTAGCAAGGAAGCTATTTTTATTAGCAAGGACATCGTTTCTGTTCGTTTCCAATTAGCAAAATATAAGTTCCAACTCATAAACATACATTAACCTCCAATAAAAGAAAAATGGTTTTGTCTAAAGAGTACAGCTAAACAAAAAAAGCTGTAAACCCTTGAAAACAAAGGCTTACAGCGTTGTTTCCAGCGTCCCAGAGAGGATTTGAACCTCCGACCCCACGCTTAGGAGGCGTGTGCTCTATCCAACTGAGCTACTGAGACATCTATCAAAAATATTAAGTTGTATGCAAAATTTAGACTCGAATCATCTACCGCTTAGGAGGACCCTGTTATATCCATTTAACTAACGAGACAAATGCCGCTTTTCCTTGAAAACATTCTGTTTTCAGGATTTTTGTTATGGCAACCTTTATTTTAATTATCAGCTCTTTTGAAGCTGTTAATTACAATTATTTTACTTTTTTAATATTTGTAAATACCTCATCTATTATAACAGTTTCATCTGTCTGCTACAACCGTTTTTCGTATTTTTCTGAAATCATTTTGCTTCCACTATTTTTTCCATGATTTTTATTTTTGTTAGTTTTACGTTAAATTCTGGTTTTTATTTTTGTTAAGTTTTTCTCTCTATTTTAAATCTTTGTCATTTATTTTAAATGACTGTAAGGTCTATTGTATGTGTTTTTTTCAAATGCTACGATAACTATCGGCATGTGACCGTCTTTTACTGTCACGGCATCATACGAATAAAACAGGAACTTTTACAGGAGGTTATTATGAAAAAACGAATCGTTCAATTACAGATCGGCGCTGCGGCGATTGCAGCAATTCTCGGAACGGGAAGCGTTATAAATGCATTTCCGTGTTCCGCCGCTTTGGTCACTGCTTACGCAAAAGAGCAGAATACCGAGGAAAATGTAACCGTAGTCAATGAAAAGACAACATGGAAATATCTTGACAACAACACAGATCCGGCATCCGGGCTGTCCTCGCTCACTGCTTGGACTACTCCTGATTTTAATGACTCTGCATGGAAGTCTGCCGCCGGAAAATTCGGTGCGAAAAGGGGCGCTCTTACATCTTTTAACGGATTTACTCCGACAGTTCTTTTACAGCAATATCAAGATCAAGAAAACAGCAAATGTACTCCGACATTTTTCTTCCGTACAACTTTTAATGCACAAAATATTGATCAGATCACTTCTGTCACAGGAACTCTTTTCCATGACGACGCTGTTGCCGTTTACTTAAACGGACAGTTGATCACTTCAGCCGACATGCCGGATGAAAAGCATGAAAATAATCTTTATTATGCAGGAGTAAGCGCAGGAGCTCCTAAAGAAGCTTCAGTTGTTCTTACAAAAGATCAACTGAAAAGCATCTTAAAAGAGGGATCAAACGTTCTTTCTGTAGAACTTCATCAAGACCGTGAATCCAGTTCTGATATTTACTTTGAATTTCAGAATTTGTCTTTAAACTATAATGAAAATAATACAGACGGCGATAACAGCGGAAGCAATGATGAAAAAGTAACGCAGAAATCTATTTTTCTAACTGTAGGAAACGATACGTCAAGTCAGGGAATTACGTGGTACGCCGACACAGAAACGGCAGAAGAAGTTCAGTATGCGGTAAAAACAGGCGATACATTCCCTGAAAATTACTTAACTGTACCCGCTTCTTCAACAGCTGCAAACGAAAAAGGATTCTATTCTAATCAAGCGGTTCTTACAGGACTTCTTCCTGATAAAGAATATGTGTATCGTGTAAAAAATGGCGATACAATCAGTGATATTTATAGTTTTACTTCCGGAAACAACGACGGTTCTTATGAATTCGCCTTCGTAGGAGATCCTCAGATCGGCGCCGGCAGCACAGACAGCGATATTGAAGGATGGAATGAAACTTTGAAAACTATTTCTTCAAAATTTAACGCCGACTTTCTTCTTTCAGGCGGAGATCAGGTAAACACGGCCTCAAATGAAACACAGTATACAGGATACATAAATGAGTTGTTTACTTCCCTTCCGAGCGCTACGACAATCGGAAACCACGACTCAGGTTCTGCCGCATATAATCAGCATTTTAACCTGCCAAACGAAAGCGCTGATAAAGGACAGACAACTGCCGGAAGCGACTACTGGTTTGTTTACGAAAATACACTTTTCATTAATTTAAACTCCAATGACAGATCCACCGCAGAACATAAAGCATTTATCGAAGAAGCAATCGCTGCAAATCCGAATGTAAAATGGAAAACAGTTGTTTTTCACCATTCTATTTTCTCAACTGCAAGTCATGTTGACGACGGCGATATCATTACAAGACGTAATGAACTTCCTCAAGTTTTCAAAGATCTTGATATTGATGTTGTATTAATGGGACATGATCATGTTTACACAAGAACTTATATGATGGACGGAACAACTCCTGACACAAGTAAAGGAGTTCAGAGCAGCGTTACAAATCCGACAGGAATTCTTTATCTTACCGCAAACTCTGCTTCCGGTAGTAAATACTATGATATCAAAGCTCCGAATGCCGAATATTCCGCTAAGATGGATCAATCTTACAGAAGAACGGTAACAGATATTAAAGTGACAGATACTTCTTACACAATGAAAACTTATTACGCCGATGATCTATCTTTATTAGATGAATTTACAATCTACAAAGCGGATAATACAGCTCTTCTCAATAAGATAAATGAACTTAAAAATATGAATTTATCGGAGTCTGATTATACAAAAGACAGTTGGAAGTCCTTTTCCGATGCTCTTACATCAGCAGAAGAACTGTTAAAAAATTCTGATGCCACACAAGATATGCTGGATGCATCGCTTTTAGATCTTCAGACAGCTTACGAGAATCTTGTCAAAACCGATGATCAAAACGGTAATGATAACAATGGTAATAACAATAACGGCGATAACAATAACGGCAATAACAATAACGGCAATAACAACAACGGCAATAACAACAATGGCAATAACAGCGGCAATAATAATGCCAACAACAATAACAACAGCAGTAATAAAGCAAATACTTCTGCTCCGTCCGCAAAAACCGGCGATATCACCACTTTTGCTCCGATAGCTTTGCTGCTTGCCGCATCACTTTCCGTTATTGCATTTATTACAAAAAGAAGGAGATCTGCTTAAGATCAGATAGGATAAAATGATGTTGAGAAAAATAAAGCAAAACTATATTGTACTGATACTTATTTTCCTCAGTGTCCTCACTATACTTATTCTTCAGAATTTCGGGTTTAAAAGCTATTCTCGATACAGCACAGATACACTCCACTACGACAAAGGTGTCGTAGTGGAGATTTCTAATGAGGACATTGAATATGATAAAGAACTTAAAATTCACCTCGGCAGTCAGGATTTAAAAATAAAAATGTCCGAAGGAATTCAAAAAGGTAAAATTATAGAAGTAACAAATTATCTAACGAAAACACATAATGTTCATGCGAAAATCCATATGCCTCTTATTATCAATATCGATCAGCCTGATAATATTGAGCCATATTATACTGTATACAATTATGACCGCACATTTTCTCTTTTTGCATGTGCCGCCGTTCTTGCAGCCGCGATCTTTTGTATCGGCGGAGGAAAGGGATTAAAATCAATCGCAGGGCTTCTTTATTCTATGCTTCTTATCATTGAATTTCTCCTGCCTGCCGTATTCTCAGGATGGCCGCCGATCGCATCCAGTATCATATGTGCCATACTGTCCACGGCAGTTACTCTTCTTCTGTTAAACGGACAAAGCGGGAAAACATTTTCCGCGATTTTATCTACAATGATTGGAATGTTTTTTGCGCTTATTCTTTTCCTTATCACATCTGCCATGATCCATGTGGACGGATTCAGTTCGGCAGATGCCGAAGGTTTGATTTTAATACATGAAGAAACCGGTCTACAGATTAAAGACGTTCTTTTTGCGGGAGTTGTAATTTCTTCTCTCGGTGCGATCATGGATGTCGGAATGTCTGTCGTTTCATCACTTTACGAAATTTATCACCATAATCCGACTCTTACTGCAAAAGATATTTTCAGATCCGGTATAGAAATAGGAAAAGATATGATCGGAACAATGACGAATACACTGATCCTTGCATTTACAGGCAGTGCATTCATCACATTACTTGTGTTCCTCTCATATCAAGTACAATTTAACCAACTTATCAATTCTAATTATCTCAGCATCGAAATTGCTCAGGGACTATGCGGAACATTCGGAATTGTTCTGACAATTCCAGCCGCTTCTGCAATCTCTGCATTTATGCTGACTCGAAAACAAAAGATGATCCCGTAGTGTGCCTTTCGGCTCTTCCGGCGATTATTCATATTAAAAATTAATATATCCCTGCAGCCATATCGTTCCTTTAAAGCGCCTTCCGATCTCAGGTTCTCCCATCGTCTCGGATACGGGAACACATATATCAAATTGAAGTTCATTTACATTAAGCTTCATCTGATAAACTTCCCTGTTCGTGACGATGTTTTTTCGTCTGCGGACTGCCAGTATCTCTCCCATGATAGAATAAAGATCGCACTCTATTCCATACGGCATAAAATACGTATCCACTATAGAAAATATATCCTCATTTGCAAGTCTTTTTGAAACTTGAGAATACATATCTATATCGTCTAATGTCAGTGTTTCTATCGCGCTCTGATCTCCGTTTCTTGCTGCATTAATGAGCATCTTCCGGTTATCCGAAGCTTCTTTTTCCGACCTTACGCTTTTCTCGTCTTTGCTTACCGGAAGCAATATCATTCCTGATAAAGCAAGCCCGGATAAAGTAACTGACGTCGTCGGATCTGCCGGGAATCCGGCCTGACGTTCTCTCATATATTCGATTCCGTTCTGCACCGTAAATATCAGACTTATTCCGATCTTAGAATCTTCACACATTCCGAGATATTGTTCTTTTTCAATTTTTCTCTCTACGGCAATTTCTGCATATGTGCTTATACCGCTTCCTTCAAAATACGGAAAATAATAATAAGGATCAAAATATTCTCTTTCATCTAATCCGCCGCACAGTGCAATTCCCATACTTTGTCCGTATTCTTTTTTCAGCTCACAGAAATCTTCTCCCGGCTTATAAGAAACTATTGTCTGATGAGTACACTGCTCTTCAACTTCTTCCAACAGCTTTTTTAAGTCTGATCTTGTTTGAATATTATCAAATCCTAACGCTTTTAAATACTTATGCATCTATTTTTCATCTTTCTGTCTTGATTGTTTTCAGATCTTTTTACTCTTATTTTTTCTTGACTTCTATTTTCTCATTTCCGCCCATATACGGTCTGAGAACTTCAGGAATTTTTACCGATCCGTCAGCCTGAAGATTATTTTCCAAAAATGCAATCAGCATTCTCGGCGGAGCGACAACTGTATTATTCAGTGTATGTGCAAAATAGTTTCCGTCTTTACCTTTCACGCGAATACCGAGACGTCTAGCCTGTGCATCTCCGAGATTTGAACAACTTCCTACCTCAAAATATTTTTTCTGACGCGGAGACCACGCTTCTACATCTACAGACTTCACTTTCAAATCTGCAAGATCTCCCGAACAACACTCAAGTGTTCTTACCGGAATATCCATAGAACGGAACAGATCAACTGTATTTTTCCACAATTTTTCATACCACTCCATACTTTCTTCCGGTTTGCAGACAACGATCATTTCCTGTTTTTCAAACTGATGAATACGGTATACTCCTCTTTCTTCGATTCCGTGAGCTCCTTTTTCTTTTCTGAAACAAGGTGAATAACTTGTCAGTGTCTGTGGAAGTTCCTCTTCCGTAAGCTGTGTATTAATAAACTTTCCGATCATAGAATGCTCGCTTGTTCCGATAAGATAAAGATCTTCTCCTTCAATCTTATACATCATCGCATCCATTTCCGCAAAACTCATTACGCCTGTAACAACATTACTTCTAATCATAAACGGAGGTATACAATATGTAAAACCTCTGTTGATCATAAAATCGCGGGCATAAGATATCACTGCCGAATGCAGTCTTGCTATATCTCCCATAAGATAATAAAAACCGTTTCCTGCAACTTTTCTCGCACTGTCAAGATCAATGCCGTTAAACGCTTCCATAATCTCTGTGTGATACGGAATTTCAAAATCAGGAACTACCGGCTCTCCAAAACGCTCGAGTTCTACATTCTCACTGTCATCTTTTCCAATCGGAACAGACGGATCGATAATATTCGGAATGGTCATCATGATTTTCTTGATTTTTTCTTCAACTTCTTTTTCTTCTACAGACAACTCCTCGATTCTTCCTGCGCTTTCACTTACTTTTTTCTTAAGAACTTCTGCTTCTTCAAATTTTTTCTGAGCCATCATTGCTCCGATTTCTTTTGAAGATTTATTCTTTTCTGCACGAAGAGCTTCTACTTCCTGCTTTATCTCTCTGTTTCTTAAGTCTAATTCAATTACTTCATCAACAAGAGGAAGTTTTTCATCCTGAAATTTATTTTTAATATTTTGTTTTACGATTTCTGGGTTACTTCTTAAAAATTTAATATCTAACATAACATATACTCCTTTTTCTTCTTTACTCTTTTCCTAATTAAAATTCACATTTTATTATTGCTAAAACTTATATCTTTTCTTTATGATCACACTTTTCTATACGGTTATTCTTCCATATCTCTCAAATCATATTTTTCTTGATACACCGCTTTTTCCAGACATTCTTTTTCTTCGGATGATAACTCAATATAGCTTTCACCGTTTACAACTTCTTTTATATAAGTGTAACAGCCTTCTCTGCTGTGCATTGCATTGAAGATCCATCCGTTATTGTTTTCATCCAGCATTGTAAGTGCAAAACTCAATTCTCCGCCCATTTCGTGAAAAGCATCGTATTTGACAATTCCGACCTTCTGATAATGTGTTTTCATTTTTTCCGAAATTTCTTTTACTTCTTTTTCATTTGCTCTCACAAGTTCTGCGATTTCATCCAGTTCATCAAATTTGCCGAAAATACTTTTTTCAAGATTTTTTCCGTTTTTTCCACGCATAAATGTTACATAACTTTTCTGTAAACGTCTATATTTTGTATTCAGCATCACATACAATACGATCATTACAATCTGTATGATAAACATAACGACAAACAGATAAAACGGATCTACTCCCCAACTATCCAATATACCTTTCATTTCTTTTCATCTCCCCATATTTTATGACTTTTGCTTCATCTTTTTTCTATACGTTCTTCCTTTTCACATTTCTATTTCTTCTATTTTGATTGAATAGACATGATCAAATCATAGATTCTTTCAAGTTCTTCCTCTGAATAATATTCTATCTCAATCTTTCCCTTTCCATTCGCTTTTGGGTTAACACTCACTTTTGTTCCTATTATATTTTTCAAGTGTTCTTCGAGATTATCGTACACAAACATGTGTTCTTGTTTTTGTACTTTTACTTCTTTTTTGGGATTTTTTAAAGCTTTTACAAGTTTTTCAGTTTCCCGAACGCTTAATTTTTCATCAAATATCTTGTTTGCCAATATATACTGCTGTTCTTCATCGTCAAGCGCCAACAAAGCTCTTGCATGTCCTGTACTGATCATATCATCAACTATCATCTGCTGTACACGCTCACTTAGTTTAAGCAGCCGCATGGAATTCGTTACCGCTGTCCGGCTTTTTGAAACCCGCTCTGCAACTTCATCTTGTTTTAAATCAAATTCCTCTAGCAGACGTTTATATGCCATTGCTTCCTCGATCGGATTCAAATTTTCCCTCTGAATATTTTCAATAAGAGAAATTTCAACAATCTCCTGATCCGTATAGTTTTTCACAATAATCGGAACATCTTTAATTCCCGCAAGCTTTGCAGCTCTCCATCTTCTCTCACCCGCTATGATTTCATAATAATCTTTCTTTTTTTGAACAAGAAGCGGCTGTAATATTCCAAATTGCCTGATAGAATCTGCCAATTCCATAAGCGAATCTTCATCAAATTCTTTTCTTGGCTGTTCTCTGTTCGGTTCAACTTCATTTATTTTTACTAATATTTCCCCGGATCCAACATTTTTTTCTTGTTTTTCTTTACTTACTTTCTGCTGAGATGCTGATTCTTCCTTCACAGTCTTATTCGGGATAAGACTATCCAATCCTTTTCCAAGACCATTTCTTTTCCCTGCCATAATCACTCTTCTCCTTTATGAATAACTTCTTCTGCCAACAGCATATAACTCGTAGCTCCTGTTGACTTCGGATCATAAAGATTGATCGGCATTCCATAACTAGGAGCTTCCGCTAATCTAATATTTCTCGGAATAATTGTCTTATAAATATTCTGATTCAAATTATCCTTAACGTTTTCCACAACTTGTAGGGAAAGATTCGTTCTTGCATCATACATTGTAAATACGACGCCTTCTATCTCAAGATTCGGATTCAATCTCTCCTGTACAAGTTCAATCGTATGTATCAACTGACTCAGTCCTTCCAATGCATAATATTCGCATTGTATAGGCACTATTATAGAATCAGCCGTTGTCATTGCATTTATTGTAAGCATGCTCAATGCAGGCGGACAATCAATTACAACAAAATCATATTCATCTTTTACTTTTTTCACTTCAGTTTTTAATATATATTCCTTATTTTCAACACCGATCAATTCAATCTCTGCCGCCGAAAGGTTTATATTAGAAGGAAGAACGTCAAGATTTTCAAGTGCATCTTTACATATACACTCTTCAATTCCCGCATTTCCTATTATCAGATCATAAACTGTTTTTTCAGCTTCGTCTTTATCAACACCTAAACCACTTGTCATATTTCCTTGTGGATCCATATCAAGAGCAAGAACTTTTTTCCCTTTACTTGCAAGAGCAGCCGATAGATTTATAGAAGTTGTTGTCTTACCTACCCCGCCTTTTTGGTTGGCAATAGCTATTATTCTCCCCATTTTTGCCTCCTCATATGCGTTCTTTTAACATATTTTATATAATATTGCTTCATATTCCAAGACGCTCGCAATAAGAACACTGATGTTTTCACAATCTAAATTCCTTATGTTTGCGTATTTTATATTATACCACTTTTTAAATTATTAATCTATAACTTTTGAATGTTTCACGTGAAACATTTTATTAACTTTTCACGTTTTTATCTTTTAAAATAACCTTTTATATCTACCATTACTAACAAAAAATCATTTTTTATTTTTGACTTTTTTATTTCTACTTCTGCTTTTTATTACAATAAAATGTTTCACGTGAAACATTTTATAAATCATTTCTATTATCTCTTAAAATATTCTTATTATTTCTTTCATTCTTGAATTGATAAATTCAGTGTAGTATAATAATTAAATAAAGTATTGAAAGATGGTGAAATCCTATGGATAAGAATAAGTTATTAAAGAGAATTGCTGTTTTTACAGGTGTTTCTTTAACGGCAATGCATGTTTTTAACAGAATCTCTACATATATTGCTACTGCTGATAATCTTCTTGGTGCAGATGATTATAACGTCTATGATTGGAAATACGGAAAAATTTCTTATAAAAAGAAAGGGGCAGGAACGCCTCTTCTTCTTATACACAATTTTAATGTTTTCTCATCTTCTCATGAATGGAATAAGATCATAGATCACTTTTCAGCAACAAACACTGTATATTCTATTGATTTGCTTGGATGTGGTTGTTCTGAACGTCCGATCTTAACATATACTAACTTTTTATATGTGCAGCTGCTTACCGATTTTATCAAAAATGTAATAGGTGAAAAAACAGACGTCATTGTTTCGCGGGACTCCTCTCCTTTTGTTTTAATGACATGTGCAAATGACGACACCTTAATCGATCGTATTATAATGATAAATCCTCAAAGCTTAGTTTCACTTGCAAAAGTTCCTTCTAAACAGAGCAAATTATTAAAAAACATACTATATATGCCTGTTATAGGTACTTTTATATATAACATAAAAACAAGAAAATCCATTATATACGAGAGATTTACTTCCGCATATTTCTACAATCAAAACAAAGTAAATGAAAAAGATATATTAGGATGTTTTGAATCATCGCACAGAAATAAATCTCATTCAAAATATGTATACGCCTGTCAGAAATTGGGTTATACAAATGCAAATATTTCTTTTTGTCTGGGCAAATT
>OGRJ01001265.1_pt1 | contig 21742 bp, 17 predicted proteins | sample 1553411 | NCBI WGS metagenome assembly OGRJ01 (sample SAMEA2580084, study PRJEB22360) | human gut metagenome | biome: human gut; feature: human-associated habitat; material: faeces | place: Denmark | collected 2008/2010
CCGGGTACGGCTTCGCAGGCTTTCTGCATGGCCATCGCACGTTTGGAAACGAGCCGCAGACCGTCTTCGAACGAAAGAGCGCCGGCCACCACCAGGGCTGAAAATTCGCCGAGCGAGTGTCCGGCTACCGCGTCGGGCTTCACGCCCAGCGCCTTGGCCATGATGACCGAGTGGAGGAATACGGCCGGCTGGGTGACTTTAGTCTGTTTGAGCTCTTCGTCCGTACCGGCGAACATGATGTCGGTGATGCGGAAACCGAGGATTTCGTTGGCCTGCTCGAAGAGAGCCTTGGCTTCGGGGACATTGTCGTAGAGGTCTTTGCCCATGCCGACGGCTTGAGCGCCCTGACCCGGAAATACGTATGCGTGTTTCATAGTTTCTGTCAAAATATTTTTTGGTTACCGGGCAAAGATAGCAAATATTTTCTTACATTTGCACTGCAACGGTTCACGAGGGGTTACGCCCCGTCAGATTAAATGGGAACGCAGTGAAAGTCTGCGACAGTTCCCGCTGCTGTGAGTCCTGCCCGACGATCCGAGGTGATCGGCCCGCTTGCGGGCGGTGTTTCGGATGCCCGGGTGTATTGCCGCGACACTCTTTTGCCACTGGTCCTGCGGGGTCGGGAAGGCGTTGCGGCGGGGACGAGTCAGAAGACCAGCCTTTGCCTGCCCGATGAACGGACAGTTCGGATGATATGCGTCTGCGGAGAACGGAGCTTTCGGAAAAGACCTGCGAGGCATCTTTTCGGTGGATTGATAACCTGAAGCGAGGCGGCTCTCTGTTTCCCTGATGAAATATTTTTCGAAACCGTTGTACGGCATACGCCGAAGTGCGGAGTTTGTGCAGAAGAAGAGTGTCTTGCCGATAAAGGTTTCAGTCGCAATAAAGTAGAGATTAGTATGGACTGAAACAAAGAGGTCGATCTGTTGCCGGGTCGATCTCTTTATTTCTGGTGTCGGACGGAATGGGCTGCCCGGCTTCTTCCCTCGGGCGCGGAAAAACGGCTGTCGGGTGTCTGCGACGGATTCTCCCGATACAAAAAAGCAGCGCTTTATGCGCTGCTTTTTTCAATTTTCCTGATCGCCTATTTCTCTTCCACGATCTTGAAGGAATCCTTGTAGAGTCCGCAAACGGGGCATACCCAGTCGTCCGGGATGTCTTCGAATGCCGTGCCGGGTGCGATGCCGCTTTCGGGATCGCCCTTGGCCGGATCATATACGTAGTCGCAGGCGGTGCAGTGGTATTTGCGGGGGAATATGCGGTCGGCCACCTTGTCCCAGTCGATCAGCTCCCAGTACGATTTGATGAAATCCGCGCGGCGGTTGCGGTAGTCGATATAGTAGGCGTGTTCCCATACGTCGATCGTCATGACGGGCTTGAGGCCTTTGGTCATGGGGTTGCCGGCATTGGATTCCGAGATGATCTGCAATTTGCCGTCCTTGTCGGCTGCGAGCCACGTCCAGCCCGAGCCGAAAAGTCCGGTAGCGGCTTTGGAGAACTCTTCCTTGAAGGCTTCGACCGATCCGAAGTCGCGGGCGATGCGATCCGCTAGTTTTTGGGGCATCGGCTTCTGATCGGGGGTCAGCATCAGGAAGAAGAACGTGTGGTTCCAGGCCTGGGCCGCATTGTTGAAGATCGGACCGTCGGCTTTCTTGACGATTTCCTGCAGGGACATCGACTCGTAAGGCGTGCCGGGAATCAGGCGGTTGAGATTGTCCACGTAGGTCTGGAGGTGTTTGCCGTAGTGGTATTCAAAAGTTTCTTTGCTCATTTTCGGAGCGAGCGCTTCCGTCGAATACGGAAGTTCGGGCATTTTGTGAACCATAATTCTTTCTGTTTTAGGTTTTGATATTGTTAAAGATTCGGTTTGAATTGTCGTCGGAGCCGCCGCCGGGGTGCCGTGCAGCAGGATATATCCGTTGAGGTAGGCGGCGAAGAGCGTCCAGAGCAGGTAAGGTACGAAGAGCCAGGCGGCAGCGCGGTCCCTGCGGCTCGCGGCGAAGATGTAGAGTCCCACGAGGATATTCAGCAGTACGATGTCGATGAATCCGGCCAGCGGATTGCGCAGCGTGAAGAACAGGATGCTCCACAGGAAGTTGGCGATAAGCTGCAAGACCCACAGCCGGATGATTCCTTTGTGCTGCCGACGCACGATGAGACGCCCGAGCGAAAGTCCCATGCAGAGGTACAGGACGCTCCAGGCGATCGGAAATACGATATTGGGCGGCGTGAGTGTCGGCTTGGTCAGCGTCGGATACCATTCGGCGATGGACGAAGCCTGGAAAAAACTTGCCGAGATACCTACTGCAAAGCAGGCGAGGACGGGAATGAGGTAAGCCGCTATTTTTTTCATGCTTGGGGTATTGAAGTTTTTCTGATTCCGTGCAAGAACAGTGCAAATTACGCTGTTTTCTTTCCAAATTTAATAAAAATAATCGGATTCGAATCCAATTCCGGCTCCTTGATCGACGTGTTTTTTTCCAGGGCGGATGTCGTTTTCCCGGTATTCGTCGTGAACGTATCGATAAACGGTTTCGGAGATATCCGCTATGATTCGGGCATTTGTTTCCGGGTTTTCCGCCGAATCTTTGATGAAGACGGCGATGGTATAGCGGGTGCCGTCCGGCAGGATGACGAATCCCGGATCGTTGGTCCCGGCGAAGATGCCTCGTTCGTCGCGGTCGCTCGTGCCGGTTTTGTGTCCGATGACGGCGCCGGTTCCCGACAGTGGTTTCGGAAGACGGTCGGCACCTGTTTTACAGTTTATCAGGTTTTGCCGGATCATTTCCCGCAGTGTAGGAGTGAGAATCTGTTCTGTTACGAGCAGCTCCAGCAGAGCGGCCGCTTCGAGCGGCGTACTCCAGTTTTCGTAGCACGTTTGCGGATCGTCGTGCATCTGCTGTTCCGTTGCTGCGATTGCGAAATTGCGCAGTCCGAGCGACCGGACGTAGCGGTCTGTCGCTGCCGGACCGCCCGTGTGCTCGAAGAGGATGTCGCAGGCGTTGTTGTCGCTCAGCTGCAGGCTGTACTCCAACAGACGGCTGACTGAAAGCGAGATTTCGCCTTCGGGAAATTCCTTCCGAAGGGGACTGTACGTGTCGGGGACGAGCTCTTCTTCCGGAATGAATATTTCCGTGTCGGGCGTCAGTCCGTTTCGGTCCAGGTAATCTGCGACGGCGAGGGCCTGGTGGAATTTGAATACGCTCATCAGGGGGTAGCGGTCGTCGTTATTGACCGTTACCGTATCTTGTGCGTCGAGGATGACCGCAATACCGATTTCGGCTTTTTTATCCTTTATCACCTTTTTCAGCCGATACGACAGGTCGTCGCCCTGCGCTGCTGCGGCAAGCGGAAAGAACGAAATCCAGAGAATCGAGATCAGTGTGCGCATATACTTATTAGGTGAGATTGACCGGAAACAAAAATAGTGTAAATTTCGATTCCTTCCGGGGTGGATTTCATGATTTTTGTATCTCTTTCGATTATTAGGTTATGCCGGCGGGCGATTCGGGGTATCGTGTCGATGCCGTAAATCGTCCGATTCGCCTCGAATCAGTCCGCCTCGGTCGATTCTTTACGGCCGGAAGATCGAAACGCCGCTAAAATTATTAGCTTTGCGGACGGTTGATTTTGTGAATTATGAGAAAGAACTTACTGGCAGCAATCGTTTTGCTGGTATTGTACATTCCTTCTGTTTGGGCCGCAGCGGGGTATCCTGTGCGGGGCAGGGTTATCGACCGTCTTTCCCGGGAACCGGTCGCCTATGCAGCCGTTACGATCACCGGCCAGCCCGGTAAGGGCGCCATGACCGATTCGCTCGGGCGATTCGAGATCCTGCAGGTGAAGCCCGGCATTTACAGCTTGACGGCGTCGTTCATCGGTTACCGAACGGTCGTGACCCCCGAATACCAGGTGTCGGCCCGGACGCCTTTCATCGAAATCGAGATGGAGGAGGAGCCGGAGCATCTGAATGAAGTCGTCGTTCGTCCCTCGCCTTTCCGCCGTACGATCGAGAGCCCGGTCAGTATGCAGGTGATCGGGATGCGGGAGATCGAGAAGAGTCCCGGCTCCAATCGCGACGTGTCGCGTATCGTACGTTCCTATCCGGGCGTGTCGTTTTCGCCCATCGGTTATCGCAACGACCTGATCGTGCGGGGCGGCGGACCGTCCGAAAATCGCTTCTTCATGGACGGGATCGAAATTCCCAATATCAACCATTTCGCCACGCAGGGTGCCACGGGCGGTCCCGTAAGCATCGTGAATTCCGATCTGGTGCGCGAGATCAATTTCTATACGGGTTCGTTTCCCGCCGACCGTGCCGGGGCGCTCAGTTCGGTGCTGGATTTCCGGTTGCGGGACGGCGATCTCGAACGGCAGACCTTCAAGGCGACGCTCGGTGCCTCCGAAGTGTCGCTCAGCGGCAGCGGACACGTGGGTAAAAAGACGACTTACCTCTTTTCCGTGCGGCAATCCTACCTCCAGTTCCTCTTCAAATTGCTGGGGCTTCCTTTTCTGCCCAATTACATCGACGGGCAACTGAAGGTCAAGACCCGTTTTTCGGAGCGGGACGAGCTGACTTTCCTCGGACTGGTGGGCATCGACAACATGAAGCTCAATCTCGACGAGAAGGGCGAGGAGAACGAATATCTGCTCAGTTACCTGCCTCGTATCCAACAGGAAACCTTTACTGTGGGTGCCGTGTACCGCCATTACGCCGGACGGCACGTGCAGTCGGTGGCGTTGAGTCATAACTACCTGAATAACCGCAATACCAAATACCGCAACAACGACGAATCGACTCCGGATAATCTGACCCTGCGTTTGCGGGGCGTGGAGCAGAAGACGACTCTGCGGTTCGAAAATCGCTCCTACCTGGGCCGGTGGACGCTGCGCGAAGGAGCCGAACTGAACTATTCTACCTATCATAACAAGACTTTGCAGCGGACTTATCAGCAGGAAGCCGAGCTGCTGGACTATCGCACTTATTTGGGAATTGTCGGCTGGGGCTTTTTCGTGGGGGCCGACTATGCCTCCGCAGACAAGCGGCTGACGGTTTCGATGGGGGTGCGGGCCGACGGATGCGACTATTCGGCGGAAATGGAGCGTTTCTGGAAGCAGCTTTCGCCACGTGTGTCGGCTTCTTATGCCTTGAGCGACAGCTGGTCGGTGAGCGGAAGCGCAGGGCTTTTCTACCAGTTGCCGCCCTATACGGCGCTCGGTTATAAAGACAATACGGGCGAGCTGGTCAATCGGGGTCTGGAGTATATGCGGGTCCTGCAAAGCGCCGTCGGCGTCAACTGGCGTCTGCGTGACCGGTTGGTGGTTTCGCTCGAAGGTTTCTACAAATATTATACGAATATCCCGCTTTCGGTGGCGGACGACGTGCCGCTGACCTGCAAAGGCAACGACTACGGTACCTCGGGCGACGAATTGCTCGTTTCTTCGGCCCAGGGACGCGCCTACGGTCTGGAGCTGATGGTGCGTTGGCAGCTTCCCGATCGTTTCAATCTGGTCGGTGCACTGACCGTTTTCAGCAGCGAATACCGCAGTCGGCACGATGCGAAATATATTCCTTCTGCCTGGGACAATCGTTTCGTGGCGAATATCAGCGGTACGTACGATTTCTCGCGTGGGTGGAGCGTCGGGGCGAAGCTGAGCGCTATCGGCGGAACGCCTTATACGCCGTACGACGTCGATAAGTCGTCGCTCGTCGAGGCATGGAACGCTTCGGGACGTCCCTATTACGACTATTCGAAGTATAATACCGGCAGGCTCGACGCCTTCGCCCAGTTGGACGTGCGCGTCGATAAGGTGTTTTATTTTCGCAAATGCATGTTGGGGATTTATGTCGATTTGCAGAACGTGACCTTCAGCAAGCTCCGTCAGCCCGACGTGCTGATGAGTACCGGCGTGATCGAGAATCCTTCGGCTCCGCCTTCGGAGCAGCGTTATAAGATGAAGTATATCCGCCAGGCGAGCGGTACGCTGGTGCCGACGCTGGGCGTCACGGTCGAATTTTAATCGTACAGCCATGAAAAATAACTTGCTCAGCGACAAGCTCGCCTACAACGGGGATACGAAAACACGGACTCATCTGCATCTGTGCAGTTATACTGTGGATCGGGTCGAAGAGGCTTCGGGAGATGATTTCGAGGAGATGAAGTCCCGCTTTCAGCCCGATGGCATCACTTGGCTGCAGATTCACGGACTGGAAGATACGGATGCCGTGCAGACGGTTTGTACGCATTTCGGGATCGATTTTCTGGTCATGCAGGACATTCTCAATACCGACCATGCCAGCAAGGTCGAGGAGCACGATCAGTACAATGTGATTATTGCCAAGCAGATTATGGGTGGCGAAGCGATGCAGGTCAGTCTGGTGCAGGGCGCTGATTTCGTGCTGACGTTTCAGGAGCGGGACAACGATTTTTTCGACGATGTGATGCGTGCCATCCGCAGTAATGTACTGAAAATCCGTACCCGACAGTCGGACTACCTGTTTTCGGTGTTACTCAATGGCTTGATAACCGGTTATATGTCGGTTGCGGCGGCGATCAGCGACGGGTTGGAGGAGCTGGAATCTGCATTGCTGGCCGATACCGGAGACCGGGACATCGGAGTACAGATGCAGGAGCTTCGGCGGGATTATATGCAACTCAAGCGGACGGTTCTGCCGCTCAAGGAACAATATTCGCGGCTGTTTCGTTCCGATTCGAGTTTGTTGCACCGGGTCAATCGGCCTTTCTTCAACGATGTGAACGATCACCTGCTCAACGTGGCGCAAAATATCGACATCTGCCGTGAAACCCTTTCGTCGCTGATGGATTTGTATATCTCGAACAACGATTTGCGGATGAACGATATTATGAAACGGCTGACTGTCGTATCGACCATCTTCATTCCGCTGACTTTTCTGGTCGGAGTATGGGGGATGAATTTCCGTAACATGCCCGAACTGGAGTGGGAGCACGGTTATATCCTGGCCTGGGGCGTGATGATCGTCATCGGATTCGTGACCTATTTGTTCTTCCGCACGAAAAAGTGGCGTTGAGGTGCGCAGTCGGTGCTTTTTTGGCGGACGATGCGGGGAAATTCCGGGATTTTGATTTTCTTTGTACCAAAATTCCGGGCGGTACCCGCGATTTAGCCGACATAAATCCTTGTGCCGACTGCGCGAACATTCTATTGAAAACCTCCGATGAAAAAGATTTTCTCATTTTCCCTGCTTCTCATCCTTGGCCTCGTGGCTTCCCAGATTCTTCCGGGGATGCTCGGAGAGAGCTATCCTGCATTTCGGGCCGGGGCGACGACCTTTCTTTATGTCTGTCTGTCGTTCATCATGATCAATGTCGGCCGGGAATTCGAGATCGATAAAAAACGTTGGCGCTCCTATGCCGAGGACTATTTCATCGCTATGGCTACGGCACAAGGGGGTTTATTTCATCGTTACGCCCCCCGCAGCCGTACCTTGGCTGCTCATCGCTCTGTACTATGTTTTCGTGTTGTTGCCGCCCGAGTTTTGGGGCAATGGCGACGCCTGGAAAGAGAATCTGTTGTTGAGCCGTTTTGCCGCTCCGACTTCGGCCGGCATCCTGTTCACGATGCTCGCGGCCCTGCGGCTCAAGCGAAGCTGGATGTATCGGAAAATTCAGGTGCTGGCGATTTTCGACGATCTGGATACCATCCTGCTGATGATACCTCTGCAAATCCTGATGATCGGTCTGCGCTGGCAGCTTTTCGTCGTCGTGGTGATCGTCTTTCTGCTGTTGTGGCTGGGGTGGAAGAAACTCAGTACGTATGAGTTGAGGCAGGATTGGTGGGCGATTCTGACCTATTCGGTCGTGGTTTTCGGTGTTACCCAACTGGTTTACCTGCTTTCCAAATATTATTTCGGCGAGGAGGGCAGTATTCATATCGAGGTGCTGCTTCCCGCTTTCGTATTGGGTATGGTGATGAAAACCAGGCATGTCGAATCTCGCGGGGAGCGGATGGCCGCTTCCGGCATTTCGTTCTTGTTCATGTTTTTGGTTGGATTGAGCATGCCGTTGTTTATCGGTATGACTGCTGCGACTGGGGAAGCTGCTTCTTCCGTGACCGGTTCGCAGCCCATGATGTCGTGGGGCGTGATCGCATTCCATGTGGTGATCGTCTCGTTGCTGTCCAACCTGGGCAAACTTTTCCCGATGTTTTTTTATCGTGATCGGAAGTTGAGCGAACGTCTGGCCCTTTCGATCGGTATGTTTACCCGCGGCGAGGTAGGGGCGGGCGTTATCTTCATTGCGCTGGGATATAGCTTGGGCGGTCCGGCACTGGTTATTTCGGTGCTGACCCTCGTGCTGAACTTGGTACTCACGGGGATCTTCGTCGTTTGGGTTAAAAAACTCGCCTTGCGGACTTACGCTCCCGAAGAGTTCGATGCCGTATCGACGATCCGTTGAAAGACGGATTTCGCCGGAATCCGTTTCTGATCTTTCACTCCGGATATAAAAGATTGCGGGAAAAAAGGTTCCCTTTCCTTGTGAATATCGAATGCAGTTGGGGGCGTGTGGGCTACGAGGTTTGATTCTGCTTTTGCCGCAGCTGTCCTTCTGACCTTGTGCAGCAACAGTGGAGGGCCGCTTTCGGAGTGGCGACAGGCTTTTTCCCTCTCCCCTTCTTATCCTGTGTTGGGAGGAAAGTCATCAGTTTATAGCGTTGCATGTATTTTCTCTTTTAACTCCGCAGCATTTCCGTTTACCCTCCAGCGTTTTTTCTCTCCTTTTATAATAGTATAGGTGTATTGTCTTCTGAACCGATCGAAGGTGTTTCTCGCGATCCCGTATTCCTTGCAGATTGCCGCGATACTTTTTCCCTGATTCAGCATTTGGACGATTTCAGCTCTGCCGGTTAGCCGTGCGGATCCGATTTGTTTTCCTGTTTCCCGAAAGATACTGTATTTTTCCATATTTTGTCGCGTCGCATTTTATGAGTCGGGCGACTATTGCGGATTCTGTTTCGCCTGTAGGTACTCTGTGGTGGTATCGGCCAAGTGGTTTTTATTTTCAGTCTTGTCTGCTTTGAATCTCTGATGCTCCTTTTGAAACATCTGATAATTGCCATATTTGGTCATTATCTGTTCGATGGTCTGCATTGGCATTATGCCTTCGTTATTGTACGACAATACGATGTATCTGAACCGGGCGTTCCGGATCAAATCTTTGAATGTATGCTGTACTTTCGCCTTACTGCAATAATTCGATTTGTTGTATTCTCTTAGCTCCGTTTTTCCCTTCGGAGTAAATGATTTATAGTCGGCAATCGTGTTCAGCAGATGGTAGTTTGCGCTGTATTGTCGGGAGTTGTACGGTGGGTCGAGGTATAAAATATCGCCCTCGATCCGCTTAATCAGACTATTCGCATCTTCATTGTACACTTCGTGTTCGCCGTTGTTTATTTGGTAATCTGCGGGAGCGATAACGAGCGTTTTCTGTGCTGACTGTTTGAGATGTTTGAAAAATGCTCCGTATACGGATGCCGTATTGGCGCATTTGGCTGCGTTTTCGAGCAGACAGCACAGCCGGAAATAGTATAAATCGTCGGATATTTCTCCGGTTTCTGCCAATGCTCGATAGTCGATCTGATGGCATCTATTTTTGATCGTTGTCATCGGAGAAATACTGACGGTCATTACCCCCCCCCTCGACAATATTGAGAGTATATGAGACCATTCTCTGTCCCTGACAGCGAGTTCAGTATTTCTATATAATCGGCTTTGTTCGCAAGTTCGTAGCAGTTGCCTATATAGTTGCGATTGAGGACATAACTGTAATACTTCCAATTATTGGCTATTACTTTGCTAACTCGTGTTTTGAAATGAGCCCTACGATACACGTACCTGCAAAGAGATCGCAGAATACCATATCCGATGGATTATCGCCGACGACCTTTTTGATCGTATTGTCGATAAAATCCCGCAGCGAATATTTCGATCCTATGTAATTCATCACTCGTACATGATATTATTAAACTTCAGCATTTCTTCGTCGTCTGTAAATTCTATAATATTCCAAGGATAGGAGGTAACGTCTATTGGATTTTGTGTCGAACGCTCTGAATGCGTTGATGTTTTTTTGACCGAGTTCTGATTCCGGGCATATCAGGATTGGATGTATTACGCTCGGTCTGTTGGGAATATACTACTGTTCTATTCAGTCTATATATCGGGATATCTGTCTGGGATTAGTTACGGCCTTCAGTTCGATAGGTACGATCTATTTTGTTTTTTCATCTATTTTCTGCGAAAACATCACATCGATTCGCTGCATGCCGATGCCGCATGAAACCTTGTTTCCTAACTATTCTATGTTTTTGCAATTGACTTTAAGGGCCCGGTTCAAGATCGGATCCCTGCCGATATGTTGCGCCAAATACATCTGCAAATGTACTTTATAGGCTTTCCTGTTGCGTCTCTTGTAGATCAGTCGGGGCAAGATGTCGAACGCGGTCTGTGTTTCGTCGGCATATACTTCAGTTTGCAACATATTTTCGACTTGTCTTCTGTTTTCATCGGTGAAACTGTTCCCGTTGAGGGCCTTATGGTTATTTTTTCGAGCGGATTAAAGAAAACAACCGCTCTGCCTCATAGGGCATAAGCATGGTATTTCCGCGATTGCCTTTCAGCTTTCTGTATATCAAACTGCACAGCATTTGATAGGGGCCTATATACCTTATTATATCATCCAAAGCCTCCCATTCGGAAGCCCCTTTTGCAAATACTTCGTACGGTTTGCTCAATACCCGGAATGTCAGATTTATCCAAAGTTTCTCGCGCAAATAGTAACCGTCGGGTTTAAGGAAAGGGTCACTGGCGATCTGATATATGCCGTAAAATTTCCCTTCTTTTCCTTTCGATGTCTGCACGTAAAATATCGCATAATCGTTCGCGCGTACCCGGCTGAAATCGGCCATCATTGCAACCAGTGTATTTCCCGTTTGAGCAACTGATATATTGGAATGTGCTGATCGGTTGAAACCTACGGTTTTATTTCTGGATCTCGTGCCTGCGAACATGTGCTCCAGATGTACTCGGAAACTCTGCTCGGTTGAATAAAAAGTAGTCGCTTTTCAACGCTCTGTATTTCCAGATGTTTTGTGCGCCTAATTTACCGCGATTCCCTTCGATATTTTTAACCACGATGCCCTTTAACTTGACTTTCAGGTGTTGTTTTACGGAATCCATTATCTTGAAAGCCAAAGGAATCACTTCGCTTTTTTCAGAAATATCCCCAGGTGACTATCGCAAAATAACCGTTCTTTCTCAAGTATCGGAAGCCGTGGCTATTGCGTTCGACAATTTTTTTTAGAAAGCATCGATGTCCGAAATATTGGACTGGTCCCTGCTGTCGTCGGTGAATTTTACGATGTCCAGATAAGGCGGATGAGCGATCATAAAATCGACCTCCTCTCGGTGCCTTTCGCCCAGCTATGCTGCGATCGCCTCGGAAAACGGCTGTCGATCGGTGACATCGACACTCTTGATTGCGTAGTTGATCGAAGACCATTCGCTCATAATGCTATTGACATAATCGATAATTTTTTTGGGGGGGCGAATCCGATGTAATCTTTGCGCAGGTTTTCATATGCGAACAGGGTAGTCCCGCTGCCTGCGAACAACTCCAGCACGGTATTTCCGGCATTCGTAAGCGTTTGAGTAGTTGGGGAACGAAATTGCCGTGATAGATATTCTTGTGCTTGCCTTGCCTCTCTCTTTCGGGGATCAACCACAGGCTGTCCACATTTAGATCGATCTGCTTCCAGTTATCTTTATTGATCTCCATAACCTGTTTGAATTTATCTTTATACCTCGGCTGAATAAGGGACTTTGTAAAATTTTTTTATCCTACATAGATCCTTTACGGTGGGATCCAATTACAAAGATACACGAAACGGTAAGATATATCAGCTATAAGGGGCTGTTTGGACAATAAAAAAGGCGGAAAACTTAAGTTTTCCGCCTTTCCGTACCCCCTCAGGGGCTCGAACCCTGGACCCCAACATTAAGAGTGTCGTGCTCTACCAACTGAGCTAAAGAGGCGTTTGCAGGTGCAAATGTAGGATGTTTTTTTTATTTCTGCAAGAAAAAAATATTTTTTCTTCGTAAAAAATGCAGAGGAGGGCTTCGAAACGGAATTTTGCTTTTTTTTATCTTGTGTATATACTAAATAAAATATTATTTAAGTTATATAGGTGCATCGACTGGTTACCGAATTATTATGTTTCAAGATTTATTATTTCGGTACATCCGTCCAGGTGATGGAAAAAACGCCGCCTGTGGGCTAAAAATCATTTTTTTTGGGGGGGGGATTTTTTGTAGGTACGAATATTTGAATTTTAAATGTAAGATATTCAATATATTGTGATTTTTGATTTGCTTTTTTATTGAAAAAACTGTCTTAAAAAGTTGTTTAAGTTAGATTAATTTCCTACCTTTGAGAGAATTTCGGATTAAGAATTCGATTCCGAATGAAGGCGAGAATATTGATTCCGTTCGGTGCAGTTGCTTTATCGCAGGAATACGCTGGGGAACGGACGGGACAAAAGAATTGAATTTTGTTGGTTATATTGTGTATTAGGATTATTCTACGATACTTGCATGGTGGATTTTCGCTTTTTTATGATGTTTTTAATACCTAACTTTTAATTTTTATTAACCCGAAAGGGTGTCCGGATTTCGATCCGGTAGCTCTTTCACTAAACTACTTGTTATTTTTTTCTATGAAAAAGTATTTTTCTTTTGCGATGGCGCTTGTGGCGATGCTCGCAATGGTGAGTGCAAGCAGTGGCTGAAGCGACGATGGCGTGGATTACAGCGTCACCATCGTAGCTAAAACTACGCTTTCCTTATCGAAAAACGCTGGAACGGGTCGTTTGGCGTATGAAATTCAAGGGGCCGATAAATCGTCTATTGTCGAGGCAACGACGAACGTGGATTGGATCAAGAATTTCAACTATGCGGAGCCGGGATACGTCCAGTTTGATTACACTGCACTCGACGAGGGTGTCGAGTCTCGTTCGGGGCAGATCACCCTTTCTTATACGGGGGCAGCCGATGTAGTCGTTACCGTAAATCAGGGTGGTACCATGACGTTCGAACTTACGATCGATCCGAAGTCGATTACGGCAAACGGCTGTGCAATGCAGATCGTTCCTTCGAACGAGAGCGAGACCTATCTGTGCGCTTTTATGACTAAAGAATACGTCGATTCGTTCGAGTCCGACGAGGCTTTCATTCAGGCCGACTTGGAGGCGGTGAAAGAACAGGCCGAAAGTCGGGGGATGAAGTTGTCTGAATGGTTGAACATCTTACTCATGAAAGGTTCGAAGACCAATACCGTGGATGACTTGTCGCTTGCCAATACGGCATATTATGGGTATGTGTACGGTTGTACGTCCGAGGGCGTGCCTACTACGGACCTTTTCAAGGCGGAGTTCACGACCCAGAATGTCGAGATGACCGACCTTACGTTCACGGTTACTTCCAAGCAGGTCAATGCCGACCCTTATCCCGACAACAATCCTTACAACGTAGAGGTAACGATCACTCCGAGCAATCCGGATGCGAAGTGGATGTTCTCGACGATGAACAGTTATGTTTACAAGGTTGACGAGTGGACCAGCAAAGAGTATTTGCAGGAGTTGCAGTCCAGTGCGCGTAAGCAGCGTCCGACTCTTTATCAGGGCGAGCAGAAGTTCATGTTGAACACGTCTTTAAAAAACCGTGTATGGGGCGGTAACGACTACTATTTCTGGTGCTTCGGCATGGATGACAACTACAATATCAACAGCGAAAATGCCGAGGAATATTTCACGGTTACGACCGGAGAGATTCCTGTAACCGATAATTGCACGTTCACGGTCGAGAAGTTGAATGTGACAGCTCAGGATTGCGAGATCAAGATTACGCCCTCGAATCTGGAGACGAAATATTTCATCGGTATGTATCCCGGCGGCAGTGCCGAGAAATACGGTAAAAGCGTTTGTGTCGAGCGTCTGCTCCAGCGTCTGGATATGTATGATTCCGGTTCGGGCCTGGGTGATGGCACCCCTCCCAACTGGCAGACCAACGAATGGGTGCAGAAAGGCGAAATGACGACCAAGATGGGGGCCGATCAGGAGTGGCGTATCGAGCCGGAGAGCACTTACGAAATCTTTATTTTCGGTTTCGACAAATACGGACATCGTACTACCGATGTTTCGGTGACCGAATTCACGACTCCGGAATATGTCGCTCCTACAGATTTTAAGTTGGAATTCGAGTTCTCGAAGATCGAAATGCGTAGCTTTACTTGTACCGTTACTCCGTCTCAGGACGACGTTTGGTACCATGTAGGTCTGACTTCTGCAAACAACTTCGATCAGTATAAGGATTGGCGTCAGTTCATCGATGCAGTGATTCATGCAGACGGTGGCGGTACATTGGCACAGTATGTCGGTGAAGAGGTTCTGACATCTTCGTGTACGCCGGGTACCGAGTATGTGGCTTATGGTTTTGCTTATGCGGATGGCCAGGCTCAGTCCGATTTGAGTTCTGCCCGCGTAGAATCGAAACCGTTGCCGCGTAATATGAAAGCAACTGTATCTGGAACATGGCAGGTTTACAACGGTGATGAACTTGCAGCTCGTTATCCTGCAGCTTGGGGGAACTATGCTGGTAATCAGTATGTATGCGTTTACCAAGCGGAGCCGACTAGTGAGGAAACTGCTCATACGTGGGTCTTGATCCATGCACCTCGTGGTGGTACGCTGCCTCTGCCGGATATGTTGATCTTCGATTATTTCGAGAATTATCCGTTTGTAGCCATCTATAAGGATGCTAAGCACGGTCGTTGTACTCCGCCGGGAGTAGGTCCTTGGGGCTTCTACTATGCAGGTCAGGATGCAACCGGTGCTTGGGGTGAGTTGATGTATGAAGAAATCTTGCTGAACGATCCTGACCACCAGGGTGATATCGATACTGCTCCGACCGATGGTTTCGATGATAAGCGCGGCGAGGTATCGGCTGTATCGACCGTATCGAAGGTGGATCTTTCTGCTCCGATTCGTTTCAGCCAGGCTTCGTTCATGCAGATCGAGCGCGAGCGTGCAGACCATGGCAAGTCTTCGATCCTCAATGCAGCTTCTAAAAAGGAGGTATCGGATAAATTGGATTTTGATGTAAGAGCACAGCTCAAGGCTGCTTCTGAAATCGTTAAATAATCCGAAACAAAACGGTTATTCGTCGAATTTCGACGAGTAACGGAATCCCGGAGGGGAAGAGAGCGATCTCTTCCCCTCTTTTTTTGTGTATAAGGATCTTTGGAAGAGATAGACTTGGGGAAAGTCCCTTGACATTCGTTTGTATGTCGGGGAAAGTCCGGCGGCATTTGCGCCTGTTTTACGGGGATTGATAATGTGATTGTCTTTTGTTTAATGGGATTGATTGGGAGCGAGGTTTCTGTTTTGCAGGGAAGATCGTCAGTGCCCCCCCCCTCTCTTTGGAGTGTTCGAATCGTTTTTTATAGGAAGGTTGTCGGTACTAAGAGTCCGATTATTGATAACGGCTGCTTGGGGCAGGAAATGACAGAGTCGGATTGGTGTTTGCCCGGGTATTTCATCCTTGGGCGGAGTGATTGGTGCTGGTGTCCCTATTCCTCGGTATTTTTTTCGTCGCTCCCGAACGGAAAGTAAAAAGTAATGGGCATTGCCGTCTTTCTATAGCTATCTATATCTATATAGTGGTAAATAGAAAAACCGGCCTGCAAATATCGGCGGAATGCTGAGTAGGGTTTTGTATTCCGTATAATGGTGTCGAATCGGGTGCGACAGGGTGGGAGTTTCAAAACCAAGGCAAGGACGGTTTTCAGAGATATTGGAAGGAACCCTTCGATAGCGGATGCTCCGTCACTTGTCGCTTGTTACTTCTCCTGTCATCTGCATCTATTATCTGTTGCCCGTTACTTGTGTCCCTGTTATTTACCTTCGTCACCTGCTGACTGTTTCAGTTATCCGTCGCTTGCCGTTGCTCGCCATTTGCCCGGTTGTACGCTGCCGGCCTTCTGTCCCCTGACTCATCCCCGATTGCCTGCTACCACTTCTCCCGGTCGGTTGTTATCTGTAGTTGCCACTCGTCACGCGCTACAACTCTCCGTTGCTTGCTTTCCGCCTCCATCGCTTGTTGCCTGCTACCAGCTTCTCCCGGTCGGTTGCTATCTGTAGTTGCCGCTTGTCACGTGCTACCAACTCTTCGTCGCTTGCTCTCTGCTCCCGTCGCTTGTTGTTCGCTGCCTGTCTTTCGTTACTCGCCATTTGCGCCTGTCGCTCGGTTGCCGTTGCCTGTCTTTTGACCTGTTGCCTGCTGTCAGCACTCGTTGTCCGAGGGAGGTTTCTGTCGTGCGTGTTCGATCGTAAAACGAAACGATCCGACAAAACTTGTCGGAAGCGAGGTGTTTTAAGATGTTCTTGGAGTGTAGTACGAATGAAAAAGGGCTGTCTATACGTAGCAGACAGCCCTTTTTATTTTTGAGCGGCGAGCGGATTATTGTTCGGCCGACAGCCGGAGTTTGTCGCTGTTCCACTCTCCGCCGGCATCGGGGTAGAGAACCGGGCGCTCCTTTTCGAGGCCCTTGAGGTGGAGATAACCTTCGTAGAGGTTGATTCCGTTGGCGGAATCTTCGGCGAGCGAGAATGCTACGACGCACGGATGCAGTTTCGTGGTGTGGTAGCTCTCCTCGATACGGGCGATATAGGCCGCCTGCCATGCGGGATCGTTGCTGGGATTCCCTCCCTTGCGGCGGGACATACCGCTGCGGCTGGTGTTGATCGGAGCCTGTTCGACGACATAGAAGCCATATCGGTCGCAAAGGTCGTACAGCGCACCGGATACGCCGCCTGCCGGAAGCAGAATCAGGTTGTACCCCTGTTCCTTCCATTCGAGCAGTTGGCTCGGCGATACGGTCGTACCCAGGTCGGGTACGGCCTTGAGTGCTGCCGGATACCCGTTGATCGCCAACTGCCCCCGGGTGTTGCCGACGGTGCGGAAGCCGACCTTGAGCGATACGTACTCCGTATAACGGCCTTCGGTCTGTGTCTTGAGCCGCAGGGTGTAGAGTATCGGGTTGCGGGCGCTCCATACCATCGTATCGGGAATCTGGGCGACCAGACGCAGGGTATCTTCCCTGCGCATGTCGAGTTCGATCTCCTGGCTGCCGTATGTCACGACTTCGTCCTGCGGCGTCAGCAGTTCGTAGTGGATTTTCGCTTTCTTGGGATTCAGCGCGTCGGTTTTCACCACGATGCCGACCTCGCCGTTGAAGACGCTGCCGTTTCGGTACGTTTTGGTGAACAGGTCACGGATGCGGATGGTCGGCTGGGAAAAGACGTAGCAACTGCCTAACGCCGGTTCGGAGGGATGCGCCCAACTTTCGAGTACGGCGCTTGCAGGATTGGACAGCACCTTGATCGTCAGATTATTGACCCCTTCCCGGACCTGTTTGGTGAAGTTGTAATCCGCCGGATTGCTCCCGTTCTGGCAATATCCCGCGACCTTCCCGTTCAGGCGAATTTCGTAAGCCGACGAAGCCCACTCCACATGCAGGAGCACCTGGCGGTTTACCCAGGCGAAGGGCACCGTGAATTTCGTGGAGAACTCCGTGCCGGCTTCGGTCGTCGTTTTTTCCCACTCTGCCAGCGGGGTGAAGTATTTGGAGGCTTCGCGCGATCCGGCGGCAGCCTCTTCCGCCGTCGGATAGACGACGAAAGTGGTGCGGGAAAGCTCCTTGCCTATCTCGACCGGCTCCGGCGAAGCGTAATCCTGGGCGCAGGCCATCCATGCGGAAGAGAGAAGGAGCAAGGTCAAAAGACTCTTCATAAGGCGATAAATGTTTTATACGGCTCGGGCGGATGCGGACGAGTTGGACCCGCCGTCCGCCTTTCGCTGTTTAGTTAAGTAATAAGATACGATCGGCACTCTTTGTCTGCGAGCCCGTACGCTCGCTCCCGCTTTGCGCTGTATTCTGCGGCTTGGGGGCACTTTGCATACGGGGCGATACGGATTCCGTCGCCTTTTCGTATATTTGTCCCTGTAAAGTTACTAATTTTTTCCGAATATGATTCCCGACTATCCCCGGCTCAATTTTCCTGCCGTCAAATTGCGGATTTCGCAGCGTGGGGAGCAGATGACCGTTTGGGATCCGCTTCGGGGAATCTACCTGGTGCTGACTCCCGAGGAGTGGGTGCGCCGTCACCTGATTGGGTTCCTGATTTCCCATTGCGGAGCACAGCCCATGCGGATCGTCCAGGAGTATGCCGTAGCGATGAACGGATCTCCGCAGCGTGCCGATGTGGTGGTCGTGGACGACCGGGCCCGTCCGCTGGTGCTCGTCGAGTGCAAGGCTGCCGGGATCAGAATAGACCGTCAGGTGCTGGCGCAGGCCGTCCGGTACAATTCGGTGCTGGGGGCCCGTTACGTGGTCCTGACCAACGGCTTGACGCACTATTGTTACGAGTGTGCCGACGGGCGATATACCCGTATGGACCGTTTTCCCCGCTTGTAAGTCATGAGCTTTATGCGGGCCTGATTCATAGATTTTTCCAAATATTGTTGCATATTCGAATATATTTTGGTTAATTTAATCAAAATATTTGGGAGGGGGATTTTTATATTAGTTTTGCACCGAAAAGAGTAAAAGCCCCCCCCCACAATATTTATTGAAAAAATATCGGAATCTTCTGTATATAGTAAAAGACATTATTTCGTATCTTGAATGTTATTTCGTAACGATTGGAAATCAACCCTTTTACATCACTTCAAATTCATTTGCTATGAAAAAGATTATTCTTTCATGCGCTGCCGCTCTGCTGGCGATAGGAAGTGCCTGTGCAACTCCCGAATTTTTGAGTCTGAACAATAAACACGGCAAAACAACTATCAAAATTGAAATCCCTGCATCCGACCGTGATGAAACCAACGGACTTTCGATCGAAGATGTGGTGCTTTATAACGATGGTAAAACCTTTCAGGCAAAGAAGGTCGATGCAATTTGGGGCGATAATTCCACCGTTATTTTGCAGTTCGAGAAACTTACCGCTTTCGAGGATTGCACACTCTCTTTTTCTGTCAATGGGAAACCGGTCAGTCTGGATATTCAGAGTTGCCTGGCCGATTGCAAATAAGATTTGCCCCTCATGGTCGGGGTTGGTGGCAAGCGTGCCTGTACTCTGGGAATGCAGAGTTTATATTGGGGATTCATATCTTTCCATATATCGTTATCCCATGCTCACAGTATCGAATTCGAGGGGGCTTGTCTGCTGGCTGTGGCCGCGTCTGTAATGCCGACAAGGGACTGTGTCGAAATGAAAATTTCAGGCACAATCCTTAAGGGGAGTCTGAATGGATGCAGTGCGAGGCATTGAGGGCAAGGGCAACAGGAATTTACTGTCGTAAATGATTTAACTCGCATCCCGATAATGACGTAACAGTGCGCCTTTATGACACACCGCCATATGTTTGCCTCCCATAGGTACCCCGAAAGCATATGATCGCGCTTTGTTGTCTGCTGCCGGGCTATCGAATGCCCGTTCCGGGACGGGTACGATTTTTCCTCAAGATTTCGGACGCGATTCTCCGTTATAGATTCTGGTAATGGGTTTCGATGTACCGTTGGAACGTTTCCCGGTAGTTCTCGCCGATGGGGATGTATTCGCTGTCGCTCACGAAAACCCGGCCTTTTACGTAGCTCCTGATACGTTGCAAATTGACGATGTAGGAGCGGTGGACCCGCATGAACATTTCCGACGGCAGGGCCGCTTCCATGTTCTTGAGCCGGAAAAGAGTCGTGATGGTCGATCGGTCGTCCAGATGGAGCCGTACGTATTCGCCTTCGCTTTCCAGATAAACGATGTCGCTGATGCGTACCAGCGTCGTTTTATAATCGGCTTTGATCGAGATATACTCCCGGTCGCGCGGGGTGGCTTCCGGGGCCGGGACGTCCCCCTGTGTCTTCCGATAGGCCAACAGTTCATACAGCGATTGCGCTTTGGTTACCGAACGGTTGAAATCGGCGAAGCTGAACGGTTTGAGCAGGTAGTCGATCGCATCGAGTTTGAATCCCTCGACGGCGTATTCCGAATATGCCGTCGTGAAGATAATCATCGGGCGGCTGACGAGCGACCGTACGAACTCTACGCCGCTCAAATCGGGCATGTTGATATCCACGAAAATCAGGTCGATCGGATTTCCGGCCAGATATTGCTGGGCTTCGATGGCGTTGGTGAACGCTTTTTCGAGCTTCAGAAAATTGATTTTGGCGATATAACCCTGTAATTGCCGCAGTGCCAGCGGCTCGTCGTCTATGGCGATACATTTCAGCATGGCATGATGGGGATTATGAGTTTGACGGTATAGACGGCCGGATCGGAATCGTCGATCGAGAGCGTATAGTTGTCCTGGTAAATCAATGCCAGCCGTTTTTTGACGTTTTCGAGTCCGATGCCCGTAGTACCCGACCGGGATTTTTCGTGACGGCTGTTGCTGATGACGGCCGTTACCGCATCATCCCGGTAGCCGATTCGGATATGGATGAACGAGGCGTGGTTATAACTTACTCCGTGCTTGAACGCGTTTTCGACGAATACGATCAGCAGCAGGGGCGGGATGGCCACTTTGTTCGGGATCGTGGCCGGGTAATCCAAGCATATATCGATGCTGCTGTCGTAACGAATACGCATCAACTCGATGTAGTTCTCGATGAATTGGATGTCCTTTTTGAGCGATATGGTTTCGCTGCCCGATTCGTAGAGAACGTACCGCATCATCTTGGACAGTTCGATAACAGCGCTTTTCGCATATTCGGTATCTATGTCGATCAGGGCGTGAATATTGTTGAGCGTATTCATGAAGAAATGGGGATTGATCTGGTATCGCAGATAATCCATTTCCGCTTGCAGGTTCTGACGTTTGAGCTCCTCCATTTGCTGTTCGTCGCGCAGGGAGCGATACAGCAGTTTGATACCCATGTTCAGGCCCGTCATGAAGAATCCCAGCAGGATGTTCCAATAGATCGCCAGATCGGTGAATGACGCTTTGCCGTTCAGGATGTAGGGTTCGGTGTCGTATGGAGCGTATTTTTCATAGATGGCGACCAGCGAGAAAACGGCCGTAATGGTCAGCAGATTGACGACCAGATACCATACATAACGATGTTTTCGCAGTAACAGTCTGGGAGCGATCAGGCTGTTGTGGATGATGAAGATCAGCAGATAAGGTGCGATTTTTAGCCAGGCGATCAGGATGTTCTCCAGACTGACGTGTACCTCTTCGAGCATTTTCGAGTTGAGGACCGGTACTAGGATAATCACCATCCATACCATCAGGTACAGGAGGTTTTCTCCGATCATTTGTTTGCTGCTGAATTTCATATTGGCAAAGATAGCGATAAGCCGGAGGCAAACGCAAATTTATTTGCATTTTGTCGAGGCGAAATGTTCGGTGTCAGAGATAGTGAAAGGTGAGGTCAATCGTGCAGGCTTGCACGCAAAGATTGCCGAACCGCATCCTATCTTCTACAAATACAAAGATAGTGAAAGCCGAGAAGAAAACGGGAACTTGTTCATCGTTTTCCGAGGCGCATCCTGTTTTCTGCAAAGATAGTGAAAGGTAAGGACAATCGTACGGACTATTGCGAAGATTTCCGAGGAGCCTTCGAAACAGCTTGCCGCCTGAAAAGGC
>OGRJ01001272.1_pt1 | contig 21678 bp, 12 predicted proteins | sample 1553411 | NCBI WGS metagenome assembly OGRJ01 (sample SAMEA2580084, study PRJEB22360) | human gut metagenome | biome: human gut; feature: human-associated habitat; material: faeces | place: Denmark | collected 2008/2010
CTTTCATCGTCGAGGAGAGCGTGTTGTAGCGGGGCAGCATGACTTCGGTGGTCGAGAATGCGTAGGCCTCCGAGGGGCAGAGCTTGTACGAGGTACCGTGCGCCGCGTTATAGGTCTCGACCAGTTCGGGGTCGATCTTGAACACGACGGTTATGTAGTTGCCGCTGATCTGCTCGGCCTCCACGCGGATGTTGAGGGTCTGCTTCTTGGGGCTTTCCACCGTAATCACTTCGGCGTCGGCCGCGGCGTCCTGAATGCTCAGCAGGGCAGGCTGCTTGAGCGCCGGACCTTCGTCGTCCTTGCAGCCCGCCGTTGCGACGAGCAGGGCGACGGCGGCCAGAAGACGTATGTTTGCATATCGTTTCATAATCGTTTGCGTTTAAGGGTTCGTCTCAGCATTGGAATTTGACATCGACCAGCACGGGAATATGGTCCGAGGCCCGCTTGATGTCGCCTTTGTTGAAGTCGAGCATGATCTTGGTGCCGACCACGTCGCACTTCGCGCCGTTGCCGTTCCAAAGCAGGATGTAGTCGATACATTTGTTCGGCGCCTGCGAGGAGTGGGTGAAGTCGCTCGCGCCGTGGGGCGTGAGGACCGTCCAGCCCGTCTTCAGTTTGGAGATGGTGGGCGAATCGGGACGGGCGTTGAAGTCGCCGCCGAGGAAGACGGGTTTCTTCGAGCCGCCGAATTCGCGTTCGATGACCTTGTTGATCTCGTCTACCTGTCCCGCCTGAGCCAGCGTGGATACATGGTCGAGGTGGGTGGTGGCGAAGACGTATTTCTCGAACTCCATGACGACCATCACGCGGGGTTCGGCGCCGTCGCCCTTCGGCAGCGGAGCGGCAAAGGCACGAACGGGTTTCTCACGGCTGGCGATTCCGTCGCCGTAGGCTCCGCCCTGATAGGCCATCGCCCGCGAATATTCGTAACTCCACTCCTTGCCCATCAACTCGGCGAACTTCTTGAGTTGGAAGACCCTGCCGGTGCGAACCGTACAGCTGTCCAGTTCGCTGATGCCCACCAGATCGGCTTTGCCCTCGGTCATCATATCGGCGATCATCTGGTAGCTGCCGTCGCTGACGTACTTGGTAAAGACGCCGACGTTGTAGGTCACCAGACGTGTCGCGCCGTCGGTCTTGGGATAGTAGTCCCGGACGGGTTCTTCGGGGTTTTCGGGTTTCAGATGGGGCGGAACTTCGTCTTCGGAGGAGGAGCTGCTGTTGCAGGCCGTTGCCGGGCAGGTGAGGCCGAGCAGCAGCATGATGGTAAGATATTTTTTCAGAATGTTCATCGTTTCGTTCGTTTTTGAAGTTAGCATTAAGAATTAAAAGTCGAGGCCGTCGTTCCAGCCGGGGTTTTGCGTCAGAGCACCGCCGGTCAGCGAGCGGTCGTCGGTCGGAATCGGGTAGTAGTAGTCGCGGGCTTCGTTCCACTCGCCCGGATTCTTCTTGTGGGGCGAGATGTAACCGTGATCGCCTTCCGAGAGGAAGATGTCCTGATCGATCTCCATGATGAGCGGAGCTTTGGTCGAGGGCGTCTCTCCCTTGGTTTTGAGGTAGATGTCGGGCGTACCGTCTCCGTCGAGGTCGTATTCGCCCTTGGAGGGGATGTAGAGACCCAGCAGCGGCTGCGTGAAGGCCTTGCCCTCTTTCCAGCGGATGAGGTCGTAGTAACGGTGGCCCTCCTGAAGCAGTTCAATGGTGCGCTCGCGGCGGATTTCGAGCAGTACGCCTTTGTTCGGCCCCGTCACGTTGGGGTAGCCTGTCTCAGGGGCCGAAAGGTACGGGTCGGGGTTGGCGTTGGCGTGATCCATGTCCAGATTGGGCATACCTACGCGATCGCGCAGTTTCTTGATCGACAGATCGATGTCGGCCTGCGTCAGCGTACCCAGCTCGGCTTTGGCTTCGGCGTAGTTGAGGTAGATCTCGGCCGTGCGGATGATCGGCAGGTCGGTGTACGAGAGGTTGTACCCGTCGGAACCGAAATCGGCGGGAGCGACGAACTTGATGGGCTGATAGCCCGTCATGCAGGTCGACAGGCTCGGCACTTCGACCTTGGTGGAGTTGATGCGCGTGTAACCCGGCGTGCGGATCGATTGCGCCAGACGCGGATCGCGGTTCCGGCACTCGTCCCGGAACTCCATCGTTTCCCAGCCCGCCTTGTCCGTGAAGCGCGTGCCGTCGGCCATCAGATAGCTGGCGACGATCTTGCGCGTCAGCCCCGGACGGCCGTAGGAGGTGTTCAGCGAGTAGAAGGTGCTGTTGTGGAATACGCTTAGCCCCTTGTTGTAATCGCGGGCGAGGACGACCTCGATCTGCTGGGCGTCTTCCGACACGAACAGATCGCGGTAGGCGGTCTGCGTGCCGCCCGATGTGTAGAGTCCGTAGCCGCTGTTGGTGATGAACTCTTCGGAAGCCTTCGCCGACAGGCTGAGGTAGTATTTCCAGTCGTTCTCCGGAAGGTCGATGTCGTGGTATTTGCGGAACGTGCCTTCGAAGAGACAGAAACGCGATTTCAGGGCCAGAGCCGTCCATTTCGTGATACGGTAGAGGTCGTGTTTGGTGGGCAGGTAGCGGATGGCGAAATCGATGTCCTCGATCATGCGCTGCATGACGTATTCTCGCGAATCGCGCGGACGATTGAGCTCAGCATCGGCCGAGCCGATCGGTTTCGCATACCACGGCACGTCGCCGAACCGCTTGATCTTTTCGAAATAGAAATAGGCGCGGAAGAAACGGGCCAGCGCGTCGTAGTGGTTACGGACGTCGAGGTCCTTGCAGTTGACCGAGTATTCGAGCAGCGTGTTGATATCGCGCAGGTCGGTCCATGTCCAGCCGCCGCCCGATGCGGGGATCGTGCGGCCGCCGCGCATCTCCTGAGGCAGGTCGTTGTGAATGATGTTGTCCCAGTACTCGTTGTAGAGCCCGTCGGACGGGAAGACCGTGTAGAATTTGTTGCTGAAAGCCTGCAACTCGTTTTCGTTCGAGAAGAAGGTTTCGGGCGACATTTGGGCCAGCGGGTATTTGTCGAGCCACTCTTCGCAGGAGACGAGCGCCATGGTGCAGCCTGCGGCCAGTATAATCAATAATATTTTTTTCATGGTTCTGCTTGTTTAATTAGAATGTGACATCCACGCCGAACATGTAGGTCTTCTGCCATGGATAGGTGCGCATCTCGTCGTTCATGGCGGCCATTTCGGGATCGATATAGTCCGAGTGGATGGGCGACCATGTGGCGAGATTCTCTCCCGTGAAGTAGACGCGAAGGTTTTCGATCAACACTTTGCGGGTCCATTTCTTGGGCAGCGTGTAGCCTATCGTGAGGTTCTTCAGACGGCAGTAGCGGATGTTCTGCATATAGCGATCGTTGACGGCCGTCAGCTCGCGGTTGGTGCCTGAAAGGGCTACATAGCCGCGCGGACGGGGGAAGTAGGCGTCGGGATTCTCTTCGCTCCAATACATCTCGTGGAAGTCTTTGGGAATCCAGCTCGCATACGGACGGGCATAGGGTCCCCAGAAGGCGATCGTATTGGCTTTGGGATACCAGTGGCGGCGTCCGATGCCCTGAAAGAAGATCGAAAAGTCGATGCCCGCCCACGACATGCTCAGCGTCGTGCCGTAATGGAACCGCGGCTGGCTGTTGCCGATGATCTCCCGGTCGCCCGGATCGTCGACCGTGTTCTTGCCGATAGAGATCACGTTGTCGCCGTCCAGATCGAGGAATTTCAGGTCGCCGGCGTGCAGGCCGCGTTCCGAGCCGGCCGCAGCGTTGATCCGGTTGTTGACGGCGGTCTGATCGACGGCATAGCCGGCAGCCTCGGCGTCCGTGGCGAAGAGTCCGCCGATGCGGTAACCCCAGATCTCACCCCAGCGCATACCTTCGTAGTAGGACTTGGCGAACGTGCGGTCGGGGTTGTCGTATTTGGTGATGTCGGTCACGTAGTCGTTGAAGGTAACCGTCACGCTGTAAGTGAACGGCCGACGCAGAAGCTGGAACTCGTCGCGCCAGCTGAGCGAGAGCTCGTAACCCTTGGTGCGCAGGTCGGCGCTGTTCATCTTGGGCGAATCGGCGCCGTAAACGCTCGGCAGGGCGACGCCGGAGGTCAGCATGTCCTTCGTATCGCGGATGTAGAAGTCGGCGCTGAAAGCCAGACGGTTGTTCAGGAAGCTCATGTCTACGCCCAGATTGTTGTGGATCGAGGTTTCCCATGAGAGGTTCGAGGCCACGGGGGCCGAAATGGTGGCCGTCGTGGGTTTGTCGCCGCCGAACAAATAGTTCTGGTTGCCGATCGAGATTTTGCGGATATAGTCGTAGTAGCCTACGTTCTGGTTACCCAGCTGTCCGTACGAATACCTGATCTTGAAGTTGTTGAATTTTTCGCGGATGCCCTCGAAGAAAGGCTCTTCCGAGATGCGCCATCCGAGCGAGAACGAGGGGAAGAAACCCCAGCGGTGACCGCGCTTGAAGCGCGACGTGCCGTCGTAGCGGCCGCTCACCTCCACGAGGTATTTGCCTTTGTAGTCGTAGTTCAGACGGCCGAAGAAGCCCATCAGGGCGTATTCGTTCTGGCCGCCGCCGACCTCCATGCGTTCGTTGCCGTCGGCGTCCTGTCCCACCAGATTGAGGTCCATCAGCGTTTCGGAGAGCAAGTTGTAGCCCGTGGCCGATACGTCTTTGAGGTACTTGGTCTCCCAGTTGAAACCGGCCATCGCCTTGAAGTTGTGCTTCTCGTTCCACGTGTGTGCGTAGGTGGCGTAGACGTTGGCCTGATAGTAGTTGTGCATCATGGTCTTTTCGTAGAGCTTGTCTTGGAAGCGGCTGCCCGTCGAGAGGGTTTGCACTTCGCCCGGATACTGCGAGTATTCGGTATTGACCTGACGGTTGAGGTTGTGCTGGGTGTTGAACATGTAGGTGAAGTTACCCTTGATCTCCAACCCTTTGACCGGGGTCCACGTCAGCTCCGTGGTGGTCGACATGTTGTCGGTCTTGTCCTTGTTGTAGTGGCCGCCCTTGTTCATGATCGTGGGCAGGCCGTCCATGATCGAGTATTTCGACAGCGAGGTGTAGTAGACGCTCGTGCCGTCGGGGTTATAGGGCATCATCGAGGCCAGTGCGTGTACCGTGCCGAGCGAGAAGGCTGTATTGACTCCGCTGGGGCCGGGGTAGTAGTACTGGTAGTTGTAGTAGCTGGTGTTATTGCTGATTTTTAGCCACTTGTTGATGTCGAACGAAATTTTCGAACGGAAGTTGATCCGCTGCAAGCGGTCGGGGTCCTGACGGAAGAGTCCCTCTTCGCTGTAATAGTTGCCCGAAAGCATGTACTTCACCTTCGAGTTGCCGCCCGACAGCGAGACGCTGTGGCTCGTGCTGGGATGCTCGTCCTTGAACAGGTAGTGGTACCAGTCGAAGTTGGCGTAATAGACATATGTGTCGCGGCCGTCGCGCTGGTCGATCTTCACCCACGGACGTTCGGGATTTTCGACCTTGTCGTTGCGGCGGGCCCATAATTCCATCATGTCCTGCTCGGTATAGTTGGTGTAGTTGGTACCTGCATCGGCATGCCAGAACAGGTCGTTGACGTACACCGAATAGTAGCCGCGGGTCTCGTAATCGGTCGAGGTGGTGGGGGAATTCCACCCCCAGCGTCCGCTGTACGACACGCGGGTTTTGTCCGAATCGTCGCCCTCCTTGGTAGTCACCAGTACGACGCCGTAAGCCGCGCGTGCGCCGTAGATGGCGGCGGCCGAGGCATCCTTGATCACCGAGATCGAGGCCACGTCGTTGGGGTTGAGTTTCATCAGGTCGCCCTCGGCGCCGTCGATCAGCACGAGCGGCGAACCGCCGTTGATCGAGGTGATACCGCGGATGTTCAGGTCGGCCGAGTTGCCCGGACGGCCCGACGAGGTCGAGATCGTCAGACCCGGAACCGCACCTTGAAGCATGTGGGCTACGGACGGCGCCGAACGGTTTGCAAGCTGCGTGTCGTCCACCGTGGTGATGGCTCCCGTCAGATTGACCTTCTTCTGGGTGCCGTAACCTACTACTACGACGTCCTCCATCCTCACGGCATCTTCTGCGAGGAATACCTCGAGACTGTTCTGCGAGACGGGCACCGAGACTTTCTTGGAGATGTAGCCCAAGTAGGTGAAGCTGAGCACCGCATCGGCGTCGGGAACGTCGATGGTGAAACTGCCGTTGTTTCCGGAAACGGTGCCGCGGGTATTGTCGCCCTCCAGCGTGACGGCGACGCCGGCCAACGGCAGTTCGTGGGAGTCGTTGACCGTACCGGTGATCGTGCGCGATCCGGCCGGAGCCTTGCGTGCCGCGGGAATCAGGGCGATCTGGCGTTCGGATATCGTGAAGTCGAGACCCGTCGGGGCGAGCATCTGGCGCAGGGCGGCGGAGATCGGCAGCTGTTTGGCGTGAAGGCTGACGCGCAGGGTCAGATCGGTCTGTTTGGCGTCGTAGAAAAACGTGTATTTGCTGCTCTTCTCGATGCGCGATATGGCTTCCGAAAGGGGTATGTCGGTGAACTCTATGTTGATCGCCGGCTCCTGCGTCTGGCCATGTGCAACCGTTGTCCATTTGCAGACGAGCAGCAATAGAATTGCGAAGAGTCTAAAATGTTTCATGGTTGGAAGTTTTAAGGTTAGCGAGTGTTTGCAGCGGCGGGTGCTGCCGCTGGAGAAATTGTGTGCGATTCAGCTCTGTTCGGTCATAGGCATTCGGGGTTTGGTTGGAGTTTGGTCGGTTTACGGTTTTATTCTACCTCGGAGATAGACACCGAGCGGTTGTCCGAGAAGGTGTAGACGATCGGATTGATGCGGCTCATGATGCGCAGAATCGCTTCGAGCGGTTCGTCGGTAATGGTGAACGTGTAGGCGTAGTTGCGGGCGAGTGCCGGAGAGATGTCGATCCGGATGTCGTACCAGCGAGACAGGTAGCGGCAGATTTCACCCAGCGACTGCCGCTCGAAGACCAGTTTGCCCGCGGCCCAGCAGGATTCCAGCTCCACGTTGCCGCGACGGATGTCCAGCTTTTGTGTGGCGGTGTTGTAGCGGGCGATTTCACCGGGGTGCAGCTGGCGCTGTTCGCCTTCGCCGGAGTCGAGGGCCACCGAACCCTCTACGAGCGATACGGCGACGGTCCGGTCTTCGAGCGAGGTGTTCACGTTGAATTTGGTGCCGTGAACCCGTATGCGCAACCCTTCCACTTCGACCGTGAAGGGGCGTTCGGGATCTTTGGCAATGTCGAAAAATCCCTCTCCGCGAAGCTTTACGTTGCGGCTTTCGGCGCCGAAGGAGCCGTCGCAGGCAAGCGTCGAGCCGCTTTGGAGCCATACGGTCGAACCGTCGGCCAGGTGTGCCAGCGATTTACCGCCGAAGGCGCAGAACTCCTGTCGGGCCGGACTCGGTGTGAGGGCGGCGTCAGGACGGACTGCGAAGAGCGTGACGACGACGCCCGCGGCGACGGCAGCCGCCGTGCGAAGTATCGGCACCCAACGGCGTTTCGGCGCGGGCCGTTCCGTAGGCTGCGGCGATCCGGAAACTCCGATACGTGACTGCAACTGTTCCCAGAGCCGATCGCGGTCGGGGGTGTAAGCTGCGGCGCGGCGCTGTGCGTCGTCCCATATGCGGAGGGCGTTTTCGTAGATGCGGAGGTTGTCCGCATTCGAGACCCACAGGTCGAATTCGCGGCGTGATGCGGTGTCCAGCGTGCCTTTCAGCGCATGGATCAGGAGATCCCTGTTATGTTTGTCCATGACGGTATTCGGGTTTTATCCGAAGACACGAAAAAGGCGGCCGACCCTTACGGGCCGACCGCCTTTTTTTGCGATTTCTTAGCGGAATGTCTCCGGATATTCCTCCGCGGACGCTTCGTATGTGCCGGTAACGGCGACTATCGACCCAAAACATGTGGTCGTTCGACACAACGACGCGTTTCGTGATCGTTTAAGGGAATGTTTCTAAATCGACGCATATGAAAGTGTTCTGAAAACGGTCATACGAAACCGCCTGAAAAAGTCTATTACGAGTACCAATGGTAAATACCATACAGAACCCTCGGCCGAAGCATTGAAGGATTTCGACAGACGGCTGTCGGTGCAGGATACGAAGGACAGGCCCGTATTTGATGCTTTGATAGCATATTCCAGAAGCTCGACTTCTCAACGTATACATGACCAAGATATTATCGAAGGATTTACGAAATTCCTTTTGACGGATTTCAGGCAGGATGCCGGACACATATTTTTCCCGTTTCATGCTTTCCGAAGAAAACGATAAGGAGTTCGTAGAACGTCTGAACCAGATTAAAGAGGGTTTTATTATCATTTCCGGACTGAAAGACATTACCGAATCGACAGATCTAAATACGATAGGCAGTCGGACGACCAACCGACGATCTATCTCGATACGGAAGAACCGTTCAGTGCATATGAATAAGGTTGGAATGGGTACCCTGCTTTAAGTTTCAATACAGATATTGTCCTGTTATGCTTTCCTTATTGGCGGCTACCGCTTCGGGAGTGCCCGTCGCGACGATACGTCCGCCGTCGGCTCCTCCGCCCGGGCCGAGGTCGACGATGTAGTCGGCGTTGCATATCATGTCCAGATCGTGTTCGATGACGACCAGGGTAGCCCCTGCCGAAAGCAGATGCCGGAAGACTTCGAGCAATGTCCTGACGTCGAGCGGGTGGAGCCCGATGGTGGGCTCGTCGAAAACGAAGAGCGAGTCGCTTTGCCGGCGTCCCATCTCCGAGGCGAGTTTCAGCCGCTGCGCCTCGCCGCCCGAGAGACTGGGCGTGGCTTCGCCGAGGGTGAGGTAGCCCAACCCGAGGTCGCTCAGCGTCGCAAGCCGCGGTGCGACGCTCTTGAATCCGGCGCACAGCTCCGCTGCATGGGCCACGTCGGCCTCCATGACCTGCGGCAGCGTGAACGAACGGCCGTTCCCGACCGTACAGGCGATTCGTCCCGCAGGTTTCGCATAGCGCGAGCCGCGGCATTCGGGACACGGAATATCGACGTCGGGCAGGAACTGCACGTCGAGGCTGACCGTGCCGGTGCCGTCGCACACGGGGCAACGCAGCCGTCCGGTGTTGTAGGAGAAGTCGCCCGCCTTGTAACCGGCGGCCCTGGCATCGGGCGTGCGGGCGAAGATCTTGCGCAGCTCGTCGTGAATATCGGCGTAAGTAGCCACCGTAGAGCGCACGTTGGCACCGATGGGTGTCGAATCGATGAGCTTGACGTGTTCGATACCCGACGCATCGATATTTTTCACATGGGGTGGCAGCGGTGTGCCCGCTATCGCCGCTTCGAGCGCCGGAACGAGGCTTTCGAGAATCAGCGTGGTTTTGCCAGACCCCGATACGCCCGTCACCACCGTGAGGCGGCCTTTGGGAATGACGACTTCGAGCGGTTTTACGGTGTGAATCTCGGAGGTGGAGAGGCGGATCGCCCCTTGTGCGAAGAGTTCGCCTTCCGGCACGACGGGCAGCACGCGGGATTCGACCTTGCCTGCCAGAAACGGGCCGATGCGCGACGCCGGACTGCGTTCGATCTCCCCGACCGTCCCCTGCGCAATGACCCTTCCGCCGTCGGCCCCCGCTCCGGGGCCCATCTCGACGATATGGTCGGCATGGCTCAGTATCTGCGTGTCGTGGTCGACCAGCACGACGGTGTTTCCGTCGGCGACCAGGTCGTCCATAACACCCGTGAGACCTGCGATGTTGGCCGGATGAAGGCCGATGGAGGGTTCGTCGAGCACATACATCACGCCCGTAGTACGGTTGCGCACTGCGCGGGCCAGCTGCATACGCTGCCGCTCGCCGGTGGATAGGGTCGAAGCCGCCCGATCGAGCGCGAGGTATCCCAACCCCAAGTCCAGCAGACGGCGCGAAGCGGCGAGGAACGACTCGCAGATGCTCTCGCCCATGGGGCGCATCTCCTCCGGCAGGCCGGAAGGCACACTCTTTACCCACTCGACGAGCTGTGTCAGCGACATGGTACAGGCCTCATCCAGAGAAATACCCCGCAGCCTCGGCGCGCGGGCCGCGCTCGACAGGCGCGTGCCGTGACAATCCGGGCAGACATCCTCTTTCAAAAACTTTTCCACTCGCTTCATGCCCTTTTCGTCCGTTACCTTGGCAAGGGCGTTCTCCACGGTATAAACGGCGTTGAAGTAGGTGAAATCCATTTCGCCGGCCGCGCCGGTCTTGCTGTTCTGGTAGAGCAGGTGCACCTTTTTGGCGGGGCCGTGGAACACCATGTCGCGCTCTTCCGGGGTCAGCTCCCGGAAGGGGACGTTGGTGCGCACGCCCATCTTTTCGGCGATCTCCTTCATCAGCGACCACATCAGGGTCTGCCAGGGCAGCACCGCGCCCTCGTTGATGGAAAGGCTCTCGTCCGGCACCAGAGTGGATTCGTCCACCACCCGCACGATGCCGGTGCCCTCGCAGTCTGGGCAGGCCCCGGTGCTGTTAAAGGCGAACTGCTCCGCGCCCAGCACCGGCACCTGCGCGCCGCACCGGGGGCAGTAGAGCGGGATCTCGGCCGCAATGTTCAGGCTGGGCGGCACCATGCAGCCGCAGGCGGGGCAGGGGTAGTGGGAGAGCCGGGAGAACATCAGGCGCAGGCTGTTCAAAAGCTCGGTCATGGTGCCAAAGGTGGAGCGCATTCCGGGCACGCCGGGCCGCTGGTGGAGGGCCAGTGCGGCGGGAACATAGCGGATCTCGTCCACCTGCGCCTTTTCGGCCTGGGTCATCCGGCGGCGGGTGTAGGTGGAAAGGGCCTCCAGATAGCGGCGGGAGCCCTCGGCGTAGAGGACACCCAGCGCCAGCGAGGACTTGCCGGAACCGGACACGCCCGCAATGCCGACGATCTTGTGGAGCGGCACATCTACATCGATGTTCTTCAGGTTGTGCACCCGCGCGCCCCGCACCCGGATGGCGGCGGGGAGAGCGGAACTGGATTCGTGGTTCATCGTGTCTCCTTTCTCTGAATGGGGTCACAAAAGGCTCCCCCACAGGGGAGCCGGAAAGATCATAAACCGAGAGGATTGAATCGCTGGTGTTCGAGCTGGTCGATCACCGCCTGCGCTGCCGGTGCAATGGGGGCGGGCACTGCGGCGGGGCGGCTGAGGTAATAGCCCTGCAGCAGATCCACGCCCAGACCGATGACGGTGCGCAGCTGGGCCTCGGTCTCAATGCCCTCGGCGATGAGCTGCATACTGCGGGCGTGCGCGTAAGCCACAATGTTGGAGACGATCTGCTGCTTATCACGGTCGGTATCGATCCCGCGCACAATGGAAATGTCGATCTTGATGTACCGGGGCGAGAGCTCCAGCAGGTTCAATTCGTTGCTGTAGCCGCTGCCGTAGTCATCCAGCGCCAAGGAGCCGGAGAAGCCCGGAATGTTCCGCTTCCGTTCCAGACATGCGCGGTCCAGATCTTCCTGTTCGGTGATCTCCACCACCAGCCGCTTGAGCAGCTCGGGGTAGCGCTGAGCATATTCCTCCACATCCTCAACCGTCAGGCTGACATTGGCGATGGAGTTGATGAAGAGCAGGGCATCGCTCTGGAGCAGGCCCTGTGCCTGCATGCGCTGGAAGATCTCGCTGGAATGGAACACAGTGATCCGTTCGATCTCATACAGGCGGCCCGTCTCATGGGCCAGCTGCATGACCTGAGCGGGGGAGTGCAGGGTGGGCAGATCGACCCGCATGAGGGCCTCGTAGGCTGCGACCCGGCCGCTGCGGGCAGAGTAGATGGGCTGGAAGTGGTAGGACACCAGCTCCTCCTGCAGCAGGAGCTCAAAGTCCTGCTGGGTCTGGGCGGCGTATGCCTCCTGATGGTAGCTGCCGATATCAAAATCACACATGCGGCCCTTGTGGGAATGCTTGACCTGATACATAGCAAAGTCGGCATATTTTTTCAGGGTGAGCAGGTCGTGGCCGTCCGTGGGGTACCAGGCAATGCCGCCCGAGATGCTGATGTGCAGCTGCTTGCCGTTGGGCAGGATGGACACGCTGCGCTGCAGGGCGGCACTCAGCAGCTCCAGCTGGGCGCGGAGCTGTGCCTGATCCTGGTAGCCATAGAAGAAGATCAGGAATTCATCGCCCGAAAGGCGGGAGCAGATGGTGTTGGCGGGCGTATTGGCCGCAAAGCACTGGCCGGTCTGGCGGATGTACTGGTCGCCCCAGTCGTGGCCGTAGGTGTCGTTGATCTGCTTGAGGTTGTCCAGATCCATCATCAGCAGGGCGGCACAGCCCAGCTTTTCGGGCTGCTGGAACAGCGCTTCACAGGCGCGGTCAAAGGCACGGCGGCGGTACAGGCCGGTCAGGGTATCGTAATCGCGCTCGTGCTCAATGCGCTGCTGCTCCAGCACCGTGGTGGTCATATCCTCAGCCAGACCCACCTCGGAGGCGCTTTCGCCCAGGATATGGGTGACACGCAGGGTGATGTAGTGAGTGCTGCCGTCGGGCTGGGGGATGGCAAAGACCTTGTTGTTGGCCGGGGACAGGCGGTAGAACCACCGCTGTTCCAGTGTGCCCATCAGGGCGCGGAAAGCCTTTGGCGTGAGCGGATCGGGCTGCTCCTGCGCAAGGCCAAGCATGGAGAAGAAGTTATCGGTCACATAAACACTGTCATCGCGCAGCTCATAGCCGCCCAGCTCCGCACTGGCCAATTTCATAATGCGCAAAAAGCGGGTGGAGGAGTCCAGCACGTCTTTGCTCAGCTGGGTAAAGGCAGAGGAGAACTGATCCAGCTCCCGGATGCCGGTGGTGGAAAGATGCGGGATGGCGGAGGAATCCGCTTCGGCAGCGGCTACCTCGGCCGAGAGCTTGGCAACGGGCCGGGCCAGCCGCCTGCTGATCAGCCAGCTGCAAACAAAGCCAACGGCCAGCGTGATCAGCATGATGAAGGAGAACAGCTGCTTCAGCCGCTGGGCGAAAGCAAAGAGCTGCACCGCGGGAACGGAGCCTACGAGAAGCCAGTGCTTGCCCGAGAAAGGGGCGTTCCGGCTGTAGAGGTTCAAGGGGGAGACCGAAGCAATGTAGAGGGCATTGCTGAAGAGGTAGCGGTGGGTATGGGCACTGTGGAGGCGCAGCGTAAGGCTTTCGTCCGCAGAACCCGGCTGCCCGTCGCAGTGGGAACGGAGCACCGGACGCAGCTGCAGTTCAGAGGCAGAGAGCTCCTCCGTATCGGTCACGGCAAGAAATTAGGTGCCGTTGTTCTGCAGCTCAGAGCAGGGCAGGTTCTCCCACAGGTAGTCGGCCAGCAGTTCCACGCCGATCACGCCGTAAACGGTGCCGTCCGGCAGGATCAGGGGCTGGCTGTAGGCAATGGCCTCGTGGGTGTCCCCGGGCACCAGATAGGATTGTGAGGTCCAGTGGCCATAATCGGAGGCGGCAAGGCTGGCTCCGTCTTTATAGGCGGCCTGGAAAGGGGGATAAAGGAAGCCCCGGTTTCCCAGTGCCCGGTAGCGGATGGTGGGGGACCAGCTGTTGTCCGTGGCAATGGAGAGGGACTGCACCAGCTGGGCCGGTGCCCGCACAAAGGTCAGGTCGGCGTTGCGCTGGGAGGGAGCGGCATCCGGGTCGAGATCCCGCAGGTAGATGGCGGGCATGAGGCTGTCCTGCTTCCGCTTGTCCAGATCATGGGTGTTCAGGATAAGGAACACGCCGGTCACCGACTTGATGCGCAGGGTGCTGATGAGCTCCGGCGCGGCGGCTTCCAGCAGGGGATAGGCCGCGTCGCTGCTGCTGTCCAGCGTGCTCAGGCTGATCTCTCCCTCGTCCAGAAGCTGCTGGGTCAGGCCATTGATGGCATCGGAAAGGCTGGTCAGCTCCTGTGCATCGTGGAAGATGGACTGAAGATACCGGCTGCGGTTGTCCACCTGCATGGCAAGGATATCCTCGGCGTTCTGGTTCAGCTGGGGGCCAAGCCGGGTGGCGTGGACGGCAAAGGTCAGTAGCAGGAACTCCACCGCCAGCACCGCCAGCAGGGAGAAAAGAATGGTGCCGAAGATAGAATGGCCCGTCTGAGGGGCCTTCTGGCTGTGCGGCTTGTGGTTCTGCATCTGAGGGTCTCTCCTTTTGTGGTTGTTCCAAGGGCATCTCAGCCCGCAAAGGCGCTGAGAGCGGCCAGAGTCTGGTCGTACCAGGCATCAAAATAGGCATCGGTCAGGAACTCGGCTTCGGCTTCCTCGGGGGTCTGCCCGGCAGCCAGCCGCTCCAGCACCGTGGCACGGTCGGCAGTGACACGGTCCTCCAGCGCGTACTGCAGGGTATTGCGGGCGCGCAGGGCAGCCGGGAAGGCATGAGTGGTGTAGAGCTTGCTGCGATCGATGGTATCAATGGACAGGCTCAGCACCTTGTGGATCCTGTCGGAGACCGTCAGGCCGCTGTTCTCAAGGGCAGATATGCTGTTGGCGGCATAGGTCACGGGCATATAGCCGGACTGCACCGAGAATTGCAGGTTGTTTTCCGGCTGGGTGAACCATTTCAGAAAGGCAACGCAGGCACTGATCTCGTCCTCGGTGCCCGGGATGACTACCATGCCGGCCCCCTGCTGGACGGCCACCGGCTCATAGCCTGCAAAGCTGGGGCAGGGCAGCGCGGCCATCTCGATGCCGTGGCTCTCGGTGTCGCTGGTCAGCACCTGGGTGGGGAAGAAGGAAGCGCTGGAGGAGGAACCGACATAGGCCAGCAGGCTGCCGATCTTGATATCGTCGCTGCGGAACTTGCCGCTGGCACTGCACCAGCCCTTGATGTAGGGGACATAGTAGTTATCCCACAGCTTGCGGAGGGTCGGCTTGTCAAAGTGCAGGGTCATCACGCCGTTCTCGGCATCAAAGATGGTCGTACCCAGTTCCTGTGCGCCGCAGAGCAGGTAATTGGTCAGCGCGTCGCGGCCATACAGGGCCTTGCCGTCGTTGGGCGCAGCCGTCTGGGCATCGGTCCAGTCGTAGTATTTGTGTGCGGCCTCGTTCAGCCCCTCCACGGTGGAAAGATCCGCATAGGTCACGCCTGTGGCCTCGGCAAAGGGGACAAAGTCGGTGACGTTCAGGTAGAGCAGCTCAGTGGATTTTGCTATGGGAAAGACCTTGAGCTCCCCGTTGTTCATCAGGTCGCCCTCCTCGAGAAAACCGGCGATATAGGCAGACTTCTCTTTTTCGGTCAGGTAGGGGCTCAGGTCAACGGCAAGGCCCATCTGATCCAGCGTAAAGGCGGTGTCCGCGTAGGAGGAGACGATGTTGGGGAGCTTCTCAGCACCCACCTTGCCCTCGGCGGCGGCCAGCACGCTGGTCTCCAGGTCGTTCACGCTGCCCTGACTGGAGCTTTCGACCCGGATGTTCTTCTCTTTGCCCACGGTGGAGTTGAACTGCTCCACCAGCTGGTTGAAGCATTCCAGCTGATCGCCGTTGTAGTAGGTCCAGATCGTGATGGTGGTGGGCAGCTTGCTTCGGCCGCAGGCAGTGCCGCCCAGCGCCACGGCGGCGCACAGCAGCAGACTGACGGCAGAACGAAGGATTCGTTTCATTACCTTATCTCTCCCATTCCGACAAAACGGCTCACGGAAAAACGGCGCGTCCTGTCGTTTCTGAAATGATACCAGACGAAAACATTGTAACACTTTTTCGGGGCGGGGGCTACTGATTTTTGAAAAAACACCCGAAAGCAGACGAAAAAAGAAAGAATCTCTGGCCAGCGCTTCCATTTTTCGTAAAGTCCGGATATAATACAAGCATAAAATACAACGAAAAGAACGGGAGAGCTTATGGTGCAGAAGAAGGATGAGGGCCTGAACGGCAACGAAAAGATCGAACAGGCGGTCTGCCAGTTACAGCAGGAGCCCACACAGGAGCAGCTGGCGCATACCCTGACCGTGATCCGGCGGCGGATGCGGGAAAACGGACAGGTGGTGGTGGCGGTGGAGCCGAACCCGGCCGGTGAACAGATGCAGCTGCGGGCCCTTCGCACGGCCGATGGGGCCAGCTGGTGGTATGCCTTTACCAGCTTTGAAGAGGAGATGAAGGGCGCGGAAGCGGTGCAGTCCACCTTTCTGGTGGAGCTTGAAAAGCTGCTGGATGCCGCACTGCAGGTGCCGGAGATCCAGGGCATCATCCTGAACCCCTGGAACCGCACCATCCAGCTGGACAAGACCCTGCTCCGAATCATCAAAGGGTAAACACGAAAGGACCCGCCTGACGCATTTTGGTGCGAGCAGACGGGCCCTTTCTATATGGTGAATGAAAAAGGAGAATGGCAGATCAGGCCGCGTCGGTGCGGTTCTTCTTGAGCAGGCTCAGGATCACGGCACCCACCACGCTGCCAGCGGCAAGAGCCACGCAGTAGAGCAGGGCATGATCGACCACGGGGAACACGAAGATGCCGCCGTGGGGAGCGCGCAGGGCGCAGCCAAAGGTCATGGAGAGGGCACCGGCCAGCGCGGCACCGGCCACACAGCTGGGCAGGACGCGCAGCGGGTCGGCGGCGGCGTAGGGGATGGCACCCTCGGTGACGAAGCACAGGCCCATGACGTAGTTCACAATGCCGTTGCGGCGCTCGTCAGGAGTCCACTTCTTGGGGCAGAAGGTGGTGGAGAGGGCAATCGCGATGGGAGGAACCATGCCGCCCACCATGACTGCAGCCATGACCTCGTAGTTGCCGGAGGCCAGTGCGGCAGTGCCAAAGACGTAGGCAGCCTTGTTGAAGGGGCCGCCCATGTCAATGCTCATCATACCGGCAACGATGGCACCCAGCAGGACTTTGGAGGTGCCGCCCATGGCGTTGAGGCAGTTGGTCATGGCGGTGTTGATCATGCCCATGACCGGGTTGATGCCGCACATCACGGCACCGATGATGAGGATGCCGCCCAGCGGGTAGATCAGCATGGGGCGGATGCCGTTCAGGCTGGCGGGGAGCTTTTCGGTGATCTTTTTCAGGAACTCGACCACATAACCGGCCACGAAACCGGCCAGCAGAGCGGCCAGAAAACCGCCGGAAATGCCGGTGGTCTCACCGTTGGCAAGGCCTGCAAAGTTGGTGCCGTTCATGGCCAGCACGCCGCCCGCAAAGCCCACGGCCAGGCCGGGACGGTCGGCGATGGACATGGCGATGAAACCTGCCAGAATGGGAAGCATGTAGCCAAAGGCGGCGCTGCCCACCGTCTTGAAGAAGGAGGCGATGGGGGTGTTCATGCCGAAGTTGGAGGGGTCGATGGTGTAATCGTCCAGCAGGAAGGCCAGCGCGATCATAATGCCGCCGCCCACCACAAAGGGCAGCATGTGAGACACGCCGTTCATCAGGTCTTTGTACACCTTGCGGCCAAAGCTGTCGCCGGAGGTCTCCTCCTCGGCAGCGGCGGCACCGCCCTTGGCGTGGTAAACAGGAACTTCACAGTGGGCTACCTTTTTCAGCAGCTCTTCGGGCTTGTGGATGCCGTCATCCACCCGGGCAAACAGCACGGGCTTGCCGTCAAAGCGGGCGGTCTCCACATTTTTGTCTGCAGCCACGATGATGCCGTCACAGGCTGCGATCTCGGCGCGGGTCAGCACGTTCTTGGCACCATCGGAGCCGTTGGTCTCCACCTTGGTGGGCAGGCCCAGCTTGTCACCGGCCTTGGCCAGCGCCTCGGCGGCCATGTAGGTGTGGGCAATGCCGTTGGGGCAGGCGGTCACGGCCAGAATGCGGTAGCCGCTCTGAGGGATAGCCTGCTGGGTGAAGCTCTCCTCACCGAACTGGGCCTCCTCCTGTGCGTCGATGAGGGCAAGGAATTCGGCGGGGGTCTTGGCGGCCTTCAGCTTTTCCACAAAGTCCTCGTTCATCAGCATCTGCATCATGCGGGCCAGCATATCCACATGCAGGCTGCCGTTTTCGGGGGCTGCAATGGCAAAGAGCAGGTCGGTCTTGCCGTCATCCTCGGCGTTGTACTGCACCGGGGTGCTCAGGCGCAGGGCGGCCAGGCTGGGCCGGGTGACCACATTCGTCTTGGCGTGGGGAACGGTGATGCCGTTGTCCACGTAGGTGGAAGCCTCATCCTCCCGGGCGTAGAGTGCCTTCTTGTAGGCTTCTGTGTCGGTGATGTTGCCGTGGGTGGCCTGCAGTTCTACCAGCCGGGAGAGGATCTCGTCCCGGTTGGATGCCGCAGAATCCAGCTCGATGGACTTTGCGGTGAATAATTCCGTAATGCGCATAAGGGTTTTCCTTTCTATCGTAGCGTCCTCACCCTCTCAGGCCGCTTCGCGTCCAGCTCTCCCGAAGGGAGAGCCCTTGGCAAAACCATCAACATAGCAATGACTGTCAAGACCTCCCACTTTGGGGGAGGTGGCATTGCGTCAGCAATGACGGAGAGGGTGAGCTGCCTTAAATTTGACCAAACAATTCTTCGATCTTTTCTTTCGTTGCCAGCCCAAGGCTGAACGCGGTGGCACTGCCGCAGGCGGTGCCCAGCCTGAGGGCCTGCTCATAGCTGCCGCTTTGCAGATAACCTGCCACAAAACCGGCCACCATGCTGTCGCCTGCGCCCACGCTGTTCACGACCTTGCCCTTGGGGCAGCCGATGCGGTGCACCTCGCCGTGCTCATCCACCAGCAGAGCGCCGTTTCCGGCCATGCTCACCAGCACGTTCCGGGCACCCTTTTCCTGCAGGGCGCGGGCGGCGGCGGTGATCTCTTCGTCCGTTTTCAGCTCCCGGCCTACGATCTCGCCCAGCTCGTGATTGTTGGGCTTGATCAGGAAGGGGTGATAGGGGAGGACGTTGACCAGCAGATCCTGGGTGGCATCCACCACGGCCCGCACGCCGTGGCCCTCCAGCCCTGCCAGCAGCCGCTCGTAGGTGCTCTGGGAAAGGCTCTTGGGGATGCTGCCTGCCAGAATGAGGATGTCGTCAGGCTGCAGGGTGTCCAGCTGGGCTTCCAGCTGCTGCATGGCGCTTTCCGGGATGCTGGGGCCTGCGCCGTTCAGCTCAGTCTCGGCGCCTGCCTTGATCTTGACGTTGATGCGGGTCATGCCCTCGGCCAGATGGATGAAATCGGTCCGGAGCCCCTGCGCGGCCAGACCACGCTCCAGCCAGGCACCGGTCTCACCGGCCACAAAGCCCAGAGCCACGCTCTCACAGCCCAGCTCCCGGAGCACGCCGGAAACATTGATGCCCTTGCCGCCCAGCACGCAGTCCTCGCCCCTGGCGCGGTTGACGTCGCCCACCTGCAGCTCACGGTCCAGCCGCACAACGTAATCAATCGCCGGGTTGAATGTCACTGTGTAGATCATTGCTCTGTCTCCTTTACCGGTGTCAGCTGTCTGTATTTTGGGTCAGGGCAGCGGTTCGTCAGGATCGCGCCGCTGTAAATCTCCCCGATGACGGCCGGATAGACCCGGCCGAATTTGCTGTCATCCACCAGATACCAGGTCTCCCGCGCGCGGCGGACGGCAACGGCCTTGACGGCGGCCTCCTCCGGGTCGGGCGTTGTGAATCCGACGTTCAGCGCCACGCCGTTGGCCCCCATGAAGGCTTTGGTGAAATTGTACTGCTGGATGGCAGTCAGTGCAGCCGCCCCGATGATGGCCTCGGTCTGGGGCCGCAGCAGCCCGCCGGGCAGGAACACCCGGCAGCCTTTCTGGGCCAGCAGGCGGGCGTGGGCCACGCCGTTGGTCACATAGCTGGCGTTCAGGGCCGGGCCGCTCAGCGCCCGTGCCAGAGCCAGCGTGCTGGAGCCTGCATCCAGATAGATGAAATCTTCCGGCAGAATCAGTTCTGCCGCCGCCTGGGCGATGCTCTGTTTCTGGCTGACGGCCAGCTCTTCCTTGGCGGCCATGGTGGGCTCGTCGGTGCGGAAGGGGCTGTCCGGCAGGGTGGCCCCGCCGTGTACCTTGTTCAGTTTGCCCTGCTTGCCCAGCTCGTTCAGGTCGCGCCGGATGGTGGATTCGCTTGCATTCAACGCCTCGCACAGTTCCTGCACGGTGGCGGTGCGCTGCCGCGCCAGCAGATCCAAAATCAGGCTGAATCGTTCTTCTGCCAGCATCGGGAACATTCCCCCTTGTTCGATTTATATGATTGATTTTGATTGACGCTGGCGGATTTTGACCGCCTTGCCCCCTTATTATAGCAAAATCTCAGTCAAAATCAATCAGATTCCGCCAAGTTTGAGTGACAAAATATTGCTCTGTTTTTTGGGCAGGATGCATAAAGAGTGGGATACAACAAAAAAGCCGACACTCCACAATGGAATGTCGGCTGAATCTCTCACCGCTTCGGTCTGGCTGTGCCAGTGCCTTGCGGAGCTCTCCTAATAGGGGAGCCAGGAATCACGGTTACTTATTCTGGATGTACTCGTCCATGGCCTTGGCGGCTGCCTTACCGGCACCCATGGCCTTGATGACGGTGGCGGCACCGGTCACGGCATCGCCGCCGGCGTACACGCCCTCACGGCTGGTCTTGCCCTCGTCGCCCTCGGTGACGATGCAGCCGTGCTTGTTGGTTTCCAGGCCGGGAGTGGTGGAGCGGATCAGGGGGTTGGGGCTGGTGCCCAGGCTCATGATCACGGTATCCACGTCCAGCTCAAACTCGCTGCCCTTCTTTTCAATGGGACGGCGGCGGCCGGAAGCATCAGGCTCGCCCAGCTCCATCTCAATGCAGGTGATGGACTTGACAAAGCCTTCGTCGTTGGCGTGGATCTCCACAGGGTTGCACAGGGTCTTGAAGATGATGCCTTCTTCCTCGGCGTGCTCGACCTCCTCCTTACGGGCAGGCAGCTCGGCCATGCCGCGGCGGTAGACGATGTACACGGTCTCAGCACCCAGACGCAGGGCGCTGCGGGCAGCATCCATGGCCACGTTGCCGCCGCCCACAACGGCCACCTTTTTGCCGGTGCGGATGGGGGTCTTGCTGGTGGGCAGGTAGGCCTTCATCAGATTGGAGCGGGTCAGGAACTCGTTGGCAGAGTACACGCCCTTCAGGCTCTCGCCGGGGATGCCCATGAAGCGGGGCAGACCGGCACCGGAGCCAACGAACACGGCCTCGTAGCCGTACTCGCCCATCAGCTCGTCGATGGTCAGCACCTTGCCGATGACCATGTTGCACTCAAAATCCACGCCCATCTTCTTCAGGCCGTCGATCTCCTGCTGCACGATGGCCTTGGGCAGACGGAACTCGGGAATGCCGTACATCAGCACGCCGCCGGCCACATGCAGGGCCTCGTAGACGGTGACCTTATAGCCCAGCTTGGCCAGGTCGCCTGCGGCGGTCAGACCGGCAGGGCCTGCACCGATGATGGCGACCTTGTGGCCGTTCCATGCGGGCACGATGGGGGCGGTGTGGACGTTTTCACGGTGCCAGTCGGCCACAAAGCGCTCCAGGCGGCCGATGCCCACGGGCTCGTTCTTGATGCCGCGGGTGCACTTGCCCTCGCACTGGCTCTCCTGGGGGCAGACACGGCCGCAGACGGCGGGCAGGGAAGAGGAGCGGGCAATGACCTGATAGGCGGCTTCAAAGTCGCCCTCGGCCACATGACCGATGAACTCGGGGATATCGATGCCCACGGGGCAGCCGGTCTGGCAGGGCTTATTCTTGCAGTGGATGCAGCGCTTGGCCTCGTTCACGGCCATCTCTTCGGTATAGCCCAGTGCAACTTCCTCAAAGTTCTTGTTGCGGACGTTGGGGTCCTGGGTGGGCATGG
>OGRJ01001290.1_pt1 | contig 21462 bp, 15 predicted proteins | sample 1553411 | NCBI WGS metagenome assembly OGRJ01 (sample SAMEA2580084, study PRJEB22360) | human gut metagenome | biome: human gut; feature: human-associated habitat; material: faeces | place: Denmark | collected 2008/2010
CCGGCCTGCTTTAACGGATTTCCCGCCTTTGGACTGTGCGCACCGCCCGGGGCAGCTCACAGGTTGGTGTCCAGCACGCCGCTAAACGCCTGGGGCGGCATCACGCCCACCTTCCGGTCAAATTCCTGGCCGTTCTTCAGGAACACCACCGTGGGGATGCTCATGACTCCGAACCGCCGGGCCAGATCCGGCTCCTCATCCACGTTCACCTTGCCCACCAGGACCTTACCCTCGTACTGGTCTGCCAGGGACTCGATCACCGGAGAGAGCATCTTACAGGGGCCGCACCAGTCGGCCCAGAAGTCCACCATCGCCAAGGGGGCCGCCGCCACGGCGGCGTCAAATTCCGCAGTCTTGAAATGCTTGATTCCCATACGTCATGTCTCCTTTATACACTCAAATTTGATGTTGTACGTTCAGCTCTGTTTTTCCCGGCGCTCCTGAGCCGCCGCCCAGGCCGCCGCACTCTGCCCGGCGATCAGCCCATCTCCCGCGGCCTTGGAGACCTGAAGGGGACCGCCGGTGCAGTCTCCCGCGGCAAACAGGCCGGGGAGGTTGGTGGCCATACGCCGGTCCACCGTCACATAGCCCTGTTCCACCGCCAGCCCCGGGAACAGCTCCGTGGGGGCCATGGTGGGCCGCAGGATGAACACGCCCTCCGCCGGAATGGTCCGGCCGTCGCAGGTGACGGACTCCACCCGGCCGTCGCCCCGGATCTCGCACTGCTTGGGGCGGTCGAAATAGGTCACGGAGCAGCCGATTTTCTGGAGAAACTCCGCCTCCTGCCGGGCGGTGTCGGTGTATCCCACCACCGCCACCGGCTTGCCCCGGTAGAGCATCCCGTCGCAGGTGGCGCAGTAGCTCACGCCGCGGCCGGTGAACGCTTCCTCACCGGGGCAGCCGAGTTTGCGGCGCTTCACGCCGTTCGCAATGATAACAGCCTTTGCCTCATAGCGCTCGGTATGAGTTGTTACTACCTTGGGGTTGGCGGAAAGCTCTGCCTGTGTGACGGTTTCAAAGCGAATTTGCGCGCCAAGCGATTCTGCCTGCGCGTAAATTTGCTGGGCGAGCTCCGGCCCTGTGATGCTGGGGATGGCGGGATAATTTTCAATTTCATTCGAAATGGCAATTTGGCCACCATAGAAATTTTCCTCCAGCAGGATCGTGCTCAACCCCGCCCGCTGTGCATAGATAGCCGCAGTCAATCCGGCGCAGCCCGCGCCGATGATGATAACATCCGTCATAAGTGACGCCTCCGTTTCCGAAATCTGATCTATCAAAATATATTCTGTCCGTTTAAAATTAGTATAGCACAAATCAGTCAATTTTCAGGAACTTTGTCACATGGCGTTTCTTTTGCGTGCAAATTTGCGCGTAGAATAAATTTTTGGGTAGGATATCCGAACTCTTCGGTCAATTCGCCCGCTTTAAACCCCAATTTTTGATAAAGCGCGCGCGGGGCATTGCCCTTTGGATCCTCTTTCCGAAAGGTGGAAACAGTGATATCCCTTGTGGCGTCTAGCTTTGGAAGCATTTTGCCAATCAGCTTTGAGGCAATTCCCCGCCGCCTGTAGTCGGGGTGGATCGCTATGCAGGAAAGCTCGTTGTGATGGGGCGAAAAAAGCAATATTCCAACAATTTGCTCGTGATCCTTTGCACAGATTGCGCTGCTGCGACCAATATTCTTGCGCAGCGTTTTTTCATATTCCGATAACGCCTCCTCCGTTTCTAACCCGGGAAAGTTCCAACGAAGGAGGCGAACGAGTTTCATCCAGGAAGGGAGATCCGCCTGCGTGGCATATGAAATCGTCAACATTTTATCATCCTTTCTACTGCTTTTATGCAGCCGTTTGATCGTTTTCATGCGCTTTTTTCAGCTTCCAGCGCGCGCGCAGCAGGAGGATGACCCCCAGCAGGGCGATCAGCAGCTCGGTGACCGGGATTGTCAGCCAAACGCCGTCCAGGCCAAAGAAATAGGAAAGCAGGAACAGCACCGGAAGAATGACGGCGACGCCCCGTAGGATGGAGAGCGCAAATGCCTCCTTGAGCTGCGCCATGGCGGAGAGGGTGGTGATCGTGATGATATTGAAGCCCATCAGGGCGAAGGCGAGAAAATATAGATGGAACGCCCGCACAGCGAGCGCGGTAAGCTCCGGCGATTTTTCCTGATTGAATAACCCGGCGATCTGGGTGGGAAAGAGCATGCCAGCGCCATAAAAGAGCAGGCCGATCACGCCGGCACAGGCGGCGGCCAGCAGGAAGGCGCGCCAAACGCGCCCCATCTGCAACGCGCCGTAATTGGTGCTGATGATGGGCTGCACGCCCTGGCCGATGCCATTGAAAAATGCGGTGCAGACAATGGCGATATTCGCTGCGATCCCATAAGCTGCAACGCCCGTGTTACCGGCGAGCCGCAGGATGACCGCGTTAAAGGCGAGGATGACAATGCCTGCGGAAAATTCTGTGATAAAATTTGAAATGCCGCAGCGCATGATCTGGAGCGTTTCGCGCACAGTCGGCCTAATGCGCTGCAAGCGCAGGCTGTTGCCCCTGCGCAGAAAATGCGTCAGCTGGATAAGAAGTCCCAGCACGCTGCCAAGGCCCGTTGCAAGCGCTGCACCGAACATGCCGAGCTTCAGCGGATAGATGCATACATAGTCGAGAACGATATTCGTCAGCGTGGAGATCGTCATGGCAGCCATGGCAAGATGCGGGTTGCCATCGTTGCGCACAAAAGCGGTCATGATATTATTGAGGATGAAAGCCGGGGAGAAAAGCAGAATTACGCGCAGATAGGTTGTGGTGTATAGGGCAGTTTCTTCTGTTGCGCCCAGTAGGAAAGCGATCGGTTCCGCCGCAACTAGCCCCAGCAGAGCGAACAGAAGGGAAAACGCCGTGCCGAGCACAGCGGATATCGTAAAGGGACGATTGGCGCGGCCTAGTTCCCCGCGCCCGTGCAAAATGGAAAAGACCGTTCCGCCGCCAATGCCCAGCAGCGCGCCGATGCCAAAAATCAAATTATAAGCCGGCAGCCCGATATTCAGAGCCGCAAGGCCAAGGCGCCCCACGCCGTTGGCAATAAAGTAGGTATCCGCTAGAATGTAAAGCGACATCCCCACCATGCCGATGACACCCGGTGTGACATAGCGGAAGAAAACGCCGGTGATATTCCCTTTTAAAATTGCTTCGCGCTGCACCATGTAGCCTCCTTTGGGATCCTTCTATTTATGTTACCCTGTTTTTACCGTTTTCAAGGGAACGGAATGAAAAAAGAGACCTCAAAGTATCCAAAGGCCTAGCGATACTTTGCAGTCTCCGTTTGATTCGGCCCAGCCCCGGCGGGCAGACCGGACGGACGATTCAATTTCCGCTTATTGTAGCAGATGCTTTGGCTGGTGTCAACCCGTGCTGGAAAGGCGTACCACGTTTTTTGTCTGCTCCATGCCGCAGGGTTGCTTTTGCGGCATGGCAAGGGCGAAAAGATCCGTTGCGCACGCGTTCAACCGGTAGATCGTTTGCGCGGCGGGGGAGAGGGTTCGCAGGCCGGAGGCACGCATCAGCACCGGCTTCTTCGCCGTATCCCGCATGCGCCGCAGAACCTCCTGCCCCCTGTCGTTAAAGCCGAGCACGTGCAGGTATGGAGGGGAGAGGGCGGTATCCCCCTGTGTGACGCCCAAAAAAGCATGCAGCGTAAGCCTACGGATGCGCGCATGCGTATAGCGCTTGGTTTTCACGCAACTGAACAGGCTGCCGAGAGAGCAGGCGGAGCGTATGCCTTCATATAGCCTATATTCCAGCCCTTCGCTGATATCCGGCAGAAGTGCCAGATCGGCAGGGGATAGGCGGCGCAGGTGTGATAAAATGGCGGTTTCCATTGCAGAATAGGAAACGGGCGCGCGCCCTGCGGTGATTTCCCGGCGCAGGATTTCAAAAGAGAAGGAGGGGAGGCTTTTTTCCCCTTGGGGGTTATCCTGAAGAATCAGGCTTCGTATCTGGGCGGCGCTGGGAAAGCCCTCGGCACAACCTGTCTCATCGTGCCGTGCGCCTTTGCGCAACACAGCGAGCGGGCGGATTGGAGAATGCAGGCTTTTTAACGCCCGCAGGTATTCAAAGGCAAGCGCGTCGTTCGCCCCTTGCAGGAGGGCGGCGGCCTCTTTCCCAAGGCATTGGGCCGCAGCTTTTTCCCGCGCAGCGGGCAGGCTCATCCCTTCATCCAGACACCCGCGCAGGCAATCGCGCATCTCTGGGGATTCCAGGGCCTGCGCCGTTTCGCAGAGGAGGGCGGTGCTTCCGCATTCCGAGCCGAAGCTCAACAACTCCACACAGCCCATTGCGTGTAAGAGGGAAACGCCCGCGCGTGCGAAATCCTGCGCTCGGGCGCAGCTCCACGGCACCGGCAGCTCCAGCACGAGGTCCGCGCCGCCGTGCAGCGCCATCTCCGCCCGGGCGTGTTTTTCAAGGAAGGCAGGTTCACCACGCTGCACATAATTCCCGCTCATCACGGCTACGATATGGGAAGCGCCTGCTTTGCGGGTCTGCTCGATCTGGTAGGCGTGGCCGCCGTGAAAAGGGTTGTATTCCGCAATGATTCCCGCAATTTTCATGTTGGCTATCTCCTTTTTGGGGATGATCCGGGACATATTTTCAGGCATTCTCTCATTCCGCGTGAAGATTTTTCCTTTTTTGCGCTATTTTAGGCGCAAAAAGCCGGAAAGCCCTTGAAAAATCAAGCTATCCCGTCTATAATATATCAGCTACCGTTCCAAACGGCAACAGAGAATCTGCAAATTATTTTTGTTTAAGCGGGGGAATTGTTGAATGAAAATCCTGGTCATCAATGCGGGAAGCTCTTCCCTGAAATATCAGCTGATTGATATGGATGGGGAAAATGTGCTGGCGAAGGGAATCTGCGAGCGCATCGGCGCAGGCGGCCATATGCACGGCAACACAGCGGATGGGCGCAAATTCGACTTTGACGTTGAAATGCCGAACCATACCGTGGCGTTCCAACAGGTAAAAGCTGTTTTGACCGAGGGCGACTGCGCTGTGATTGCGAGCCTTGATGAAATCCGAGCGGTCGGCCACCGGGTCGTCCAAGGCGGCGCAACCTTCAATAAGAGCATGCTGGTTGACGATACGGTGATTGCGGGAATTGATCGGCTGCGCGATCTGGCGCCCTTACATAACCCTGCGCACCTACAGGGCATTCGTGCCTGCCAGGAGGTATTCGGCCCGAACGTGCCGCAGGTTGTCGTATTCGACAACGCCTTTCATAGCACGATGCCGCCGGAGGCGTATTTATATGCCATTCCCTATGAATATTACGAAAAGTATAAAATTCGCCGTTATGGCTTCCACGGCACTTCTCACCGCTATGTCAGCGCCCGTTGTGCAGAGCTGATGGGCAAGAATCTCGAAGAGATCAAGATGATCACCTGCCATTTAGGCAACGGCTCCTCCATCACTGCGATCAAGGATGGCAAGGTAATTGATACCAGCATGGGGCTCACGCCTCTCGACGGCTTCATGATGGGCACACGCAGCGGTGGGCTTGATCCGTCTGTGGTGACCTACTTGCAGGCAAAAGAGGGCTGGACGCCCAAGCAGACCGATGAGGTGCTCAATAAAAAATCCGGTATGCTCGGCATCTCCGGCATTTCGAGCGACGATCGTGATCTGGCCAAAGCGGCGGCCGAGGGCAATGAGCGCGCCCTCCTGACGCGTAAAATGCTGTGGTATCAGATCCGCAAATATATCGGCTCCTATGTTGCCGCGCTCGACGGTGTGGACGCAATCGTCTTTACAGGCGGCATTGGCGAAAACGGCCAGTTCATCCGCGCGGATATCTGCGGCAATCTTTCCTATCTTGGCGTTGAGATTGACAATGCGATCAATGCAAAGGCGCTGCACGGCGTTGAGGCCGAAATTTCCACACCCGCATCTAAGGTGCGCATTTTTGTCATCCCCACAGAGGAAGAATTGATGATCGCGCGCGATACGAAGGCGATCGTCGAGGCGATGTAATTCATCCATTTGTTGTGTTTTTAAAGAGGGCTGTTGCAAAATGTTTTTCATTTTGCAACAGTTTTTTTAGTCTGGCGTAGATGATTCCGCATCAACCGAAGGCCTGTTTTTCATGCAAAACTTGCCGCCTCCTAACGGAACGAAAAGCTATGCATCGCCTATGGGATTTGGCGGTTACCGGCTGTTTTTTATCAGGGGCGTATCAACAGTGAGCAGGATTTCTTAGGAATTCGGCGCCATTTTGATATTTATGATAAAAAAAAGCTGATACAATGAATAGAGATACGTCACATGTCTCGAATCAGGCTGGGTGAGCGCCTGGATAGCAATGGGCTAACCCAAAAGGAAAGGTGATTTACTGTGATCCCTGCTGAATATTGCAACCTGAATTTTCCTAACACAATCAAGAAGTGGGACGAAGCGGTTCCTCTGGGAAATGGCGATTTGGGGTGTTTGATCTGGGGTGGCCCATCGGCACTTCGGTTCAGCATTGATAAGGGCGATTTGTGGGATTGCACCGGCGGGCCTGTGGCTGGCGGGGAGTATACCTATCGGAATTTAATCCGCTTGGTCAAAAAGAAAAGGCAAAGGGAGATTGTGCGCATTTTTGATTTGCCCTATTATAAAGCAACGCCCACAAAATTGCCTGCGGGCAAAATTATACTGGATCTGAAAACAAGCGGTAATGTTAAATCCTCCCTCCGGCTATCAGATGCTAGTGCGGCCGTCGAGACGGGCGGTGTTGTGCTTAACAGCTTTATCAGCGCATCCCGTCCTTTGGGGATGATACGGATCAACTCTACAGACTGTGAATTTCAAATTGAGCCGCCCGCATATGGCGATCCTGACAGACGGCATTGGAAAAAATGGCTGCAAAATAAAAAGGCAATTAGCCAGTCTCTCAAAAATATCTGCTATGAGCCCTCCCGCAGTGAAAAAATCGAGAGTGGGGGCGCGTGCACCCAGTATTTTATCCAGACGATACCGGGCGACAGGTGCTACGGCATTTTTTTGTATATCCTCCGGCGGGAAAGCGAGACCGTTGCGGCTTATACAGTAGGGCTCGGCGCGCAAGAACAGCAGCTGATATCCGCTTGTATGAAAAGGCTGAAAGAGGCTGTGGAGGAAGGCTATGATTCAGTTTTTCAGGAACATGCCAAATGGTGGACGCAGTTTTGGAACAAAAGTGACCTGAAAATTCCGGATCAATTGCTTGAAAAAAACTGGTATCTTGGGAATTACCTGTTGGGATCTTGCTCGCGCAAGGGGTATTATCCAATGCCGCTCCAGGGTGTTTGGACGGCGGATAACGGAGAACTCCCCCCATGGAAGGGCGATTATCATCATGATTTGAATACAGAGCTTTGCTATTCCAGCTATGCTAAAGCAAACCATTTAGAAGAGGGAGAATGCCTGATCGACTATCTTTTTCAACTGGAAGATCAGGCAAAAAAATTTGCCGCCGCATATTTTGAAGCGCCCGGGATGTGCCTGCCCGGCGTGATGGATTTACAGGGCAATCCGCTCGGCGGGTGGCCGATGTATGCTTTATCACCCACCAATCAGCTCTGGCTGTGCCATCTGATCAAAAAGCATTCCGATTATTTGGGAGATCAAGCGTTTTTAGAGCAAAAGGCATATCCTTATATCAAGGAGTGTGCAAAGCTGATTTTGGCTCTCCTTGTCCGGGATGAAAATGGAGAACTCACCTTACCGCTTTCCTCTTCGCCAGAAATACACGACAATACCTTAAAAGCATGGCTTGCGCCCAATTCCAATTATGATCTTGCCCTGATGCGCTGCCTGTTTGAAGACCTCTACCATATGAGTATCGCTCTGAACCTAGAGGCAGACCAAGAGATATGGGAGAATACACTTGCCGCTCTTGCTCCATTGTATACAGATACAGACGGCTGCCTCAAAATAAACAGATATGAACGGTTGCAATCATCGCACCGGCATTTTTCACATCTGATGTCGATCCATCCGCTTAGAACCCTCCGTTATGACAATGAGGAGCATCAAAAAGGAATCAGTGCTTCGATCCGGGATTTGGAGAGGCTGGGCCCCGACCATTATGTAGGCTATTCCTATGCATGGCTTGCAAATCTTTATACAGTGGAGAAAAACGGACAGAAGGCACGCGATACGCTGCATCTCTTTTTCCGCTATTTCTGCTCTCCGAATGGATTTCATCTCAACGGTGATTTTCAGGATCAGGGATACAGCAAGCTGAAATACCGCCCGTTTACGTTAGAAGGGAATTTTTGTGCGTTGGATGCATTGCAGGAAATGCTGTTGTATTCTGAAAACGGTATGGTTTGCCTTTGCCCGGCAATCCCGGAGGAGTGGGAAAACCTTTCTTTTACCTTGCGTGCGCAGGGGGGAGTGATGGTGAGCGCAAAGGTAGAGCATTCGAAGGCGCGGGAGGTAACCTTGACCGCGCAGAGTGATTTGTGCATCGTGTTGTCAGGCGCGGGGATCGCTGAGAAAAAGGTGATGCTAAGGGCGGGGGTGCCCGAACGGATGGAATTTGAGCAGTTTGATACATGAATCAGAGGTACATAACGTTTTACCAGACGAGTGCAGAGCCTCTATTATCAGCATTTCAAGATAAAAATCAGCGTATTCCGCCGGCTTCAGGGCTCGGAATACGCTGATTTTTGGTTTGTTATTCTTATTTTGTCGAACAATATTTTCATGCGTCTTTCTCATTGAATTCTGAAAAAGAAGTTGGTATACTATGGAGGAAAGACATGCAAAAATAAGCCGGAATCCCTATGGCTGATCCGGCGTTCCTCACGGAATATAAAGGAGGGCAACTGCTTGCGTAAGGTGCTGAAATATCTCAAGCCCTACCGTACGGCGGCTATCCTGACGGTGTTTCTGGTCCTGCTGCACTCTCTTTCGCAGCTGATCCTGCCGTCAATGATGGCGGATATCATCAATGAAGGGATCACGCGCGGCGAGCTCAGCTACATATGGCGGGTCGGCACCATCATGCTGGCCATTTCCGCCGTAGGCGTGCTGGTGAGCATCTTAGCAAGCGCCTGCTCCAGCAAGGCTTCCACGGGCTTTGGGCGGGAGCTGCGCAGGGCTGTGTTTTATAAGGTAGAGAGCCTATCTCAAAGTGATATTGATAAGATCGGCACACCGTCGCTCATCACGCGCTCCACCAACGATATTCGTCAGATTCAGGATATGGTGCTCATGGTGCTGCGCAACGTGATCAGCGCGCCGCTGATGATGATCGGCGGAGTGATCATGTCGTTTATCATGAATAAACGGCTGAGCATGATTATTTTTCTTTTGCTGCCTATCATTGTGGCGATCGCGCTTGTCATCGTAAAAAAAGTGATGCCAATGTTCGATGTGATGCAGAAAAAAACGGACCGCCTCAACCAGGTAGTGCGGGAGAAACTCAGTGGTATCCGCGTGATTCGCGCATTCAACCGCTCGGATTATGAGGATGGCCGTTTTGGAGATGCAAACCGCGAGCTCACAGGCACGGCTCTGCGCATTAATCGGATGTTTGCCGCCCTAATCCCGGTTGCGATGATGCTTCTTTATGGCACGATTATTACGCTCGTCTGGGTGGGCAGCAAGCAGGTGGATTCCTTTAACCCTGCAACACAGGCTGCTCAAATTGCGGGCACGGTGGGCAATTTGCAGGCGTTTGTGCTCTATCTGCTGATGATTATTTTTGCTCTCGTAATGGCGGTTTCCCTTTTTATTATGGTGCCGCGCGCAGCAATTTCTGCGCGCAGGATCGCTGAGGTGCTCGATCTGGAGCCGATGATTTTGGAGCCGCAGGTTCCGAAAGCGGCGGCAAAAGGGGAGAGCGGGCATCTCGTTTTTGAAGATGTTTCTTTTTCTTACCCGGGGGCGCAGGAGCCTGTGCTCAGCCACATCAGCTTTGAGGCGCGTGCGGGGGAGGTAACGGCGATTATCGGCGGCACCGGTTGCGGTAAATCTACGCTGGTGAATTTAATCCCTCGTTTTTATGATGTGACGGGCGGCCGTGTGCTGGTGGACGGTGTGGACGTCCGTGAGCAGGAGCAGGATATGCTGCACCGCAAAATCGGCATTGTTCCACAAAAGGCCTTTTTGTTTAGCGGCACAGTGGCAGATAATTTGCGCTATGGCAAGGAAGACGCGACCCAGGAGGAGATGCTCCACACGCTGGAGATTGCGCAGGCGCGTTCTTTTGTTGAGAAGCTGCCCAATGGGCTTTACGATATGGTGTCGCAAAGCGGCACCAACCTGTCCGGCGGGCAAAAGCAGCGCCTTGCGATTGCCAGGGCGCTCATCCGTCCGGCGGAGTTTTATATTTTTGACGATAGCTTTTCCGCCCTGGATTTCCGCACGGACGCGCGCTTGAGAGCCGCCATCCGCAAGTATTTTAACCGTGCCAATCTGATTATCGTGGCCCAGCGCGTGGGCACGATTTTGGACGCCGACCGGATTATTGTGCTCGATGAGGGCAAGGTGGCCGGAATAGGCACGCATCGTGAGTTGCTTGCAAACTGCCGCGTTTATCAGGAGATTGTAGAATCCCAGCTGGCGAAGGAGGAGATCGTTTGAAAGAACCGACCCTTTCAAACGAGTTTTGCGCCGATGGAAAGGAATGAATCATTAGAATGAGCAAACATCACTCCGCCGGACAGGGGAAGGATACCAGGCGAAATCTGCGCGCGAAGGATTATAACCGCAGCAAAAACCGCCGCCCGCCTAACGAGCGGCCGCGCGATGTGCGCGGGACGACGCTGCGCCTGCTCGGCTTGCTGAAGCCTTTTTGGCCCGCAGTTCTGCTCGTGCTGGTTACGGCGGTGCTTGGCACCTTTGTCACTGTGTTTGGCCCTATGCTGTTGGGCGACGCGGTAGACGCGATTCAGGCGCAGGTGGAAGTAAAGCTTGCAGGCGGCACAATGGATTTTGGTAAAATCGGCCGGATTTTGCTGCTGCTCGCGGGTCTGTTTGGAATGAGCGCTGTTTTCAGCTATGTGCAGGCTTATACAATGGCCGGCATAACGCAGAAGGTGGTGTGCGCAATGCGTGAGCAGGTGAATGAAAAGCTTTCTCGCCTGCCGCTTCGCTATTTTGACGGCCATTCCAAGGGCGATATCCTCAGCCGTATTATGAACGATATCGATAATGTGAGCAATACGCTGCAAAATAACCTGACACAGATTTTATCCTCTCTGGTGATGCTGATTTCTGTGATGGGAATGATGTTTTATGTGAGCTGGCGGATGACGCTGATCGCGATTTCCGTGCTTCCGGCCTGCTTGGTCGTCACATTCGTGATCTCCCGCTATTCCCGGCGTTATTTCCGCCGCCAGTGGGATCATATGGGTGAATTGAATGGTCATATTGAAGAAATGTATACGGGCCACAATATCGTCAAGGTATTCGGCCATGAGCAGAATGCAATTGCGGAATTTGACGAAATCAATGATGAATTATACCGCGTCAGCCGTAAGGCGCAGTTTATTTCCGGAACGATTATGCCGCTTTTGGGCTTTATCAATAATATCAGCTATGTTCTAATCTGTGTGGCAGGTGGAAGTTACGTCCTTTCAGGTAGCATCTCGCTGGGCGACGTGACGTCGTTTATCATGTATTCCAAGATGTTCACCCAGCCGATCGCGGATCTGGGGAATATCGCAAACAATATTCAATCCTCCCTCGCATCGGCAGAGCGTGTTTTCCGGTTGCTTGATGAGGAAGAGGAAATATTGGAGCAGCCGCTTCACACGATTGAAAAGGCGCGGGGGGAAGTACGCTTTGAGCATGTGGATTTTCAGTACCTGCCGGAAAAGCCGTTGATTCAGGATTTGAATTTGGCGGCGAAGCCCGGGCAGCTGGTTGCCATTGTCGGCCCCACCGGGGCGGGCAAGACCACGCTTGTCAATCTTCTCATGCGTTTTTACGATGTGGACGGCGGTCGGATTACGGTAGATGGCGCCGATATCCGCGAGCTTTCCAGGGAAAACCTGCGGCGTCTGTTCGGCATGGTGTTGCAGGATACATGGCTTTTTGAAGGCACAATTTATGATAACATCGCCTATGGCCGGCCCGGCGCAACGCGAGAGGAAGTAGAAGCAGCGGCGCATATGGCGCGGGTGACGCATTTCATCCACACACTGCCGGATGGATACGATACGGTTCTGGAAGAGGAAGGCATGAACCTCTCGCAGGGGCAGCGCCAGCTCTTAACCATCGCGCGTGCCATCCTGGCCGATCCGGGCATTTTGATTCTCGATGAAGCGACCAGTTCCGTCGATACCCGCACGGAGGTGCTCATTCAGAAAGCCATGCAGGAGCTGATGCAAAACCGCACCTGCTTTGTGATTGCGCATCGGCTCTCCACTATCCGCACGGCGGATCTCATTTTGGCGATGAACCATGGCCGGATTGTTGAAATGGGCCGGCACGAGGAGCTTTTGGAGCAGGGCGGTTTTTATGCGGAGCTTTATAATAGCCAGTTTGCAGGAATGGAGCATCCGGCCTTGTGATGGAAGCCCCCATTACGAAAAAGTGTTTACGATCTATTTTCAATCTTATTACATGATTTAACGGGTCTCGTAGGCGCGTAGTTCGTAGGCAAACGTAGTTCGCCTAAGCACAAATGGGCCCTACAGGTTTCTGAAAATAACGCGTTCCAATCGTCTGCTTTCGTAAGCAGTGCCTATCTCGCTGATTTTTGCGGCGGGCTTTGCCGAAAACGGGCCCGCCGTATTTGCCCCTTGTAATCAATACATGTGGATTCCCAAACTTATTATCCCGGCGTAGGGGCGAACACAGTTCCAGGCGAACATAGTTCGCCCCTACGCCGTAATAAAAAAATAGCCGGTAGCCCGCTCGCTCCCGTAGGCGTTACGTATCTCTTTGTTCCAAGGGATTGCGGCAGGCTTTGCTTTGTTACTCCGCTGCACTGCGTAACAAAAAATGCAAAGAGCCGTAGCGCCCCCCAACGCCGCGGCTCTTTGCACCTGTTAAAGCAGGTATGGAAAGGTGTATGACACGCAGTCACACCCATAAGTAAAAGATTCCCCCTTACTTATGTCCTATTCATCATAGCGGATTGACTACAAAAAAGCAACCTGTGGTTCCGACTGTGGCAAAATGAATTTTTGTTATTGCGTCTGATATGAACGAAAATAGTTTGTTTCTAGAAACATCTATGTGAGGGAGAGAAACATAGCATGTCGGATTTTAGCGATTTTTTGGAACGGCTCATTCAGGAAGATGGGTATTCGGTTTATGGTTTTGCGCAGGAAGCGGGCGTTGATCGGCCAACACTGCACCGGGTTTTAAAAGGGCAATTGGTTCCCAGCGCGCCTTTTTTTCAAAAGGTGGTAAAAACGCTTCGTCTGTTTCCGCAGGAGCGGGAGCGATTGTTAGAAAATTATAACATTCTAAAAAACGGGGAAAGTGTTTTTTATCAAAGAGCCTATATCAAAAAGCGGCTGGAGCGATTTAACGATTTGGCGGCAGGTTTTCCTCCAATTTCTGCTGGCAGGTATTTCGCCGGGCAGACGGAGCTGCTGCGGAGCAGCGTTTCCTGCATCCGGGGAGAGTATATGGTGGAAAACGTTGCCCGTCAAGTTTTTTTAGAGGAATTAGAGGGGCAGGAGCATCCTCAGGTATCCACCAATATGCTGGATGGGACGACCGGTGTGGGCAGGACGCTGTTGCAACTGTATCTGGAACAGAATGATCGAATGGAGATCCACCACCTAATCCGTTTTCATAAAAGCATCGGCTCCCATCCGCATAATTTAAAAATGCTGTTTGATGCACTGCTGTTTAGCTTTTCATCGGTAGACGGCTATGATCCCCGCTTCTATTATGAGAATGTTTCTCCCCATGCCAACCCCTCTTCTCTGTTTCATTCCTATTTGATTACAACAAAATGCGTGCTTTGTTTTTCTGAGGAGGATAAGCTTGCTGCTTTGATTCGCGAGCCTGAAATGCGGATGTGCTACGAACAGCGTTTTCAGCAAACGTTTGCAGATGCGCAGCCACTTTTGCGGCGGGCTGTATCGCTGGAGGAAGCATACCAAATGGGGGAAGCTTTTTATCAGGGCAAAAAGGCCAGGGATCAATTTATCGCTTCAGGCGGCTTTCCGTGCCTTGCGCTTTGCTGCACCCCTGGGCTCTTGTATTCGGCCAGGCGGGATGAATCGACCGGTGTGCGCACGATTGTGGAACGCACTTGCCGCCACTTTGAATGCCTGGAGCACAGCACCAAAACGTGCGTTGCGATGACAACGGTCGATTGTTTTTCTCAATTTTTGAAAACTGGCCGGAGCGATTCCTTACCGGAGCAATTTTTTCGGCCCTTCACGCATTCTGAGAGGGTCTCCATTTTGAAACGGCTGCTGAGCTTGATCCAGGCAGGCCGAGTCGAGCTGCATTTGATGAATCCGGCACGCTTTCATTTTCCCGATCAGATTTCCATTCATGCAAGTGCGGATGAAAAATGCGTTATCTATGCGTATCCATCCAATGGCCATGGAGGCATCAATGTGCAGATTCAAGAGAAAACGCTGCGGCAGGCGATTTTGGGCTTTCTCTCCGGCCTGCCGGAGAGTGGGCTGCTTTATACGGTGAAGGAATCGGAAGCGATCCTGCGCAATTTGATTGCAGCGTCATGTGAGAAATCAGAAGGCGAGGTGCAATATGTCTGAGTTCAGTGAATGCCTGAGCTACTTTATCAAGGAGGGGAAAACGGATACAGCTCTTTTGGAGGAACGCACCGGCGTGCCGTGCAGCGTCATTGCTAGCTTCCTGAAGGGGAAGGAGCTGCCGGAGCAATCGGTATTTCGAATTTTGTTGCGTGAATTACCACTCACAGTGGAAGAAGAGCGCATTTTGTCGCATTGTTATTATGTCAGCAGTGTGGGCGAATGGACCTATCGGAGACGTTCCTATATGCAGCAGCAGCTCTCAGCGCTGGTTCAGATGATCCCTCGGGACACGGCTCGGCCTGATTGCAATTCGATCGAGCCCGCCGATTTCCACACGCTTCCGAAAGAGGGGATCCAGCTTTACCGCGGCCCGTTTGCCGTGGAGGGCGTTCTGCACCAGATTTTGAGCGAGGAGCTCAGCACGCAGGAGCGGCCAATGGTATGCACAAATGCAATTTTGCGGCAGGGGATGCTACAGCGCATCTTGCTTGGAATGTACCTCAGCGCAGGCGGGAGGCTGGAGCTGCGCCATGTCCTCCCGTTTACAAAGGATACGAAAACGGAGCTGAATAACCTGGAGGCGCTTTTTGGCGTGCTGCCCTTTTGTATCGCGCCGGGTTGCGCCTATCATCCGTGGTTTTATTATAGCACCGCGCCGCTCTATGCGGATGCGTCTACTCCATTCGCCTTCTATCTTTATACCAATCAAAGGCTGCTGTGGTTCACTGATAATTTGGAAACGGCGGCCCTTATCAGCAATGACGACTTATTGGCGGCGTATAAAGAGAGGTTTGACCAAGCGGTCAAACTCTCCAAGCCATTGATTCACAGGGCGCCTTCGGCAGAGCAAATGATTAACGCCAGCGCTAGCTTTTATGCCAGCGCCGAGCCATACCAAACCTATTCTTTGGAGCTTCAGCCATGCTTGGGGCCGTTCCTCACAAAAGAGATGATGGAGCGAGTGGTCAATCTGGAAGAGGATGGGACAGAAGAGCTTGCACACGCGCTTTATGAGTATTATCAAACAACGACTCCCCGCATGACGAAAATCACCAGCATCTGCTGGGAGCGTGGGCTGGATCTTTTTATTGATGAAGGACGGCTTTGCGCGTTTCCTCCTGTTTATGCGCGTGCGTTTGACCAGCGGGATAGGCTAGAACTTCTCCAGCGATTTCATCAGAGCGTTATGGATGGAAAAAGTTTGCTCTATTTTGTCAATGAGTCGCGCTTTCCCTTTGCGGAGGTTTTCTCTCTGCACTGTCAAGGTGAGAAGAAAGCTTCCTTTGAAGTGCATGACAGGGTCACACAGCTGTATGCCAGCATTCTCTTTGAAGAACAGAGCCTGTGCGGGGCGCTTTATGATTTTATCCAATCTATGCCGGATGGAGAATGGGTTTATAGCAAGGAAGAATCGCTGGCAATATTAGAGCGTGGCGTTGCCCGCTGCGAACAATTGGTTCTGCTGGATTCAGAGCATAGGGGCGAGCCGTCGCAGGCGGTTGCAGCAGAATAAAATTTGGCTGTGCAGGTTGCGTATCATTCGCAATTCGCACAGCCATTGTTTCATTATAAAAATTAAAGATCGTTTCGAATCAGGTCGTCATACGTTTCCCGTTTCACCACAAGGCGGGCCTTGCCATCCTTGACCATCACGACAGGAGGGCGGGGGATCCGGTTATAGTTGGAAGACATTGAATAATTATAAGCCCCGGTGGAGAGCACAGCCAAAATATCGCCGGGCTCAAGCGTTTGAACGGGCGCATTTTCCTGAATCAGGTCGCCGCTCTCACAGCATTTGCCCGCGATGGTAACCGTCATATCCTTGGGGTTGTCCGCTTTGTTGGCGCAAACGGCCTCATAATCCGATTGATAGAGGATATAGCGCGGATTGTCGTCCATGCCGCCGTCAATGGAAACATAGGTGCGGATATTTGGGATGTGTTTCACCGCGCCGACTGTGTAGAGCGTAATCCCCGCCGTGCCGACAATGGAGCGGCCCGGCTCAATGAGAATATCAGGCGTTTCAATGCCGCAAAATGCGGAGTGCTCCTTGACAATGCGCGCCACACGGCCCATATAGGCGCCGTAAGCCTCCGGACGGTCCTTTGATCGGTATTTGATGCCGAAACCGCCGCCGAGATTAAGCTCCTTTATGGCGAAGCCGGTTTTCTTTTGAATCTCCGCGATGAATTCGATCATTACCTTGGCCGCGTGCTCGAAAGGATCAATATCAAAAATCTGGGAGCCGATGTGGCAGTGCAGGCCGCAAAGATGAATGCGCTCCATTTTGAGCGCTTCGCGCACGCCCTCCAGCGCTTCACCCGTTTCCAGAGCGAGGCCAAATTTGGAATCAATCTGCCCCGTGCGAATAAAGCTATGTGTGTGCGCATCAATACCGGGCTTAATGCGGAACATGATATCGGCCTTTTTGCCCGTATGAGCCGCAAGATCATTTAGGGTGTGTAGCTCGGTGAGGTTGTCCACAATGATACGGGAAATTCCTGCGTCAAGCGCCATTTGCAGCTCTTCCACTGTTTTGTTATTACCGTGCATATAAATCCGATCAGCCGGAAAGCCCGCTTGCAGGGCGGTATAGAGCTCTCCGCCAGAGACAACGTCAAGCCCCATGCCCTCCTCCTTGCAGATGCGGCACATCTCCTTGCAGGAGAAGGCCTTGCTCGCATAGAGCACATGGCCGTGGCCACTGTAGGTCTCATTCATGGATTCCACAAAATCCCGGCAGTGCTGCCGAATCTGGTTTTCATCCATGATATAAACCGGTGTGCCGAATTCTTTGGCGAGCTCCACCGTATCGAGCCCGCCGATTGTCAAGTGACCCTGCGCATTCACATCCAGGCAATCTGAAACAAACATCTCCAAAACACTCCTTCACATTCACTTTCCAGCGGTTTGTCAAACTTTACCCAATTGCCCCGCGCTATTTTCAACAGCTGCGGCAATCACCGCCCGAAGCTCTTCTGCGCCCTCGCCAGTCACAGCAGAGAACGGGATTTTTAAAATCTCCGGATATGCGGCGAGCTCCTGCGCCAGCGCCTGTGTGCGTGCAGCGCGCTCCGCTTTGTTGAGCTTGTCGCATTTGGTCAGGGCAATGACGAAAGGATACTGCATCTGAGCTAGATAATCAAGCATCGCAAGATCGTCCGCGCTCGGCGGATGGCGCATATCAATGAGCTGCACGACCAAGCGGATCATCCGCCTCGAGCCGAAATAGCCTTCCATCATTTCCGCCCAGCGTTTTTTTTCAGATTGCGCCACCTTTGCATAGCCATAGCCCGGCAGGTCTGTCAAGCGCACACCGTCGAGCGCGTAAAAGTTGATCGTGATTGTTTTGCCCGGTTTTGCGCTCACACGGGCCAGGCTCTTGCGGTTGAGCAGCTTATTGAGCAGGGAGGATTTGCCGACGTTTGAGCGGCCGGCAAAGGCTACTTCTGGGGTCGTACAGGCGGGTAGCTGCGCAAAGGTGCCGCAGGCCATCTCAAAGCGGGCGTTGTCGAAGCGCATGAAATCCCTCTTTTCCATACAGGAATTTTACAACAAAAACCGTGCTGCTCACTGCGCCACCGCAGGTTGCTGCCGCGGATTGATATGCGGCACCGGGTCGGCAGGTTTTTCCGTGTCCGGGGCGGCCGCGTCCGGCTGATTGGTTTGTGGCAGCAGAGCGGTGTGGAAAACGGTGGAAAGCTCGCTCGCGGGTACAAACTCCACGCCGGCTTTCACAGCGGGATCGATCTCCGCAAGGTCCGGCAAGTTGTCCGCCGGAATGACTACGGTTTTCACGCCGGTGCGGTAGGCGGCCATGGATTTTTCCTTAAGGCCGCCGATTGGCAGCACGCGCCCCCGCAGGGTAATTTCGCCTGTCATAGCGAGATCGCGGCGGACGGGTACGTCCGTCAAAGCGGAAACGAGCGCTGTCGCCAGCGTTACGCCGGCGGAAGGGCCATCCTTCGGCACTGCACCTTCCGGCACATGGATATGGATATCTTTTTCTTTATAAAAATTTTGATCAATATGCAGTGCAGCTGCATGGCTACGGATGAAGCTGACCGCCGCATGGGCTGATTCCTTCATCACGTCGCCGAGCGAACCGGTTAATTCCAGCTTCCCGGTGCCATCCATCACGGCAACCTCCACGGGCATCGTCTCTCCGCCGACAGAGGTCCAGGCGAGCCCAGTTACCACGCCCACCTCGTCGCGGGGGCGAAGGGCTTCCTGCTTATATTTCTGCGGCCCGAGAAGGTTTTCCAGATCGCTTGCCAAAACCGTGACTCGTTTTTTTTCTTCCGAGGCGACCTGCACTGCGGCGCGGCGGCAAAGGGCGGCAACGGCGCGCTCAAGCTTTCTCACGCCCGCCTCGCGGGTATAGCCGTCGATTAGCGCATGGATAGCGTTATCCTGGATGCGCAGGGTGCGCCCGTTCAGGCCGTGGCGTTTTGCCTGCTTCGGGATCAAATGGTTTTTGGCAATGTGAAATTTTTCCTCATGCGTATAGCTCGTCAGCTCGATGAGCTCCATGCGGTCAAGCAGGGGAGCGGGAATCGTGCTGGCGTCATTTGCGGTTGTGATAAACAAAACCTTGCTTAGGTCAAAAGGAACTTCGATATAATGATCGCGGAAGGCAAAATTCTGCTCGCCGTCGAGCGCCTCCAGCAATGCGGAGGCAGGGTCGCCGCGATAATCCGCGCCCACCTTGTCAATCTCGTCGAGCAGGATAAGCGGATTCGAGCTGCCGGCCTGCTTCACTGCGTCGATAATACGGCCCGGCATCGCGCCTATGTAGGTTTTGCGGTGCCCGCGGATTTCCGCTTCGTCATGCACGCCGCCGAGCGAAATACGGGCATAGCTGCGGCCCATTGCCTTGGCAACGGAGCGCGCAATGGAGGTTTTCCCCACGCCGGGCGGGCCAACCAGGCAGATGATCTGCCCCTTAATATCCGGTGAGAGCTTGCGCACCGCCAACAATTCAATCATGCGCTCTTTCACTGTTTTAAGGCCATAGTGGTCGCGGTCGAGCTGCCTGCGCGCGGCCTCTAAATCCAAATGGTCTTTGGTGAACTGGTTCCAGGGCAGCGCGAGAACGGTATCGAGATAATTGCGCAGAACAGTGGCCTCTTGCGAGCCAGGGCTCATTTTGAACAAGCGGCCGCAAGTTTCGAGCAGCTTCTCCTCTGTTTCCTGCGGCATGGCGGCGGAAAGGATCTTTTCCCGGTAGCTTTCCGCTTCGTCCTGTGGATTATCCGCGTCGCCCAATTCCTCAGAAATCGCCTTTAATTGCTCTCTCAAAAAATATTCGCGCTGATTTTTGTCCATTTGCTCCTGCACATGGTGCTGAATTTCCTCCTCTACGCTCAGAAGCTCTGTTTCCCTCGTGAGGATGACGGAAAGCGCCTCAAGCCGCTTGATGGGGTTGAGCTCGTTTAAAATGCGCTGTTTTTCCGCGTAGTCCAGCATAATGTTGCCCGCAATGAAATCCGCCAGATCGCCCGGGTCGTCGTTTGAGAGGATCGCAAGCATCATATCGGGTGCAACTTTAGGCGCTACTTCCGCGTAATCGCCGAACAGATCCTTGATGTGGCGCACCAATGCGGTTTGATATAAGTCGTCCGCCGCTCTTGCGCGGACAGTGCGCTTTTCGCGCACAATGCCGCAAAGGAACGGATCGTCCTGTGTCAGTTCAATTAACCCCGCGCGGTAACGGCCTTCCACAACAACGCGGATATTATCTGTGCCGGGCAGGCGAAGCACCTGCCGCACAGAGGCAACAACGCCACAGGCATATAAGTCAGACTGCTTTGGATCGTCCTCTTGTAAATCTTTTTGAGCAACGAGAAAAATTTCTCGCTCGCCTTCCATCGCTGCATTGAGCGCGGCGGCGCTTTTTTTACGGCCGATATCAAAATGCAGCATCATTTTTGGAAATATGACAAGCCCGCGCAGTGCGACGACAGGCAATGTGGCAATTTGTAATTCACGTTTCATTGTTTATGACCATCCTTTCGCTAAAACGTGCAGGAAGTATGCAGTATGCATATTCCTTGATAGTTCATTATACAATACAGGGGCAGAACAATCAAGGCGCGCCGCTCCGGTAAATTTTACGAAAGAATGTGTGACCACAAAGGTTTTTGTAGGAAAAGCGGAAAGGTTCCAATGCTGTTGAAAAAACGGGAAAAAGCGAAAAGAGCCGTTGCAAAAAGTTTTGCGTCAGTCCCTTTGAAAAAGCTTTTTGATCTTTCCAGAAAGATTTGAACCTCAGACACACAGGCTTTGATGATGCAGCCGTATATCCGGCCGAAGCCATGCCTGTTTCATCTTCCCTGCGCCAATTGTGAAAAATGGCCGTTCAAACTTTGTCTTTTTGCCTTCTGAAAAAGCTGGAAAGACAACAAAAAGTTTACAGTTATAATTGCGTCATATCCTCCGATACTAGGAAGGCAAACGCGAAAAGTAAATTTTGAATGAAGGAGTGTATATCACAATGGCAAGAAGCGGTAATTCTAGTATCGTCCCGGAGGCGCGCGAGGCGCTCAATCGTTTTAAGATGGAGGCTGCTAACGAAGTTGGCGTAAACCTCAAGCAGGGCTACAACGGCGATCTTACAGCTCGTGAGGTCGGCTCTGTAGGCGGTCAGATGGTCAAGAAGATGATCGACGCTTACAAGACAACAGGCAACAAGTAATTTCTCCCAAAAATCCTAAAAGCTCCGCCGCGGCATTCGCTGTGG
>OGRJ01001297.1_pt1 | contig 21390 bp, 15 predicted proteins | sample 1553411 | NCBI WGS metagenome assembly OGRJ01 (sample SAMEA2580084, study PRJEB22360) | human gut metagenome | biome: human gut; feature: human-associated habitat; material: faeces | place: Denmark | collected 2008/2010
CTCAATCCTGAATCGTATGGAAGAAAAAAATCTGATTGAACGTCGGATGCTCAATGGCAACAGGAGAACCTTTCATATTTTTATGACTGAATCTGGAAAAAAAAGCCAGAAACTGGTTGAGGAAGTTTTCAGGGAAATTGAAACGACTGCCTGGAAAGATATTTCGCCGGAAGAAGCAGAAGCTTTTATGGCGGTTTATCATAAAATTTATAAGAACCTGTCTGAGACAGGCTGTGAACATACAGGGAAAGAGGAAAGTAACAAATGAACAAATTAAAAAGATACGTAATATTTCTGATCGGTCTGTTTGTGAACTCACTTGGTGTCAGTCTGATTACGAAAGCAAGTCTGGGAACATCACCGATCTCATCCATTCCGTATGTGCTGAGTTTGAGTTTTCCATTTACACTTGGTAATTTTACGATTTTTTTCAGCGTATTTCTGATCTTACTGCAGTTACTGATTCTGCGTAAGAATTTTAAACTGGAACATGTTCTGCAGATACCGGTATCGATTGTTTTCGGATATTTTATCGACCTGACGATGCTTTTGTTTACATGGGTAAATCCGCAGAACTATGTTATGAAAATTGTGTATCTTCTGATAGGATGTCTGATCCTTGGAATTGGTGTGTATATGGAAGTTCTGGCAGATGTCGTCATGCTGCCAGGAGAATCATTTGTCCGTGCGATCGTTCTGACATGGAAAACCAACTTTGGTACGACAAAGATTTTCTTTGATGTGTCTATGGCAGTTATCGCGGCAGTTCTGTCTTTGGGCTTTGCCGGACACCTCAATGGTGTTCGAGAAGGCACAGTCATTGCAGCACTTCTGGTCGGATTTATCGCAAGGGTTCTGGGAAAGAAACTTGCGTTTGTAAAACCTGACATTTAATCTGAAAACGGAGATGGGAGTTTTTTTGTTTGTAGAAGGAGAAATCGATACACCTTATTGCAGGATTAAAAGTGCTTGGAAGTGGAAAATATTCATTTTTATTGTGAAAAAATTTATTTTTGTGTAGGAACGGAGGATTTCTAAAATGTCTGAATTGACTGAGAACAGTCATTTACAAAGTAACATAAAAATGCCTGTGATAAGAGGCGAAATCACACTGATAGTAATTATACTGATCAACAGTCTGGGAGTAGTACTTATGCTCTATTCTGGGTCAGGGATTTCTGCAATATCCAGTGTGCCGTATGCGTTTTCACTGGTGTTTCCAAAGATTTCTCTTGGAACCTGGACCTATATTTTTCAGGGACTTTTAGTATTATCACTGATGATCATGCGAAAGAAATTCGTTGCACCGTATCTTTTTAGTTTCTTAGTGGGATTTGCATTCAGTGAGATGCTGGATATACATGAAATGTGGATTAACGCCTTGCCGACAGCTTTGGAATACAGAGTAGTTTATTTTGTAATCAGTTATCTTCTGATATGTTTGGGAATCGCACTTTCCAACCGCTGTGGTCTGCCAATCATTCCGACAGATCTGTTCCCGAGAGAACTGGCAGATATCACAAAGATAAAATATTCCAGGATCAAGATTGGATTTGATGTCACCTGTCTGGCAATAACAGCACTGATGACCTGTATCATCCTTGGACATTTGGACGGACTCGGAATCGGTACGATTCTTGCTGCATTTACGATGGGAAAAGTGATTGGAATGATCGGAGACCAGATGGATCGTCATGTAAGATTTGAGTCATTTATGACAAAGAGATCGGCATAAAAGGAATAATAAAAAGAGTGTAAATCTTGTGGTGTCAGCATTTACACTCTTTTTTAGTGTTCTTATATCAATTGCGCAGTTTGGAAATAATAAAGCATACGATACCGAAAATGACCATGACCGGGATCAGAACACTCAGCACCGTACACAAAAGCACAATCACGATTGCAGCGATCAGGATAACGGCAAGCTTGCCATACCAGGTACTAAGATCGATGTGAAAACTACGGCTCTTTACTTTTTTACTTCCGGAGCTGCCGTTGTCATATTCATAAGAATTGTCTGTGTATGGTTCAGAATAGCTTCCTGTAGTCTGTGGATTACCGGAAGCGGTTGAATCAGTATCTAAAAGAGTACGTGCGATCAGATGAGGATCGCCGAGTTCATTTAAAATATCGTCTTCACTGCGTCCTTTACGCTGTTCTTCTTCAATATAATTGCGATAATATTGTACATGGGCGGCAACATTTCCCTCCGGCATCTGCCCGGAAAGCTGTTCATATAAAATGTCAAGAAATTCTTTTTTGTTCATAACAAATCTCCATAAAAGCAAATTCATTGCCTCTGACAGAGGCTTAATTATCAGAATGGCAACATTTTACCACATATAATGAGGAAGGAATAGAGATTGAAATATTAAATTTTCATAAAAGACGGGGTAGAAAGTCGGATAAAAAAACCAACTTAATTCATAAGAAATTGCATTTACCTGAAAAACATGCCTGTTTGAATATAAAAAAGAGTGCAGATCCTGACAATTCGGTACAGGATTTACACTCTTTTTTACTACAAAATTTCCCGGTATTGTTCCGGGGTCATGCCGGTTTTCTTTTTAAATATCCGGAAAAAATATTTCGGATTATCATATCCGACCGCTTTGGAGATCTGGTACATCTTACGGTTGGAATCTTTTAATAATTCTTTGGATTTTTCTATCCGGACTTCGTTCAGATAATCAATAAACTTCATTCCTGTCTTCTGTTTGAACAGGGTACTCAGGTAGCTCCGGTTCAGATAAAAAAGAGAAGCAATAAAATCCTGAGTCAGATTTTTATGGTAGTTGTGCTGCATGTAGATCTGGATTTTTTCTATTACATCATTTCCGGAATAAATGCTTTCAGCCTTCAGAAGCTCCGTGATATTCATAAAAAACTGGTAGTAATAATCCTTCAGTTCCTTCAAAGAAAAGATGTAATTGACCACATTCTGGATACTGTTGGAGGACTTTGGTGTTTCCTGTTTCAGGTAATAATTCAGGATATTGCGGCACTGTCCGGAAAGATAATAGCAGTAGTATTTTGCATCTGCAAGTGAGAAGTCAGAAGTTCTGGCCATCAGATCAAAAAGCTGTCCGGTCAGATCCTGTACCTCGGCAGTCATTCCTGCTTCCACACGAAAAAGAAATTCCTCTTCCTGTTCCCATATAAAGGAGCGAGGTTCTGCCACCTCCTTGTAGTAAAAGATGTTTTCGGAGTCTCTATTAAGTTTCTGACGATTCAGAGCAGCGGATGTTTCTTCAAAAGCTTCGTGCAGTTCGCTGAGATCAGAGTGAGGCTGGCTGATACCGATGATCAGAGAATTCTGGAGATGTCGTACATAGTCAGTAAGAGCAGAGGAAATCTGATCGACCAGCCGTCTGGAATGAATTATTTCTGTATTGGGCATAAAAAGAACCAGGAATCCCATCTGATCAGATGCGGCATTTGGAAGATAAAGAGCGAGGTCACCAAAACCACCATCTTCCAGCCAGTGCTGGATATCTATATTCTGTATCTGCGAAGTGGATTCAAAATACAGTGTGAGCAGCACAAGCTGATGCGTATCATTGATGAAATTCAGTCGTTTTGAAGAGATGGAACCTTCTCCGACATGATAACCAAGGATCAGGTTGGTCAGATGCTGGATATCATAGTCATAGTAGGCTGCTTCTTTTTCTTCATCACTGTCGGTGACTCTTGAAAGGGTCTGGCTGTCTTCCAGGCGTTCGATCGCGCGGGAAATGCAGTCCTGGATTGCCTCCTTGCTGAATGGTTTCAGAATATAATCGATGGCAGCAGCAGAAATTGCCTGTTTGACATAGTCAAAGTCACGGTAACCGCTGATGACGATCAGTGGCATATCTGGATAATTTTCTGCCAGATAAGGAAGCAGTTCTTTCCCACCCATGATTGGCATCTGCATATCCAGAATCACAATGTCCGGATGCACTTTCTGGATCAGTTCGATTCCGGCTTTGCCATTATCTGCTTCGCCGATACAGGTTATCCGGTCTTCCATAGGCTGAAGCTTTTTAATGGTGCCTTTACGGATGAGAGATTCATCGTCTATAACAATATAAGTATACATAGCTATCCTCCTGTCATTTCAGAATAGGAAGTCGGATCTGCACATTGGTCCATTCATTCTGCCTGCTGGTGACAGTCAGGCCATAGCCTTTGCCATAATAAAGTTCGATTCGACTGTGAATGTTTTTTAGTCCGATGCTTTGTTTATTGCGGTGTCCGAGTTCAGTGAAAGAAGCCTCTTCCATGAGTGAACTCTGGAGTTTTGTAAGTGTTTCAATATCCATTCCCTGTCCGTTATCATATACATCCATCATCAGACAGTTGTTTTCAGCATAAGCTCGGATGTTGATGGTATCACCAGTGGTGCAGTAATTCAGTCCGTGATATAATGCATTCTCAACCAGTGGTTGGAGTATCAGTTTCAAAACCTTGTTATTCAGATATTCCGCTGGAATATCCAGGTCCAGATGGAAACGATTGTCAAAACGGATTCTCTGGATAGTAACATAGTCATTTACGTGGCCGAGTTCATCCTGAACCGTCACAAGCTCACTTTGTGTTTTTAATGTATAGCGGAACATATTTCCAAGTGCAAGTGACATGGTGGCAATGGTTTCGTTATCCTCCAGTTCAGCAATACTGTTGATTGCTTCCAGTGTGTTGAACAGGAAATGGGAGTTGATCCTTGCTTCCAGCGATTTCATCTGTGCATCCAGAAGAACAAGCTTGTCCTGATAATCCTGTTTGACCGCTGCATTTAGCGATTCCACCATGGCATTATATTCGTTATACAGCGTACCGATCTCATCTGTCCGATTCAGATAACGGGTGGACTGGATCAGCGTATGTCCGGACTGAGAGGACATCTTATGACTTAAGTGTTCCACTGGATGTACCATATAACGGGAGATAATATAAGCAAAAATAATATAACCGGTGATACATACCGCACAGATGATGATCAACGCAGCTGTAACATTGAATTCTTTAGCCAGGTTTGTATAATCCATGACCATAGTAAGGCGCAGTGGTGAGAGATTGAGGTCTGTATGCCATATGCTGCTTCCGGTATTTACAAAATCTGGTGGAAGTTCATTATAATTGGTATACAAAACATCATTGGTTTTTGTATTATCAATAGTAAGTAAAGTGACCTCCGGCATGGTGTTTATGGAGCTTAAGTCTAACATGTTTGAAGTGCAGTCAAGCATCAGGACACCAACGACTTCGTGAGTATAAATATCTTTCAGGCATTGTGCAAAGAAGACTGTTTGTTTGTCTCCTGTAAAGCAGTCGTGAACTGCATTGTCACTTATGTAAAGTGCGCCATCAAGTTCCATGGTATCCTGATACCAGTCCGCATTTTGGAAGTCGTAATTAGATTGGATCGTTCCATTTTCTTGATTTGTACAGTTAAAAATATAACCGGATGGAGTAAAGATATAGATGCCGTAAATGTCCTGATCAGAATACAGAAGATTTTGGCAGGTGCGTTTGAATGTCTGGGACATCTTGAAATATTCATAGGTATCCGGTGGTGAATCAGAATCCTTAAAATTTTTTAGATCGCTGATAATACTGGAACCATCATTATAATAAAAGTTAAAAGCACCAGCTGTCTGACGAACTTTAGTTAAAGTGTCATTAACTGCATTCTGAGCATTTTCAAACAGATGTGAAGAGATGACATCCATTCGTTCATAAGTTGTTTCTGTATAGCGTTTATAGCAGAATGCGGTGAAAATCACCAGTGGAACGGTAGCCAGAATACTGAATGTCAGAAATATTTTTGTACGTAGTTTCATTTTTTTACCTCGACAATAAAATCTAAAAAAAGTATACCATTAGACCCAACAAAAGTATACAATGCATGTGCTAGAATGTAAACATCAAATGAAAGACACGTGAAAGATGTGTGAAAAATGAAAGGGAGGAATTTAATTATGAAATTCAAAAAAATGGCAGCAGTTGCTCTTGCAGGCGTTACCGCATGCGCTACCGCACCGGCAGCAGTTCCGGTATTTGCAGCAGATGGTTACGATCATGAAGCAATTGAAAATGCAGGAGACATCACAATTACGATGATGACTTCTGGAACGGCATATGAAAATGATTTTGAAACAGAACAGTTACCAAAACTGATCAAAGAAAAATGGCCGAACGTAACACTTGAGGTAACAAAACTTCCGGATGATAACTACTACACCTCTCTGAAAACTAAACTTGCATCCGGTGAATGCCCGGATATCATTCTGACACAGCCGATGTATGCCGGACAGAATTCTTGCTATTCACTTGCAGAGGCAGGATATCTTACTTCTTTAAATGATCTTGACTGCGTACAGGGAAGAAAAGATCTGTCATCTGTTACATATGGAGACGATATTGTTACAGCAAGCTGTAATGTTGCGATTCTTGGAACATACTACAATAAAGAACTGTTTGCACAGGCAGGAATTGACAGTGAGCCACAGACATGGGATGAATTCCTGGAAGACTGCCAGAAACTTCAGGATGCCGGAATCCAGCCGATCGTAATGGGAGACAAAGATCAGTACGTGCTGCAGTTTGGTCTGTATCAGCTGGCAGCAGATGAGATTTACTCCAAAAATCCGGATTATGATACACAGCTGAGAGATGGCGATGCAGAATTTACAGATGAAGGAACATGGGATACTGTTCTTGAAATGTACAAAACTCTGTATGATAAAAAATATATTGATGCATCACAGTCTCTTGGATATGGCGCTTCTCAGGCCATCACTGATTTCATCGATGGAAAAGCAGCTATGACATTTGATGGTTCTTTCAATGCAGCAGCTCTTACAGCAGAAGGTGCAGCAGGAGATTTTGAAAGAGGATATTTCCCACTTCCAGGAACAGATGGTACTTATACCGCTACATGCCTGGGCGCCGGATATAGTGTATACAGCAAATCAGAATATGTAGACGAGTGCAAAGAAATCATCGATTACTGGATGGATGGTTCCTCTGATGTATGGAATGCTTATCTTGCAACAGGACGTGTAATCGCAACATATGGTGATGGTGCAGATTCCACACCAAACTATGACCTCTTTAAACCATTTATCGACATGATGAATGATGGAAAAGGATTCTACTGGTGCAACCAGGCATGGCCGGCTGGAACAGAAACAGAAATGGAATCTCTGTTTAGCGAAATGGTAGGCGGCCAGGGAACTGAGATCGATGATATCACTGAGGGAATGCAGGATAAATTCGAAGATCTTCTGGACGAATAACAGGGTTTAACCATAATAGAAAAAATATGACTTATCACTGCCCTGGAACTTAGGTTAAGCTTCAGGGCAGTTCCATTTTACCTGGAGGGAAAAGGAATGGCACAAACTAAAATGAAGAAAAAAGGTGCAAATACCTCATTGGTATTTACCAATAAGATGTATTTCTTCCTGATACCGGCACTTGCATTTTTCCTGATTTTTTGGATCTATCCGGTATTGCAGCTTTTTTATTACAGTGTAACAAACTTTAATGGGGTCAATTATGATTTTGATTTCGTTGGAATGAAGAACTATATCAAAGTATTGAATAACGGTACACTTACCAATTCCATGAAAAATACACTGGTTTATGCAGTGATTACAGTTCTGCTCAGCAATGTGGTTGGTCTTGCTGTTGCAATGATTCTTAATACAAAGATTCATCTTAAGGGTCTGTTCCGTACCTGTGCATATTTTCCGGCACTGTTCAGTGCGATTGTAATCGGTTTTATCTGGTCTTATGTTTATATGCCAGGCTCAGGTATGATCGCAAGTCTTCTGTCCATGATTGGAATGGATGGTGCAGCATTTAACCCATTGGGTAATTATAAGACTGCACTTTATGCAATTGCGATTGTAGAGGTATGGAAAGCATTTGGTACAACAATGATTATCTATCTGGCAGGTCTGCAAACGGTTGATGAAAGTCTTCTGGAAGCAGGACGTATTGACGGATGTACAGAATGGCAGCTTATCAGAAAAATTAAATTACCGCTGATCTCATCTACAATTACCATCAACGTGATTCTTTCTGTAATTGCCGGTCTGAAAGCATTTGATTATTCCTTTATCATGACGAATGGCGGTCCTGGTAAATCAACCAAGACTCTGATGTTTCAGGTATATGAGACAGCATTTACAGATATGAAGATGGGGCGTGCAAGCGCATTCTCTGTACTGGCATTTGCATTTATTATTGTGATTACAGTATGTATGCTTCTTTATATGAATAAGAAGGAGGTGGAATTATAATGGCATTCGGAAAGAAAAAAGAACCTCGTGAAGTCGAAGGATATATGAAGCTTACACCGAAAAGTATTTTACTTTATCTGGTAATAATTTTGTTCTGCGTTGTTATAATTTCACCGTTAGTTATTGTCTTTTCCAGTTCTTTACGTACTCCGGGAAATCAGACATCCCCATTGGCGTTGTTTATTGAATTCTCAGGTGCAAGCTATGCAAAAGCATTTAGCAATATGAACTATCCTATGGAACTGCTTAACAGTATTTTGACAACGGCTGGCTCAGTATTATGTGTTGTTGTCTTTGCCACAATGGCAGCATATCCAATCGGACGTATCAAAACAAAGTTTGCAAAGTTCCTGTATTTCTTCTTTATTTCAGGTCTGATCATTCCGTCTCAGATGGTTATCGTTCCGATCGCACAGACATTAAACAGACTGGGTATCCCGAATACCCGTTTTACTCCAATGATCATGTTTATTACATGTTCTCTTCCGTTTTCTGTATTCCTGTTTTCAGGATTTATGAAGGGTGTTCCGGTTGAGATCGAGGAGTCTGCATACATTGACGGTGCCAGCCTTCCGAAGCGTTTTACATCTGTAGTGTTCCCGCTTCTTCAGCCGGCGATCGTATCCTGTGTCATTACACAGGGACTCTGGATATGGAATGATTATTTCTATCCAATGGTATTTATTTCAAAGAAAGCACAGTATTCTCTTCCGGTAGGTATGCTTCAGTTCCTTGGCGATAAGGAAAATCCTGCCCAGTGGAATGTACTGTTTGCAGCGTGTGTACTCTGTGCACTGCCGCTGATCATCGTATTTCTTGCTTTGCAGAAACAGTTTGTCAACGGAATTGCAGCTGGAGCAGTCAAAGGTTGAAACTATATTGAAAATAATTTGGACCAGTAGTAATTATGCTGGTCCATCATTTTAAGGAGATGAAATTATGAGAACAGGATTTGACGATACATTTTTATGGGGTGGAGCTATAGCCGGATCACAGGCGGACGGTGCTTATTTAGATGGTGGAAAGGGCATAGATACACAGGATTTAAGATACTTTGATTCCTCATGGGACCGTGAAAAAAGAAATCAGATGCGAAACATCAATATGACATCTGAAATATTTAATAATGCACTTAAAGACAAAGAAATTGAGCATTATCCATTCAGATGGGGGATTGACTTTTACCATACTTACAAAGATGACCTGAAACTAATGGAAGAAATGGGAATGAAGATTTTCAGAACATCTATATGCTGGTCAAGAATATATCCAAATGGTGATGATGAAACTCCAAATCAGGCAGGAATTCAATATTATGTAGATCTGTTTACAGAATGTCATAAAAGGGGAATGAAGGTTTTTGCAACGATGCTTCATTATGATGTGCCAGTCAACCTTATTACTACCTATGGTGGATGGAAGAACCGTAAAATGATAGATTTCTATGTGAAATATGCAAAAACACTGTATGAACATCTGGGTGACCTGGTTGATTTCTGGCTTCCATTTAATGAGATAAATTGCAGCAAATTTAATCCATATAATGGATGTGGTTTGATCAAAGATCAGGAAGAAGATTATGAAAGTGCCATTTTTCAGTGTGCACATCATCAGTTCCTGGCAAATGCACTTGCGATAAAGGAAGCAAGAAAAATGCTGAAAAATCCTATGATGGGTGGCATGATTGCAAGATTTACAACATATCCGGCTACGTGCAGACCAGAGGATATGATGCAGACGATTTTGGATGAGAATTATAAGAATTATTTTTATACGGATGTAATGGCCAGGGGAAAGTATCCTTCATATGCAGAAAGAATGTTTACAGAAAATAATATTCACATTCATAAAGAGCCAGGTGATGATGAAATTCTGGCAGATAACACAGTAGATTTCCTGGCATTCTCTTATTATATGTCAATGGTGGCTTCAACAGATAAAAACTATGAAAAGACCAGTGGAAATTTAGTTTCCGGAAATAGAAATCCATATCTTAAAATGAGTGACTGGGGATGGCAGATTGACCCTATTGGACTCAGAATATCATTAAATGAAATGTATGACAGATATAATCTTCCGGTTTTTGTTGCCGAAAATGGAATTGGAGCTTATGATAAGGTTGAAGAGGATGGAAGCATACATGATCCTTACCGAATTGAATATTTGAGAGAACATGTTAAACAGATGAAAGAAGCTATAAAAGATGGTGTGGAATTATTGGGTTATACAATGTGGGGAATTATTGATATCGTATCCTGTGGTACGATTGAAATGAGCAAGCGATATGGAGTGATCTATGTAGACAGAGATGAGCGAGGAAATGGAACGAATAGAAGATATAAGAAAGATTCCTTTTACTGGTATCAGAAATGCATAAAATCTCATGGGGAGGATCTCGCATGAATTTTGAAAAAACGCTTGCAATAGACATAGGTGGAACCTTTATCAAGTTTGGAGTAGTTGAAGAGAGTGGAGAAATCTCAGAACATTACAAAATTCCTACATTGAAATTTGACAGTGCGAAACAGTTTTATGATTATGTTTGTGATAATATTCACGATTTAAAAGGCATAAAAAGAATTGGTGTAAGTGCACCGGGTCTTATTGACCGAGAGTTTAATGTTCGAAGTTCGGCAGCCCCCAGTCTGGCAGCAATCTATAATACCAACATTTCAAAGGAAATGGAAAAGAGAACACAGATTTACACGACAGCATTGAATGATGGAAAGGCAGCAGGGCTTTGTGAAGTAAATCTTGGAAAGGGCAAAGGAACAAATCTGTCGGCATACTTAATAATCGGTACAGGTGGAGGTGGATGCATCTGCCTGGGAAATAAAATTCTGGGTGGAGCAGATAATTTTGCCGGTGAATTTCATTTTATGGCATACCCATCAGATGATGAGGTAGTAAAAGTAGGAAGAACCATAGGAATGATGGGACTTGTAAACAGCTATAATGAAAATGTGGATGAGACAGAAAGAGCTACTTTGGGAGAAGAAATAACAAGAAAAGCACTGCAGGGAGATGAAACAGCAAAACGTGTTGTAGATCAATGGATACATAAAATTGCAATTCAGTGTCTGAACCTGATTGTAGTTCTGAATCCGGATATTCTCTGCATTGGAGGCGGAATATCGGAAGAAGGCTGGTTTATTGAGCAGGTGAAGGCAGAATATGCCCGCATTTCCTATGAACATTTTAATCGTAACACTCCTTTTCTTACAACTGTTATAGACAGATGTCAGTATCGAAATGATGCCAATTTATTAGGTGCGGCAATCAAGGCAAATGAATAAGTAAAGAAAACGTACAGAAAGGAAGTATCCCAGATGGACGAAAAAAAAGAAAAGAAGAGCATAAAGAACAATCTGGAGTGCTTCTGGATGTATTATAAACTGCCGTTTATAGCAGGGATGATAGTCGTCATTCTGGCAATGTATTTTCTGATTACAACACTGACCACAAAAGATACAGCATTATCTGTAATGCTGATCGACTGTCACACGGAAATGAGCGGTGAAGAGATGGCAGAGGAGTATATGGATACAGCGGGGATCAATAAGAAAAAATATCAGGTACAGATACAGAACAACCTGATGTTTCAGGGTACAGATTCAGGCAGTTATTCTATGACAAGCCTTTCTAAATTTATGGCAGATATCGGAAGCGAACTTCTGGATGTATGCGGTATGCTGAAGGATGATTTTATAAAGTATGATGGTTCACAGACCTGGACAGATCTGCGCAAATATCTGACAGACAAGCAGATGGAAGAACTGAAAGACAGACTTCTGACAGCGGATGACGGAAGAGTGATCGGCATTCTGGCAGATGATCTTCCTGTCCTGCAGGCAGAGGAATGCTATACGAATAAAGAAACAGAAGCGGCAATCGGTATTATTTATAATGCACCGCACAAAGACGAAGCAGTAAAATATCTCCTGTATCTTGCAGGAGTCAAATAACAGGAGGTATAAAGTAATGGGAATTTTTTCACCGGATGGTGCGCTGGCAAGGCTTTTGAACACGCTTGGAAATCTGATCGTACTGAATATTCTGACGATCATCTGTTGTGTCCCGGTTTTTACAGCCGGAGCGGCAATGACGGCATTGTATACGATGGTCATGCGGATGGCACGTAAGGAAGACGGAAAAATTATTTCAGAATATTTCAAAGCATTCAAGGCTAATTTTAAACAGGCAACCATTCTCTGGCTGATCTTTGGCGGACTGATCGCATTCATGACATTTGATATCTGGCTCCTTCGTTCCATTACAGGAACTTTTGGAATGGCGTACCGCGTAATACTTTTTGTGATCGTACTGGTTTTTGCGATGCTACTGATCCATATTTTTGCAGTGCAGGCGCGTTTTGATAATACAATGAAAAATACAGCAAAGAATGCTCTGCTGTTCTGTGTGGGCAAGCTTCCACAGGCAGTTCTGATGCTGTTGCTGACACTGATTCCGGCGGTACTTCTGACCATATCTTATCGTTTCATTTCGGTGGATTTTCTGATCGGATTATCCGGACCGGCGTATCTGGCAGCGATTTATTTTGCAGATCTTTTTAAAAATTATGAAGATGTAGAGGAGGAAACAGTGAAATGAGAACCATTAAGACAAGACATTTTACTGGAACAACAGACAATACAGTAACCAAAAGAGAACTGGATAATCGTAAGGTTGCCAGAAGAGCGGCGGCAGAAGGCATGGTTCTTCTGAAAAATGAAGGAATTCTTCCTTTGAAAGAAGGAACAAAGATCGCACTCTATGGAGTTGGCGCATCTAGGACAATCAAGGGTGGAACAGGCTCTGGTGATGTCAACGAGCGCGAGACAGTTAGCATTTATCAGGGAATGAAAAATGCCGGATTTGAGATTACGACAGAAGACTGGATCAAGGATTTCGATGAAAAATACCAGGCTGCCAGATATGCATGGCGTGATGAGATAGAGAACGAAGCAGCAAAACTGGAAGATCAGGTATCAGGATTTTTTAATGTTTACTCTACCACACCATTCAGAATGCCGGCAGGTGCGCCTGTTACTCAGACAGATGCAGACGTTGCCATTTATATTCTCAGTCGTATTGCAGGAGAGGGTGCAGACCGTTTTGACGAAGCAGGAGATTATTATCTGACAGAAGAGGAGAAGAAACAGCTCGCTGATATCTGCAGCATGTATGAGCATGTGATTGTTGCAGTAAATACCGGAGGACTGGCAGATCTTTCCTTTATGGATGAATATGTGAATATCGAAGCACTTCTTCAGATCGTACAGCCTGGTATGGAAGCCGGAAATGCTTTTGCTGACATCATCAGCGGCAGGGTGACTCCGTCCGGTAAAATGACTGACAGCTGGGCAGTCAAATATGAAGATTATCCGAACAGTAAAACCTTTTCTCATAATAATGGAAATGTGGATAAAGAATATTACACAGAAGGTCTGTATGTAGGTTATCGCTATTTTGACAGCTTTGATGTTCCGGTAAGATATGGATTTGGTTATGGACTTTCCTATACAACATTTGAAACGAAAGTACTTTCAACAGTACTCAAGGACAATAAGATTGTTGTAGAGACAGAGACAATCAACACAGGAGATACATACAGCGGAAAAGAAGTTGTGCAGTTGTATGCTACCTGTCCGGCAGGAAAACTGGAAAAAGAATACCGCCGCCTTGTGGCTTTTGACAAGACAGGTCTTCTTGCGCCGGGACAGAGCGAAAAAATGACTCTTGAGATTGCTTTAGATAAACTTACCTCCTACAGTGAAGCAGAAGCTGCATGGGTTCTGGAAAAAGGTTCTTATGTAATCTGGACAGGAAATAGTCTGGAAAGTTCCTCACCATGCGCAGTTCTTGCACTGGATGCAGATGTGGTTCTTACTAAAACTCAGAATATCTGCCCACTGAAAGAAGAGCTGGAAGAGATGAAACAGTCTTCTGAGAAGATGACACAGAAACTTGCTGCACTTCTGAAATTTACAGAAGAAAAAGCGCTTCCGGTTATGGAATTAAAAGCAGTAGATGTGGAAACACGAGTGGTTGAATATCATTCCAACGCAGAATGTGTACCGGCAGAAGCGCGTGAATTTGTGGATACCTTAAGCACAGAGAAACTGGTGGCTCTGGCAAGTGGAGATCCGGGCAAGGGACAGGGAAGTAACCTTGGCTCAGCAGGAATTTCTGTGCCGGGTTCAGCAGGTGAGACAAATGACTGTGCACTGGAAGACGGAATTCCGGGAATTGTTCTGTCTGACGGACCGGCAGGCCTTCGTCTGATGAAACATTATAATGTGTATGAAGGCAAGATTGTTAACAAACCATTTAAGTTCAGCCTGGAAGGAGGACTCTTCTGTGAAGGTGAACCGGCTGATCCGGGAGAAACCAGGTATCAGTACTGTACTGCGATTCCGGTAGGAACTCTTCTTGCACAAACCTGGGATACTGCACTTATCGAAGAAATTGGTGAGATGATCGGTGGTGAGATGGAAGAATTTTCTACAACATTATGGCTGGCTCCGGGTATGAATATCCATCGTAATCCACTCTGCGGACGTAACTTTGAATATTATTCTGAAGATCCGCTTGTTGCAGGAAAAATTGCGGCAGCCATGACAAATGGTGTACAGAAGGTGCCAGGATGTGGAACAACCATAAAGCATTTTGCATGTAATAACCAGGAAGATAACCGTATGGGATCTGACAGTATCGTAAGTGAAAGAACACTTCGCGAAATTTATCTGAAAGGATTTGAAATTGCAATCACAGAATCCCAGCCGATGTCTATTATGACCAGCTATAATCTGATTAATGGTGTTCATGCGGCAAACAATGAAGATACCTGTACAAAGGCTGCAAGATGCGAATGGGGATTCCAGGGCATGATCATGACAGACTGGACAACGACAGAACAGGGTGAAGACTGTACAGCATCCGGATGCATGAGAGCAGGAAATGATCTGGTAATGCCGGGAGCATTCAGTGACAGAGATAATCTGAACCAGGAGCTTGCAGATGGTACTCTTTCTATGGATGACCTTAAAGCATGCATCAGCCGCCTGGTAAATATTGTATGGCAGTCCAATCAGTTTGAGAATGCAGTTCCGTATAAAAAAGTAAAATAAAATCGAGGCAGACTATGAGCGAGAAGAAATTTGAAGTATATGATCTGAAGGTTAATCAGATTACGGAAGCACTTGGCATGGATGTAGAAAAACCGGTATTTTCCTGGAAATTAAGAGCTGAAAAACAGAATACTATGCAGAAACAGGCACAGATTCTGGTTGAAAAAACAGCCGGCAGTGCAGGGGTCTGGGACAGCGGTGTAATGGATACTGATGAATCCGCAGGAATTGCTTACGCAGGTGAAGCACTGGAAGCAGAGACAAGATATTACGTAACAGTAAAAGTATGGGATCAGGACGGGGAAGAGGCAGAAACCTCTTCCTGGTTTGAAACTGGTCTGATGAACGGAAATATTTCTGCATGGGATGGCGCAAAATGGATCGGCGCTCCGGAATTTAACGTAGCTTCTGAAAAGCTTGGTGTCTTTGTACTGGAAAGCACATTCCGCATCAAGAAAGGTACAAAAGCAGGGGTTGTATTTGGTGCAAATGATGCAAGACTTATGGACATCAGCAAAAATGAGCTGCAGGTGGAAGGACCAAACGATATCCGTTTTGTTTTGAATATTGAGAAGAAACCGGCTGTCATTGAAATTTACAGACGAGGATACTGTAAAGAAGATGTGGCAGACATTCCCCTGTATGAGCTTGCGACAAAAGACCTGGAGACAGGAAAAGAACTGATCACAGAAGAAAATAGACATGATTTTCATAAACTGACCATTGAAATAGATGGAAACGGAGCCTATACATATCTGGATGACTGCAGAATTGATGAGGCATACAGAGAGACACCATTAGGAGATAAGGTAAAAACATCACGCCGGTTGAATCCGCTGGGAGCTTTTGATGTTACGACATTCCCACGCCTCTGCGAGATGGGATATTATGTTGGCGCAGACAGTGAAGCAGAATATCAGGGAATTCGTGTACGAAATCTCCGAAAACCATGTGCAGAGATTTTTACCATGGATACTGAAAATGGAAAGATTCTTAAAGGTGAATGTCTGGAGCTCTCAGATCCCAGCCAGCATTCTTTGCCAATGCTTCGGACAAACTTTAATGTAAATGGAAAAATAGCAAGTGCAAGACTGTATGCGACAGCTCGTGGCATTTACGAATGTAGTATGAATGGAGAACTTGTTACAGCGGAATATTTTGCGCCTGGAGCAAGCCAGTATGACAGTCATTTGATGTATCAGACTTACGATGTGACTGATCTGGTGCAGGAAGGATGGAATGGTCTGGGATGTGTTCTTGCTTCCGGATGGTGGAGTGATTCGTTTAGTTTTCGACTGCACAATTATAACTACTGGGGTGATAAGCCGTCTTTTCTTGGAAGACTGGTACTTACCTATGAAGACGGACACAGAGAAACAATTGTTACGAATGAGGAGACCTGGCAGTATTTTGGTGAGGGTCCATACCGCTATGCAGGATTCTTTAACGGGGAGACTTATGATGCGCGTCTGGAAGAATCTTATTATGAATTTTCAAAACCGGATTTCAAGGCAGATGGCCTGAAGAAACCGGAAGTTATCACACCTGTCGTAATGGAAGAGCAGGAAGGGATTTTCCCTGGGGCAGCCTGCTGGCCGGCTATGAACGAAAAGGAACCGGAGATTGTTGGCAACTATCAGGCACCGGTGCATGAGGTAGAAACTTTTATAGCAAAATCCATGACAGAACCGTTGCCGGGAACTTATATTTATGATCTGGAACAGGAGATTGCCGGTGTGCCGGTTTTAAAACTCAGGGGAAAAGCCGGACAAAAAATCACAATCCGTTACGGAGAAGTTCTGTATCCGGATCTTCCAGAGTATGAAGGTCTTGTAGGCCAGATGCTGCAGGCAAACCTGAGAGAGGCTTCTAATGAGGACACTTATTACTGCAAGGGAGATGGAGTGGAAGTTTACAAACCACGTTTTACATTCCACGGATTCCGTTACATTGAGATTAGTGGTGTGGATGAGGCACCGGCTTTGGAAGATGTGCAGGCAGTACTTCTTTCCAGTGTGGATCAGATCACAGGAAAGTTTCATTGTGACAATGAACTGATCAATCGTTTTACGCAGAATGTAAAATTCAGTCAGTACTGTAACTTTATCAGTATCCCGACAGACTGTCCGCAGAGAAATGAGCGTATGGGCTGGATGGGGGATACACATATTTTCTGTCGTACTGCAACCTATCAGAGCAACGTAAAGAATTTCTATCTGAGAAATCTGCAGGCAATGAAAGATATGCAGACAGAGGACGGAAGACTGCCTAGTATTGCTCCGGCAGGCGGTGGATTCGGCGGACAGACTTATGAGAGTGCCATGATCCTGATTGTATGGGAACTGTATCAGCAGTATGGTGATGCAGCTCTGATTGAGGAATACTACGATTCCATGGATCATTGGATGGACAGCATGAAAGCATTTGGACTTCCAGGAACACCGTCACTTCATATAAATGAATGGCTTGGTGACTGGCTGGCACCAGTTCCGGCAGATGATTATCTGATCTTTAATGCATTCCACTACAGAAATGCAGCTCTTATGGAGAAGTTTGCAGTCCTGAACGGAAATGCAGAGGGTCAGAAGAAATATCACCAGATTGCAGAGGAAACAAAGAGATATTGGAATGATACCTTTACAGATAAAGAGACCGGTATCACAAAGAATGCAGATGGAAGTACCTGTGATGTACAGGGAAGCTATTCTATCGGATTGAACTGTGATGTATTTGCAGATGCAGTGAAAGAAAAGGCTTTTGCACATCTGGAACGTACCACAAGAGAAGGTAATTATACAATCCAGTCAGGATTCTTTGGAACAGGACCGATCAATCCGATGTTAAGCAAAGGTGGATATCCGGAAGCTGCACAGAAAACAATCACCCAGACTGCTTTCCCAAGCTGGCTTTATCCGGTTACACAGGGAGCAACGACAATCTGGGAAAGATGGAATAGCTTTACACGTGAGAACGGATTTGGTGGAAATAATTCCATGAACAGCTTTAATCATTATTCGTTGGGAAGTGTACTAAGCTGGCTGTATGAGAATACACTTGGCATCCAGAGAGATGAGGAGTATCCAGGTTACAAACACTTTACCCTGAAACCGGAGATGGGAACCTTTGAATTTGCTGAAGGTGGAATTGATACTCCTTATGGCAGAATTGAAAGTGCATGGAAAAAGACAGACGCAGGATATTCTTACACCTGTCATATTCCGGAAAATACAACGGCAACAACTGTTCTCGGAGGAGAGCACAAAGAAATTGGAAGCGGAGAATACACATTCACTGTATAACAAGGGGTCTGGAGTTCAGTCTCAAAAATTGAGAGACTGGCTTCAGACTTTTTGTATATGTTTGATTTTTATAAAAAAATATATAAAAGTTTGACAAAAAAGAAACTTGTCTGACAAAAATGAAACTGGTATAGTATATAGCAAATACTTTACATGATGTTATGAGGCAAAAGGGGTGGAGAGATGTTAAAGATTTTTCTGGCAGAAGATGAGGTTGTAGTCCGTGAGACGATCAAACGAATGATCCCGTGGGAGGAACTTGGCTTTGAGCTGGTAGGAGAAGCGGCAGATGGTGAGATGGCATTGCCGTTGTTGATCAGACAGCAGCCGGACCTTTTGATCACGGATATCAAGATGCCATTTATGGATGGTCTAACGCTGGCACGTCTGGCCAAAAAGGAAATACCGGGGCTGAAGGTTGTGATCTTAAGTGGATATGATGACTTTAATTATGCAAAACAGGCGATAGGAATTGGGGTGGAGGATTATCTCCTGAAACCGATCACAAAGAATGCTTTGATTGAACGGCTTTCAGAAATCCGCAGCCGCTATGAACATGAAAAAACACAGAAAGAATATTACGAAAAATTCCAGAGAGAGATGCAGGCTTATGAGAAGAACAGCAGCCGCGATTTTTTTGAGGCATTGGTCGGCGGTTCCATGGACATGATGGAGGTCTATAAAAGAGCAGAAAAGCTTGGTCTGGATATTGTTGCAGAGGCTTACAATGTTCTGATCTTTACGATGAACTGTGATGAGGATTTTTCCGGACAGAGAGATGAATATTCTTCGTGGGAAGCAGAGTCACTGGAACTTCTGGAAAACTTTTTTGCCGGTCATTCATCGGCCATGCTGTTTCGAAGTAATATTTTCTCCTATGGTGTACTTCTTAAGGGACAGAGAGAAACTATTGAAGAAAATACAAGAGCGTGTGTGGATGAGATCCGTAAGATTCTGAGCAGGCAGGATGGAAGAAGGGAATGGTTCCTTGCAGTTGGTCAGTCTGTGGATCGTCTGAGTCAGATACAAAAGAGCTATCATACGGCATCAAGAGCCTTTTCGCAGAGATATCTGTATGATGAAAATATTCTTTACTATGATGAGATGGAAACTATGGAGCATCCTGGTGGACAGGCGGAGACTGAAGATAATGCCTATCTGCAGAAAGTGGATGTGAATGCCCTGAATCCGGCAATCCTTCAGAAATTTTTGAGCAATGGTCTTCAGGAAGAGACAGAAAACTTTGTAAAAGACTATTTTTATGCAATCGGTCAGGAGCCGATGGAATCACTGGTATTTCGAAATTATGTTATTCTGAATGTTCGGTTTTCTGTTATTTCATTCATTAAAGGGCTGGGATGTGATACGAATGAAATGGAATCTGCAGATACAGAAGAAGTACTTGCAGAGAGTGGAAAGAATATGGAAAGTGCAATTGCTTATGCGAAAAAAATGATCTCACAGGCAATCGAGATCCGTGACCAGAATTCCGGAAACAAAAACCGCAGTATTTTAAAAACCGCGGTGGACTTTATTGACAGCCATTATATGGATGAAGAGATTTCACTAAATACGGTTGCCAATGTTGCAAATGTCAGCTCTAATCATTTCAGCGCTCTGTTCAGCCAGAATATGGGACAGACTTTTATTGAATATCTGACGACACTTCGCATGAATAAGGCAAAAGAGCTTCTGCGCTGCACGGGAATGCGTTCCAGTGAGATTGCGGGAGAGATCGGATATAAGGATGCACATTATTTCAGTTATCTGTTCAAAAAGACACAGGGCATGACACCGAGTGATTACCGCAAAGCCCGGGAGGATAAAGCATGAGAGGTGTAGTTCCCAAAGTAAAAAAGCAGATGGGGCTTAAGAAAAAAATGAACCGATTGCTTTTTAGTACGATGATTCCAATGGCGTGTCTGCTGGTTATTTTGCTTCTGATCTTCTGGCAGTATGCCGGACAGTATAATAAACTGTCAGAGAATCTGGCGGTCAGCAGTAAATTCAACCTGAGCTTTAAGGATGAGCTGGATCTGGAAATGTATTATCTGGCAATCGGTTCAAAGGAAGCCAGTGAACTGGATGATGTACTGGGACAGGTAGAAGATGCACAGAACATCATGGAGAAGCTGCGTCAGAATACATATCATGCCAGTGGGGTGAAGTGTCTGAACAGTCTGGATGCTTATCTGGATAATCTGAAGAAACGAATGGTCCAGCTGATGGAGATCAAAGAGTATGACAGGCGAATGGAATTTATGGACAGCAACATTCGTATTATTACAGGTCTGATCATGCAGGAGATGCAGAACTATATTTATAATGAGTCCATGTATCTGGTACAGGTGGAAACAAGTCTGACGCATAGAGTCAAAATCCTGATATCAGGAATGGCAGTGTTACTGCTTGCAACGCTTGGGATCCTGATGCGCAGATCGTTCCGCCTGACAGGAGGAATCATCCGTCCGGTGACGGAGATGCTGGATAAGGTAAAGAAAGTCGGTCGCGGAAATTTTGATGTTCTTCCGGTAAGTGCAGAGATTGTGGAGATTGAGGAACTGGACCAGGGAATCAATAAGATGGCACACCGGATCAGCGGACTTCTGGAGAATGTCCGGCAGGAAAAGGAGATGCAGCATCTGACAGAACTGCAGCTGATCCAGG
>OGRJ01001304.1_pt1 | contig 21339 bp, 14 predicted proteins | sample 1553411 | NCBI WGS metagenome assembly OGRJ01 (sample SAMEA2580084, study PRJEB22360) | human gut metagenome | biome: human gut; feature: human-associated habitat; material: faeces | place: Denmark | collected 2008/2010
GCCGGTTTCCTCTGCGCCAAGCGGGTCGTCCGGTTTAAGCGGTGTGCGCTCCCCTTCGCCGTCCGCATGACGGCAGACGGTGCGGTACTCACACCAAAGGCAGGGGCTTTTGCCTGCATTGGGCACCAGCGGGGCCGCGTCGATTTCACCGCTGTACAGGTTCTTGGCCATATCGGTCAGCATTCCATCCAGGTGGTCCCGGATGCGGTTGAACTTTTCCCGGTCCGCCAGCCGCGCTTTGGCCGACTGTGCCGTTGGCTCCCCGGTTTTGGCGCTGAAGCTGAGGGGCACAAAGGCACCGGGGCCCCTGGTATCCATGGCATGGTAAATGCTCGGCTCATCCAGCAGCAGTCCTTCCAGCGGGTAGTTCTGCGCCTGCAAAGGTTCTGCATCATCTGTTTCCGGCGCGGGATCCGCCCACAGGTATTCTACCCCGGCTGCCGTGCCCTGCGAGAACAGATGCCCGCCGTTGCGTTCCAGGGTAAACAGGTAGAGCAGCATCTGGCAGTCCAGGCCGTAATACACTTCCCGCAGGTCAAACTTTTTGCTTCCGGTCTTATAGTCCACCACACGGATGTAGGTTTTGCCGCCCAGTTCCATGGTATCCACACGATCCACCGTACCCACAATACGCACCGTGTGCCCCCTGCCATCGTCCAGCTGAACGGGGTCCACGCGTGGGGCATCCGGGTCATCGCTGTCCGGGCGGTCATCAATGCGCAGCTCAAACGCCACGGGCTGAAAGCCGGACTGCCGCACATCCCGCTGGATGAACCCCAGCAGCCCCACCAGGTTGCGCTGGATCCGCCCCAGCAGGTAGTTCATCCGCACCCCCGCACCGGGCAGGTTGGCGGCGGTGTATTCCTGCACCAGGCTTTCCACCAGCTGTTCCAGCTGCGGCTGGGTTAATTTGGCAAAGGCACTGCCCTCCCGGCGCAGGGCCTGCAGCCCCTTTTCCTCTGCTCCCCGGAACGGGTGCACTTTTATACCCGCCTCGGCTTTGAAAAGCTGGGAGAGTATGCCCGATATGAAAATAAAGATCAAGGATAGATTATGTCAATGCTGAACCACTTTTTTGATTACAAACCCGAAGTCCTGGCGCTGGACGAAAAAGCCATGGAACTCTGCCAGCCCTATTTCCGTCACATGGAGGAGATCCGGGACTACAACCAGCTGAAAATGCTCAAGGCCTTTGCCGATACCCAGATGTCCTCCACCGATATGCTGGGCACCACCGGCTACGGCCTGTGGGATACCGGCCGCGCCAAGCTCGAGCAGATCTTTGCCGAGGTGATGGGCGCGGAGGATGCCCTTGTGCGCAGCCAGTTCCAGAGCGGCACCCATACGCTGGCGGTGGCCCTGTTCGGCCTGCTGCGGGCAGGGGATACCCTGCTGGCCGCTACCGGCCGCCCCTACGATACGCTGGAGGGCGTGATCGGTCTGGACGGCAAGGGCAAGGGCACCGGCACCCTGATGGACTACGGCATCCGGTACGACGAAGTCCCCCTCAAGGCCGACTTCACCCCGGATTACGCGCTGATCGCTCAAAAGGCCCCGGGGGCAAAGGTCTGCCATATCCAGCGCAGCCGCGGCTACCTGCAGCGCAATGCCTTTGATCTGGATACCATTCAGAAGATCGCCGACACGGCCCGTGCCGCCAACCCCGAGATCATCATCTTTGTGGACAACTGCTATGGTGAGTTCACCCAGATGAAGGAGCCCTGCCAGGCAGGTGCGGACCTTGTGGTGGGCAGCCTCATCAAGAACCCGGGCGGCGGCATCGCCCCCACCGGTGGCTATATCGCTGGCCGGAAGGATCTGGTGGAGCTGTGTGCCTACCGCCTGAACGCCCCCGGGCTGGGCAAGGAGCTGGGCTGTACGCTGGAAACGCCCCGTGATATGTACCTTGGCTTCTACTATGCCCCCGGCGTGGTGTGTGAGGCCATCAAGACCGCCATCTATGCCCAGTGCCTGCTGGAGCTGGTGGGCAAAAAGCCCATCCCGCGCTACTGCGAGGACCACAACGATATCGTGACCTGCTTTGATGCCGATACTGCCGATGCCCTCATCGGCTTCTGCCGCGGCATTCAGGCCGCCAGCCCCGTGGACAGCTATGCCGCACCGGAACCCTCTCCGGAGCCGGGCTATACCGATGAGGTCGTCATGGCAAGCGGCAGCTTTACTCAGGGCAGCACCATTGAGCTCTCCTGCGACGGCCCCCTGCGTGAGCCTTACACCTGCTACCTGCAGGGCGGCCTGAACTTTGCCGCAAGCCGTGCCGGTGTCCTGCTGGCCGTGCAGAATGCTTATTTCAAGGATTGAACTTTTCAGAAAGAAAGCGTGAATCAAATGAATCGTGTTACTTCCATTGATGCCCGGATGCTGGAACGCTTTGAGCAGGGCTATGCTGCCCGCCCGGAGCTGAATGTGATGTCCAATGCGGTTTCCCGCACGGCTCTGCCGGACGCGGCCTTTGTGCCCGCCGCCGCTGCCAAGCTGCGGATGGACTTCTCTGTGCTGGTCAAGACCAATAACATCACCAACCAGAAGCAGAGCGGCCGCTGCTGGATGTTCTCTACCCTGAACGTCCTGCGCCAGCGGGTGATCGCCAAGTGTGATCTGGAGGATTTCTCCTTCTCTCCCACCTATCTGGCGTTCTACGATAAGCTGGAAAAGGCAAATCTCTTCCTTGAGAACATCCTCCACTTTGCGGATCAGGATCTGACCGACCGTGAGACCTACACCCTGCTGGGCAGCCCGCTGCCCGACGGCGGCCAGTGGGATATGGCCATCAGCCTGATCAAAAAGTACGGCGTGGTGCCCTCCTGGGTCATGCCGGAGACCGTCCACTCCACCGGCACGGCCAAGTATCTACCCATCCTGAACCGCAAGCTGCGGGAGGATGCGCTGGAACTGCGGGCCATGGCAAAAGAGGGAAAGGACACGGCCACCCGCCGCGAGGAGATGCTGGCGGAGATCTACAACGCCCTGTGCATCCTCTACGGCCAGCCTCCCAGGAGCTTTGACTTTGAGTATACCGACAAGGATGAGCACTACCACTGCGAACGGAACCTGACCCCGCACACCTTCCTTGAGAAATATGTGGGCAATGATCTGGATGATTACGTTGTCATCATCTCCTCGCCCATCCATGCGCTGAACCGCACCTACTGCCAGCCCTTTATGGGTGACGTGGTGGAGGAGAATATGTTCTGGCTGAACCTCTCGCAGGAGGAGCTGGAGGATCTGACCATCCGTCAGCTGCAGGCAGGGGAGGGGGTCATGTTCAGTTGCGACTGCCACCCCGACGGCGACCGCGCCAACGGCTATTGGGACCCCGACTGCTTCCAGTACGGCGAGGTGCTGGGCGGCCTGACCTTTGGCATGACCAAGGCCGAGCGGCTGCTCACCCGTGAAAGTACCATGAACCATTGCATGATGTTCTGCGGTGTCAATCTGGACGAGAATGGCAAGGCTGACCGCTGGAAGATCGAGAACAGCTGGGGCGATGCCTCCGGCCAGAAGGGCTACTACATCGGCAGCGAGAAGTGGTTCAAGGCCAATGTCTACCAGATCACCGTCCGCAAGAGCCTGCTGAGCGATGCCCAGCGCGCCCTGCTGGATCAGGAGCCCCTGCCCATGAAGCTGTGGGACCCGCTGGCTTGAATTTAAATAAGATGCTATAAAGAAATCCCCCCGCCTATGGCGGAGGGGATTTCTCTGTTAAGCGGATAATAGGGGAAGCTTCAATGTGAAGCAGCTGCCTTTGCCTACTTCACTTTCCAATAGGATTTCTCCGTGGTGCAGGTGGGCAAGCTCCTGCGCAATGGTCAGTCCCAGACCTGTGGAGTCGTGCTTGGAAGAGGTGGTGGTGTGGAAATACCGGTCAAATACAGCGGCCTGATCCTCCGGCGCAATGCCGCAGCCCGTGTCCCGGACGCTCACCAGAGCAGCACCGGCCTCCACCCGGCTGTTGACGGTGATGCTCCCTCCTGCAGGGGTGTAGTGAATGGCATTTGTCAACAGGTTCTGCAGGATCTGCTGCAGCCGGATCTGGTCGCCCCATACCGGCAGCTCCGAAGCCGGGGGAGCCTGAAGCACCACGCCCTTCTTCTCAGCCTCCTCCCGGCAGCTGTCACAGACCGCAGCGATGACCTCCCCCAGAGATACCCGGTCCTCGTTGAGCATCACCTGTTTCTGCTCCAGCTTTGCAGCCAGAAACAGATCCTCCGTCAGGCGGCGGAGAAAGGCCGTCCGCTGCTGCAGGGCGGGCAGCAGGGCCGGCAGGGCCTCCGGTGCAGCCTCCAGTGTGTCCAGTCCACTGCTGACCGCAAACAGGGGGCTTCGCAGGTCGTGGAAAATGTTCAGCATCATGCTTTTCCGGGCCTCGGTCTCCTCCGTCAGGGCCTTTGTCCGCTGAATGACCCGGGCATCCAGCTCCCGGGCCAGCTGCTCCGCCCGATCAAATTGCAGAGCATACCGGCGGCAGACGTAGGCCATGCAGCCCAGAGTAAAAGGCGCGTCGTAGATCCGGGCACACCGGAACAGGTAGAAAAACACGCTCTCCTGAAAAAACGGCACATGCATGCCCGGCAGGACCACCCATACCCGGAAGCCAATGGTGATGGCACAGGGAAACAGCATCAGCAGGGCAGCGTCGGAGCCCCGGGCATACATTGCCATCAGTATACCCAGACAGTAGCCCATGCCCAAAAGCAGCCCCACCGCCCGTACACGGCTGGGGGGAATCAGCGTCAGAACAAGATACCCCAGCGTCAGAAGCAGGGAATGGAGCCGCTGCCCGTGAGACATCGGCACAGCCCCTGTCAGGGCGGCGCACAGCAGGATACCTGCCAGAACCGTGACGGTAAAGAATCCCCGGCGGAAAAAGACGCTCCAGCCGGAACTTTCCACCGGAGCCAGAATGATCACCAGAGCCCAGAGGGTCAGCACCGTCAGATACAGCAGAAAATATCCCAGTTCCTTCTGAGGCTTGTATCGGTACAGGGCCAGCACCACCGCTCCCAGAGTGCAGAATACCGCAATGGCCATCCACTGCAGCACTGTGCGGAAGGTCAGGGCAGCCACTCCCTTTTCCGGGAACAGGGCAGCCCATGCCATCAATTGGGCTTCGGAGTCCATGCCGGGGACTCCAAAATCCGCCAGCGCCGGCAGTCGCTGGTTGAACCAGATCCCTGCCAACCCAATGGTCAGTGCCAGTGCCCCGGCGGCAGCCGGAAGCAGAAATCGCTTTTTTATCATAAAAAGACCCCCTGCAAAACTTTGGAGAACCGGTTGAGAACAGCCCGGAAATACGGTATACTAGATAAAGATATTATAGCAAATTCACGCCGAAAAGGGGAGGGCAAACCGCATGATCCGCATTCTTCTGGTGGAAGATGATCCGGTGATCCGGGACACTACCAGCTATTTCTTGAAATGTCAGCAGAATTTTGAGGTGGTCTGTGCTGACACCGGCGGCGAAGCGCTGAGCCACGCCCGGGAAAAGTTCGATGTGATCCTGATGGATATCCTTCTGCCGGACACCAACGGCATGGATCTGTGTCAGCGCCTGCGCAGCTGGCACCACTGCCCCATCATTTTTACTTCCTGTCTGGACGATACAGACACAGTGGTACGGGCACTGGAATTGGGCGGCGATGATTTCCTGACCAAGCCCTACAACCACAAAGTTCTGCTGGCCCGCATCATGGCAAACATCCGCCGTGTCCAGATGGATTCCGCAGAGCCCAGCGTCAGCGGCTACCACTGTGCGGCCTTTACGCTGGATTCCAACAGCCATTGCGTGGAAAAGGATGGCCGGAGCATCCATCTGGCCGACATGGAGTACCGCATCCTGACCCTCTTCATCCGGCATCCCAACACCTTCTTTACCGCAAACGAGCTTTACCGGAAGATCTGGGGGAAGGAGAGCCTGGGGGATGTCCGCACTGTGCAGGTGCATATCCATAACCTCCGCAGTAAGATCGAGCCCGACCCTGCAAAGCCCATCTACCTCAAAAATGTCTGGGGCAAAGGCTATATTTTCCGCCCGGAAGGGGAGATGGAAGCCTGAAATGGTGTTGCTGCCTTAAATATCGTTAACCCTCAAAGCACCCGCTTCTTAAGGAAACTTAAGCCGTGGGTGCTTTTTTCTGCTCTGATTTGACCGTTATTTATCAAACAAAGTGGGAAACGGGAATTTCCCAGCGAAGAAACGGCAAAGATGCTTAAGAATTCTTAAAAGACAACAGGCAGACTTTGTGTTAATTTATTATCGAACGAAGTCTGCGCCGCATTGTGGCGGTACGTTTCGGATAAGAAGGAAAATCAAAGAATAAGAACAGAAAAAGAGAAGAAAGGATCATCCAAGCATGAACAAGATCTCGCGTAAAGGCTTTCTGAAGATCGCCGCTGCCGCTGCCATGTCCGGTGTCACCGCCGGTGCACTGGCTGCATGCAACGCTGCAAGCTCCTCCACCGCCGCTTCCTCCGGTGCAGCAGGCAGCTACACCCCCGGTACCTACACCGGCACTGCTGAGGGCATTTCCTCTACCGTCAAGGTCACCATGACCTTCTCTGACAGTGCTGTGACCGACGTTGTGGTCGATACCTCCGGCGAGACCGCATCCTACGGCGCTGCTGCTGCCGAGGAACTGAAGAACCAGCTGCTGAACGCCGGCTCTGACGAGATCGACGGCGTGTCCGGCTCTACCATCACCTCCGATGCCGTGAAGAAGGCCGCCAAGAGCTGCTTTGCACAGGCAAAGGGAGAGGCAACTGTAACTTCCGTTCAGCTGCCCACCGGTGACGAGACCGATTGGCTGGGCAAGGAGCCTGACATTGACGAGGCTGCCATCACCGAGACCGTGGACACCGACATCCTCATCGTGGGTGCCGGCAACGGCGGTATGTTCGCTGCTGCTTATGCCGCTGCCAAGGGCCTGAACTTCCGTGTCATCGAGCAGAACGGCAATGTGCAGGATACCCGTCACTGGGTGGGTGCCGTGGACGGCTTTGGCGCTCAGGAACAGGGCATCAAGATGGATCGTGCCAAGCTGCTGAGCGAGGTCTCCCGTTACGCTTCCGGCAAGTGTGATCAGCGCGTGGTCAAGACCTGGATCAACGAGTCTGCCGAGATGATCGAATTTGTCCGCTCCATCATGGAGGACAAGTACGGCGTGAAGATGATCTACACCTACGGTGACGAGGCCAAATGGCCTGCAGAAAACGCCGAGCACAACACCGATTATATGTACCCCGAGATCGAGTATACCTATGATCGCTCCAGTGGTGCCGCCCGGAACGAGCTGCTGCTTCAGTACATTCAGGAGCTGGGCTACGATGTGGACTTCAAGACCAGTCTGGCCAAGCTGGAAAAGAACAGCGATGGCCGCATTACCGGCATCATCGCCCAGAGCACCGAGGATGACCACCTCATCCGCTACAACGCCAACAAGGGCGTGCTGCTGGCCTGTGGCGGCTTCCCCGGCAACCCCTACATGATGGAGCAGCTGGATCCCCTGGGCACTTCCGTCACCACCGCATGCTCCTACTCTCCCTCCGATAAGGGCTACGGCATCCGGGCTGCAATGTGGGCCGGTGCCAATCTGGACAAGGAGGCCGCTCCCATGCTGTTTGACCGCGGCATCGTGGCCCCCGGTGTGGATGGCGGCTATGTGGACAGCGACACTGCCTTTGGCGGCAAGGCTTTCCCTGGTACCATCCGTCAGTACAACCCCGGCACCCAGCCCTTCCTGAAGGTGAACCGCAACGGCGAGCGCTTTGCCAACGAGAGCAGCCCCTACAATGACATCGTCTACGCTGCTGCTCACCAGCCGGGCCGTGTCTACGCACAGATCTGCGATGCCAACATTCTGGAGGACGCAAAGCGTTTCCACACCATCGGCTGCTCTGCCCAGACCCGTAACGGCGGTGAGAAGTACATTCAGGGTAAGATGGACGAGGCGATCGAGGCCGGTGCATTGTTCAAGTGCGATACGCTGGACGAGCTGGCTGACAAGATGGGCTTTACTGGCGCTGCCAAGGACACCTTCCTTGCCACTGTGGAGCGCTACAACGAGCTCTACGACAAGCAGAACGATGAGGACTTCGGCAAGCCGGCTTACCGCCTCAGCGCCATCCGTACCGCGCCCTTCTACGGCTGCTGGCTGGGGGCCTCTCTGCTGACCACTGAGCAGGGCATTGCCATCAACGAAAAGGGTCAGGCTCTGGACAACGATAACAAGCCCATGCCCGGCCTGTATATCACCGGCGATATGTCCGGCAGCTTCTTTGCCAACAACTATCCCTGCCTGATGGCCGGTGTTGCCATGGGCCGCACCCTGACTTTCGCCATGAAGAGCATCAAGCAGATGGCCGGTCTGGAATGATGTCACTCCCCGGAAAATGAACTGAAAACTGCATAAAAATGCAGCGCCGCTGAAGCTATGAAAAGCTTCGGCGGCGCTGTTTTACATTTCCCTCTATACACAAAAAATGTCAGGCAGTCCTCAGCACACGGCGCGGCGGGGAGCGGCCAGAGGCTCGATCACCGGCGGGTGCATCCCTTCCCGGTAGTCCAGATCCCCCTGATCCATGCCGCGGAGCAGTACCTCGGCGGTGGCAATGTTGGTGGCAATGGGTACGCTGTGCATGTCACACAGGCGGAGCAGATTCTGCTCGTTGGAGCTGCCGCTGTCGGCCCGGAGCGGGTCGCGGAAGAACAGCACCAGATCCACTTCATCGCAGGCAACACGGGCGGTGATCTGCTGAATGCCGCCCAGCTTTCCGGAGAGGTAACAGTGAACTGGCAAGCCGGTGGCCTGGTTCAACATCCGGCCGGTGGTACCGGTGGCAATGACAGTGTTCCGGGACAAGATGCCACTGTAGGCGGTGCAGAACTGAAGTGCAAGTTCTTTGCGGGAATCATGTGCAAGGATGGCAATTGTCATAATTCGCTCTCTCCTTTGTACTAGTGTCGTCATGCGGACATCTGTTTGAAATGGATTGCAGTTATGGGAAGGACAGTTCCGGGCGCACTTCAGAGCGCCCCGCCGAACTTGTTTCCATACTTTCCAATATAGTTTTACCGCGTCGAAATATGGGTTGTCAAGGGGAAAATGAGAATTTTTACCCTAATTTCCGATAAAAGTACGACTTTATTTTTGTACAGAATGGAGAAATGAAAAATACATCATGGCACAAACGGAAAAATAATTTTCGAAATTTTGGGGCGAAAGTGTTTCTGTAGCAAAAACAGTCCATCCCTGTAAAACAAAAATACAGGCCGCTGTCCTTCCACGGCGGCCTGTAAGAAAAAAACGGAAAAATGTTTTCGCAATTGAACGGTTCAGCGGATCTGGCCGCTGCCGTGAATGATGTACTTGTAGCTGCACAGCTCTTCCAGCCCCATGGGGCCACGGGCGTGGAGCTTCTGGGTGGAAATGCCCATCTCGCACCCCAGCCCGAACTCCCCGCCATCGGTAAAGCGGGTGGAGCAGTTGACGTAGACTGTTTTTTGAGGGGCCCCGCCGCCCTGCCCCCCGCCGCCGTAAAGAGGGCGGCATGGGCCTCGTCCCGGGTCAGGATAGCTTCGCTGTGGCCGGTGGAGTGCACGGCGATGTGGCCGACGGCCTCCTCCACGCTGTCCACGACCTTGACAGCCAGGATGTAGTCCAGGAACTCGGTGTCAAAATCCGCAGGGCCTGCAGGGGTGCCGGGGATGATGGCGGCGGCACGCGGGTCCAGCCGCAGCTCCACCGGGTGCAGCCCCTTTGCAGCGCGGTCAGGGCCCAGCCGCCGGGCCAGCTTGGGCAGGAACTCTGCCGCAATGTCACGGTGCACCAGGCACACCTCCTCCGCGTTGCAGACGCTGGGGCGGCTGGCCTTGGCGTTTTCGATGATGTCCAGCGCCTTATCCTGCTCGGCAGAAGCATCCACGAAGATGTGGCAGATGCCGGTACCGGTCTGGATGCAGGGGACTTTTGCATTTTCCACACAGGCGCGGATGAGTCCGGCCCCGCCGCGCGGGATGAGCAGATCCACATAGCCTACCGCTGTCATCAGGGCGTTGGCCGAGGCATGGGTGGTGTCCTCGATCAGGCAGACCGCTGTTTCGGGCAGGCCGTTTGTCCGCAGACCCTCCCGAAGAGCCGTTACAATGGCGTTGGCACTGCGCCATGCCTCTCTGCCGCACCGCAGGATGCAGGCATTGCCGCTCTTGATGGCAAGGGCGGCGGCATCGCTGGTCACGTTGGGGCGGCTCTCGTAGATGATGGCGATCACGCCCATGGGCACGGCGGTCTTTTCGATGACCAGCCCGTTGGGGCGCTCCACCCGGCGCAGAACTTTACCCACCGGGTCGGGCAGGTCAGCCACCTCCTGGATGCCCTTTGCCATGGCGCTGATGCGCTCCGGTGTCAGGGCCAGCCGGTCCAGCATGACCTCCGAGATGTGCCCCCTGGCGGCTTCCAGATCGGCGGCATTGGCCTCCAGAATGGCCTGCTGGCGGGCAGGGGAGCAGAGCGCCTCTGCCATGCCCAGCAGGGCGGCGCGGCGCACCTCGCCCGAAGAAAGGCCCAGCGCGCTTCTGGCTGCGCGGGCGGCTTCCAGGATCTCCTGTGTCGTCATGGGTCAGCCCTCCTTTCTGCCCGCAAAGCGGGTGCCTGCGGGTCTGCCGTCTGCAATGTCGTAGAGCAGCTCCGGGTGGGAACCGTTGGCGATCACCATGTCCGCGCCCTCTGCCGTTACCATCTGGGCGGCACGGAGCTTAGTGGACATGCCGCCGGTGCCCAATGCGGAGCCTGCCCCGTCTGCCAGCGCCAGCACCTCCGGAGTGATGCGCTCTACCAGCGGGATGAGCTTTGCGTCCGGGTGGGTGTGGGGGTTGGCGGTGTACAGGCCGTCGATGTCGCTCAGCAGCACCAGCAGGTCGGCATGGATGCAGCAGGTGACGATGGCGGCCAGTGTGTCATTGTCGCCGATAGAGGTGATCTCGTCGGTGGCAACGGTGTCGTTCTCGTTGATGATGGGCAGCGCACCCAGCTCCAGCAGCCGGGTCAGGGTGTTCTGGAAATTCAGCCGCCGTCCCTCGTGCTCCACATCCACACCGGTGAGCAGGATCTGCGCCACGTTGTGGTTGTAGGCGGTGAACAGGCGGTCATAGGTGTACATCAGCTCACATTGGCCCACAGCGGCGCAGGCCTGCTTGGTGGCCATATCACCGGGGCGGGAGGGCAGGGACAGCTTGCCCACTCCCATGCCGATGGCACCGGACGAGACGAGAATGACCTCGTGCCCTGCGTTCTTCAGGTCGCTCAGCACCTTGACCAGATCCTCTGTGTGGCGGATGTTCAGCCGCCCGGTGGAGTGTGCCAGCGTGGAGGTGCCAACTTTGACGACGATGCGCATAAAATTAACCCTTTCCCATTTCCTTTGTCTTGTCGTAGGCGGCGATCACCGCATCGGTCACCGCGCCGCGGAAGCCGTGCTCTTCCAGCACGCGCACGCCCTGAATGGTGCTGCCGCCGGGGCTGCACACCGCGTCCTTGAGCTCACCAGGGTGTTTTCCGCTCTCCAGCACCAGCTTGGCGCTGCCCAATACCATCTGGGCAGCGTATTCCTGTGCCTTGGCCCGGGGCAGGCCACAGGCCACGCCGCCATCGGCCAGCGCTTCAATGAACTGGTACACCCAGGCCGGGCCGCAGCCGGAAACGCAGCTTGCTGCGTCGATCAGGGCCTCGGGCACAGCGTCCAGCCGCCCGGCGGGTGCCATCAGCTTCAGAAACTCCTGTTCCTCCTCCGCTGTCACATTGGCGGAGCAATACTGGATCATGCCTGCCCCCACCGAAGCCGGGGTGTTGGGCATGATGCGGATCACGGGGTAATCTTCCCCCGCCATCTCCTGGATGCGTGCGATGGAAAGCCCAGCTGCCATACTGCACAGGATGAAGCGGCTCGGCCGCTCGTTCAGGGTGAACTTAAGCGGAGCCAGCAGAGCCTCCATCATCTGGGGCTTGACCGCCAGAAAGATCAGGTCGGAGCGGCCCGCTACCTCGGCATTCGTGGTGGTGTTGCAGCCCAGCTCTGCGGCCAGCGCCTCTGCCTTGGCGGCAGTGCGGTTGGCAAGATAAACGTTCTGTGGGTCGGCAGCCTTGCAGACGGCCCGCGCAATGGCACCGCCCATGTTCCCACAGCCTAAAAATCCGATGGTCTTGATCATACTGACTTTCCCTTCCTTTCTCACTCAGAAAGAAATAAATGGAACGCACATTCGTTCCACTCCATCCATTGTAAGCATCCGGAGCCAGAAAATCAAGAGGAACCTCCCGGAAACCCGGCAAAAAGGCGGCGGGACGGCTGCAAAATGGAGAAGAACGTGAAAAAAATATCAAAATGAGAGATTTTGAACTTGCAAAACGGGGGGCATTTGCGTTATAGTATAAAGGAAGTATTCTTACTTCTCTGGCCCCATAGGGCGGCCACCACGGTCGGCGGCACAGTGTGTGCCGCTGGGAAAGGATGGATCTCGTGTCACAAACTACAAAAAGGGCGCTGGAGGCATCGCTGAAAAAGCTGCTGCTTCAAAAGCCGCTGAATAAGATCACCATCAATGATATCACCGAGGACTGCGGCGTGAACCGTATGACCTTCTACTACCACTTTAAGGACATCTACGACCTCGTGGATTGGATCATGGTCGAGGATGCCGCCAAGGCGCTGGAGGGCAGACAGAGCTTTGAGAACTGGACAGATGCCTTTCTGGACATCCTGCATCAGGTGCAGGACAACAAGGTTCTGGTGATGAATGTTTACCGCTCCGTGAGCCGTGAGCAGGTGGAACAGTACTTATATAAACTGCTGGACTCCATGCTGCGGGACTTTGTGGACCGCAGTGCGCAGGGCTTTACCGTGCAGGATTCCGACAAGCAGTTCATCATCGACTTTTACAAATACGCGCTGGTGGGCATGGCACTGGAATGGATCCGCAGGGATATGAAGGAGGACCCCGTCCGGATGACCGAGCGGCTGAATGTTCTGCTTCATGGCGAGCTTGAGCGGGCGCTCCGCCGCTTCCGCACCGACCGCAGCCCCGCAGATCTTGACGACTGACAATATTTTATCAATCCGGGCACCGTGATGGGTTTTCCATCACGGTGCTTTTTCTGTTTATGGCCTTCCGTTTGACAAAATGTTACAGTATGGTCAGCGCAAAATGAAAGGTGAAAACCTGGAAACCACAGCAAACGGAGGGAATAAAATGTATTATTCCAGCGGGAACTATGAGGCCTTTGCGCGCCCGAAAAAGCCTGTGGGAGTGGATCGGAAATCGGCCTATCTCGTGGGCACCGGTCTGGCAGCGCTGACAGCTGCCTGCTACCTGGTCCGTGACGGTCAGATGAAAGGGGAACATATCCATCTGTTTGAAAAGGGAGCCATCCCCGGTGGTGCCTGTGATGGCTGCCAGTACCCCGGCATCGGTTATGTGATGCGGGGCGGCCGGGAGATGGATGACCATTTTGAAGTCATGTGGGATCTGTTCCGTTCCATCCCGTCGCTTGAGACCGAGGGCGCAAGCGTGCTGGATGAGTACTACTGGCTGAACAAGGCAGACCCCAACTACTCGCTCTGCCGCGCCACGGAAAACCGGGGGCAGAACGCCCACACCGATGGGAAGTTCGGCCTTTCGGATCAGGGCTGCATGGAACTCATCAAGCTCTTTTTTACCCCGGATGAGCAGCTCTATGATAAGCGCATCACCGATGTCTTTGACGCGGAGGTGTTCTCTTCCAACTTCTGGCTCTATTGGCGCACCATGTTCGCCTTTGAGAACTGGCACAGCGCACTGGAAATGAAGCTCTATCTGAAGCGCTACATCCACCATGTGGGTGGTCTGCCTGATCTGCGGGCACTGCGCTTTACCCGGTACAACCAGTACGAGAGCATGATCCTGCCCATGATCCGCTATCTGGAAGGGCACGGCGTGCGCTTCCACTACAACACCAAGGTCACCAACATTGAGTTTGAGTTGACCGAGGGCAAAAAGCAGGCCAGGACCATCTGCCTGCTGGTGGACGATGAAGCGGAACGGGTGGACCTGACCGAGAATGATCTGGTGTTCATCACCAACGGCGGCTGCGTGGAAAGCACTTCCATCGGCTCCCAGGATCAGCCTGCAGTGTTCAACCCCACGCTCCGGCCCGGCAACGGCTGGGATCTGTGGAAGAAGATCGCCGCGCAGGATGAGGCCTTTGGCCGCCCGGAAAAGTTCTGCTCCGATCCGGAACAGACCAACTGGATGAGCGCCACGGTCACCACGCTGGACGAACGCATCGTGCCCTACATCCAGAACATCTGCCAGCGTGACCCGTTCAGCGGCAGGACTGTCACGGGCGGCATCGTCACGGCGCGGGATTCCGGCTGGCTGCTCAGCTGGACGTTCAACCGTCAGCCCCAGTTCCGGGATCAGCCCAAGGGCCAGCTCGTGGGCTGGATCTACGGTCTGTTCAGCAACACGCCCGGTGACTACATCAAAAAGCCCATGCGGGATTGCACCGGCAAGGAGATCTGCATGGAGTGGCTGTATCATCTGGGGGTCCCCGAAAATCAGATCGAGGACCTGGCGGAGCACAGTGCCAATACTGTGCCCGTAATGATGCCCTATATCACAGCCTTTTTCATGCCCCGCGCGGCAGGCGACCGCCCGGCGGTGGTGCCGGAGGGCGCAGTGAACTTTGCCTTCATCGGCCAATTTGCCGAGACGAAGCGGGATGCCATCTTCACCACCGAGTATTCCATGCGCACCGGCATGGAAGCCGTGTACACCCTGCTGGATATCGACCGGGGCGTGCCGGAGGTCTGGGGCAGCACCTACGATGTCCGCGACCTGCTGAACGCCGCTGTTCAGCTGCGGGATGGCAAACCCCTGAGTGATCTGAAAATGAACTGGATCAAAAAATTTGCACTGGGAAAAGCGGTAGAAAAGGTACAGGACACCGACCTGGGCCGTCTGCTGCTGGAGTATAAGATCATCTGAGCGCCGGGAATTCAGCCCGGCAGGCAGGGAAGAGAGCCCTGTAAAATTCTATTGAATCTGGAGGAAATAAAAATGAATACCGCATTTGATTCTCTGACGCACAAAATGCAGCGTGCTGCACTGGGCAAGACTGTGGATCTCGTGCTTTCTCATGCCGAGAAGGACCCCGCCAAGACGGTTGGACAGATTGTAGATCTTTCAAAGCAGTTCTACGGCAATTCCTTCAGCGAGGAGACCTACACACACGCCAAGCAGACCCTGACTGACCCCAACAGCAAGTGGTCGAAGCTCATCAACTGTATGCTGAACCAGCTGGACCCCAACGTGGCCCGCACCACGGCCCTGAACCTGGGCTATGAGGCCTTCTTCCGCGGTACCAAGACCATCCGCGAGAATCGTGTCAAATATCAGTGCAACATTCCCTGGCTGATCCTGTTTGACCCCACCTCTGCCTGCAATATGCACTGCGTGGGCTGCTGGGCCGGTGAGTACGGCCACAAGAACAACCTGAGCTTCGATGATATGGATAAGATCGTCACCGAGGGCAAGGAGCTGGGCGTTTATCTGTACATGCTCACCGGCGGTGAGCCGCTGGTGCGCAAGGCTGATATCCTCAAGCTGGCCGAGAAGCACAACGATGTGCAGTTTGCCATCTATACCAACTCCACCCTGATCGATGAGCCGTTCTGTAAAGAGGTCGTCCGCCTGGGCAATATTGCGTTTATGCTGTCCATTGAGGGCACCCCGGAGACCAACGATGCCCGCCGCGGCGAGGGCCACTATGCTGCCGTTATGCGCGCGATGGATCTGCTCAAGGAGCACGGCATCCTGTTCGGCACCTCCATCTGCTACACCCGCGACAACATCGAAGCCGTTACCAGCGATGAGTTCATGCGTTTCCTCTGCGAGAAAGGTGCACACTTCGGCTTCTACTTCCACTACATGCCCGTGGGCAACGAGGCAGCGCCTGAACTGATGCCCTCTCCCGAGCAGCGCAAGTACATGATCGACCGCATCCGTTACCTGCGCAGCGAAGCCTGCGATATCCCGTTCTACCCCATGGACTTCCAGAACGACGGCGAGTTTGTGGGCGGCTGCATTGCCGGCGGCCGCAACTACTTCCACATCAACTCGGCCGGTGACGCAGAGCCCTGCGTGTTCATCCACTACTCCAATGCCAACATCCACGACAGCAGCATTCTGGAAATCCTGCAGAGTCCGCTGTTCATGGCCTACCACAACGGCCAGCCCTTCAACAAGAACCATCTGCGCCCCTGCCCGATGCTGGAAAACCCCGAGCTGCTGCGCAAGATGGTCCACGAGACCGATGCCCACAGCACCGACCTCCAGAGCCCGGAAAGTGTCGATCATCTGTGCGACAAGTGCAAGTCCTATGCCGCCAACTGGCAGCCCACGGCCGACGAGATCTGGTCCCATACCAAGATCCGCGAGAGCCGTTACGAGAACTATAAGGATTGGAAGCCCAATCAGCAGTAATTGCAGGTGCTCCCCCTGAAATCTCCCTTTTTGGTTTATCTGCCCTGAAAGCCGAAGCTCCCCCTTCCCCAAGCGCCGAGACAGCGCCGGGAAGGGGGAGCTTTGCGTTTCTCGGCTGCTCTGAGAAAATCATGCGGTAGGAATACAAAAACCGGCCCCGCCTCCCATGCAGGAGACAGAGCCGGTTTTGCGATTCTATTGCGTTTGGGATCACTCGTCGTCGGGGTCACCGAAGGCATCGTGATAGAGGTTTACCATGCCGGATTCGTCGTTGCGATTCAGGCCGTGGAACACCAGCTTTTTGATGACATCATAGATGACCGCGAAGAGCGGCACACCGATAATCATGCCCACAAAGCCCCACAGACCGCCAAACAGCAGGATGGCAAACAGCACCCAGAAGCTGGAAAGGCCGGTGGTGTTGCCCAGGATCTTGGGTCCGATGATGTTGCCGTCCACCTGCTGCAGCACCAGCACGAACAGCACGAACCAGAGCGCCTTGATGGGGTTCTGGATCAGGATGAGCAGGGTGGCGGGAATGGCACCGATGAAGGGGCCGAAGAAGGGGATAACATTGGTCACGCCGATGATGACCGACACCAGCAGGGCGCTGGGGAACTTGAAGATCAGGCAGGCGATATAGCACAGCACGCCGATGATGGCGGAATCCAGGATCTTGCCGTTGATGAAGCCGCCGAACATCCGGTCGGCGTAACGGACCTCCTCCATGATAAGGTCGGCCCAGCGGGGCTTGACCAAACTATAAAGGATGAGCTTGCCCTGCTGCCCGAATTTCTTCCGGCTGGCCAGCAGATACACTGAGACGATGAGGCCGATGACGAAATTCTTGATCCAGGTCACCACGTTCACCACGCCAACAGCGGCACCGCTGAGGATGTTCTGCATGGAGGGGAGCAGGGTGTTCTTGATCCAGGCATCCAGGTTGGCATCCAGGCTGTCGTAAGAGTTCTCGATGAAGTCCAGCAGCTTTTTGTTGTTAGCAATGAACTCCTGCTTGGAGATCCACTCCACAAAGTCGCCGATGTTGTCCCGCGCTGTGAAGTACAGGGCGGTCACACTGTTGATGAGCTGCGGCACGATCATCATGATCAGCGCGTAGATCAGCAGCAGGCCGAACAGGATGGTCAGAGCAACGGCCAGCATGTTGGCAAAGCGGTGCATCCTTTCCGGGAACAGCTTGTGGAGAAATGCTTCAATCCAGTTGCACACCGGCTTGAGCAGATAGGCAATGACACTGCCGTAGATAAAGGGCATCAGGATGCCGGTCAGGGTCGAAACGGCATTGCCGAAGCCCTGAAAGCGGTAGATCAGGAAAAAGAAGAGGATGCTCAGGCTGATCGCGCCAAAGCCCGCGAACATTCCGTAGAGATAGGGTTTGATATGCGGTTTTTTGTCCATCATGTCATAGAAACTCCATTCCTGCCGCAGACAGCAGGATTCCCTGCGGCAATGTCAGCGCTTGTTGCTCCTGCGCCAGATGTGCAGTTTTTCGGCTTCGGCGATCAGCTCGTCCCGGAAATCGGGGTGTGCCACACTGATCAGTGCTTCTGCCTTTTCCCAGCTGGTCAGACCCTTCAGGTTCACACAGCCGTACTCGGTGCACAGGTAGTGCACGTTTGCGCGGGTGTCGGTGACGATGCTGCCGTTTTCCAGGGTGGGACGGATGCGGCTCTCCAGCTTGCCGGTCTTTTTATTCATAAAGGTAGAGGACAGGCAGATGAAGCTCTTGCCGCCGTTGGAAAGGTATGCGCCCAGAACAAAGTCCAGCTGACCGCCTGCACCGGAAATGTGCTTGATGCCTGCACTCTCCGCGTTCACCTGACCGAACAGGTCAATGTCCACCGCATTGTTGATGGAGATGAAGTTGTCGATGGCGGAGATGCTGCGGATGTCGTTGGTGTACTCCACGGGAGCGGCCATGCACTCCGGGTTGTCGTTCAGGTAATCGTACATCTTCTGGGTGCCTGCACCAAAGGCGTAGACCTGACGGCCCTTGTCCAGATTCTTGTGGCGGCCGGTGATCTTGCCTGCCTTTGCAATATCCACAAAGGCATCCACATACATCTCGGTGTGCACGCCCAGATCCTTCAGGTCGCTCTGCGCGATCAGGTTGCCGATGGCGTTGGGCATACCGCCGATGCCCAGCTGCAGGCAGGCGCCGTTGGGGATCTCGGGCACGATGAGGTTGGCCACGGTGCGGTCCACGTCGGTGGGGGGCACGGAGCCCAGCTCGGGGATGGAGGGGTTGTTGCCCTCTACCACGTAGGTCACGTCAGCGATGTTCAGCTCCGCCTTGTACAGGCCGTAGACGGGGGGCAGGTTCTTGTTGACCTCCACCACGATATGCTTGGCACGGGCGCACATGTCATACAGGTGGGAGGGAGCCAGGGAGAAGGAGAAGTTGCCGTGCTCGTCCATGGGGGGCACCTGGGTGAAGACCACGTCCACGGGGTCCAGATTCTCCCGGTAGAAGCGGGGCAGCTCGGAATAGCGCATGGGGGAGAACCAGCCCATGCCCTTGGCGATGATCTTACGGTCAATGCCGGAGCAGTGCCAGGAGTGCCAGGCGAAGTGCTCCCCGGCGTCGTCGGCCTTGGCGATCTCGGGCATCCACATGGTCACGCCGCCGCGGACCTTCACGTCCTCCAGCTCATTCTGACGGGCGGCCAGAGCCTTGTCCAGCTCCACGGGGTGGTTGGTGCACCAGGTGTAGTCCACCCAGTCGCCGGACTTGACGGCCTTGACCGCCTCGTCGGCCGTTGTCAGCTTCTGTTTGTACACTTCCTGGTAGCTCATGTTGATCTTCCTCCTGTAATTCCCGTTTGTTGTATGATGTCATCGGTGTTGTCTTACATTGATTGTCAAGAGTATAACATACCAGCCCTTGAAAAGCAATCCATACCGTGAAAAAAATCACAAAATTTTCAAAAAAAGGCAGGCCCCTCACCGGAGCCTGTCTTTTTTAGGTCTGGAAATCCGTGCGGATTACTCCTCCACAGGAGCTTCTTCCTCCTCAGCCGCGGGAGTCAGCAGGGCGCGGATGGACAGGGAGATCTTCTGCTTCTCCTCGTCGATGGCCGTGATCTTGGCGTCCACAATCTGGCCCTCGGAGAGGACATCCTCAGGCTTGTCGATGCGCCGGTCAGCAATCTGGGAAATATGGATCAGGCCGTCCACGCCGGGCACGACCTCGGCAAAGGCGCCGAAGGTCATCAGCTTGACGATGCGGACAGAGGCCACGTCGCCCACCTGGTACTTGTCCATGAACACCTGCCAGGGATCGATGCTGTGATCCTTCACGCCCAGGGAGATCTTCTTCTTCTCGGGATCGAAGGAGATGATGTACACGTCCATGGTATCGCCCACCTTGCAGACCTCGGCGGGGGTCTTGATCCGGCTCCAGCTGAGCTCGGAGATATGTACCATGCCGTCCACGCCGCCGATGTCCACGAACACGCCGTAGCTGGTCATGGACTTGACGGTGCCGGTGTAGTGCTTGCCCACTTCGATGTTGGCCCACACCTCCGCCTGGGCGGCCTTCCGGGCCTCCTCAGTGACGGAGCGGATGGAGCCCACCACGCGCCGGCGGGCGCGGTTGACCTCGGTGATCCGCAGCTGGACCTTCTGCTTCACCATGGCAGACAGATCGGCGCCGCGGGGCTGACCGCTCTGAGAGGCGGGGACGAATACCCGCACACCCTTGACGGACACCACGATGCCGCCCTTGTTCTCCTCGGTGACAGTGCCCTCCAGAACGGTCTTCTCCTCCACGGCCTGCTCGATGTTCTCCCAGACCTTGGCAGCGTCCAGACGCTTCTTGGACAGCTCTGCGTAGCCCTCCACGTCGTTGACGCGGACCACATAGGTCTCGATCTGGTCGCCCACGTGGATGATGTCCTCCGCCTTGACATTGGGGTCGTCGCTCAGCTCGCTGAGCTTGATGTAGGCCGCCTGCTTGGCGCCCACGTCCACCTGCACTTCGGTGGGGGTGATGGCGGTAACGATGCCGGTGACCCGGTCACCGTTATTTAAAGTTTTAAAAGACTGATTCAGTAATTCCTCGAAGGACTCCTCTTTGCCCTCGGCCGCCTTGATTTCTTCGCTCATCGTTGCATATACCTCCTTAATGATGCCCGCAGGCGTGGAAGCGCCGGCCGTAAGCCCCGCAGAGAAGCAGCCCTTGAAAAAATCCGGCGGAAGCTCGTCCGCGCGTTCAATCTGGACCACGCGGGGGCATCTCCTCAGGCAAATTTCCGTCAGATGTTTGGTGTTGGCGCTTTTACGGTCTCCCACCACGACCATCACGTCTGCTTTGCCGGCGATTTCTGCCGCCTCAGACTGACGTTCATGCGTAGCATTACATATTGTATCAAAGATTTTTACGTTTGTACACTGTTTTTTTATGATTTTCCAAGAAGTTTCAAAAAGTTTTCGGATGCAGGTGGTCTGCGCTACTACGGTAACAGGGATTTCCCGACTTTTCTCATCCCCGTCCAGCCAGGCCTCCACGGCCTCCGGCCCGTCGAACACCAGGGGCTGGCGGCACCAGCTGGCCACGCCCCTCACCTCCGGGTGGCTGGGCTCGCACAACACCCACGGACGGCGGCCCTCCGCCTCCGCCTGGGCCACTAGGCGCTGGATGCGGATCACATTGGGACAGGTGGCATTGACGCACCGGACGCCCCGGGCCTCCAGATCGTCCAGCACGGATTTCAATTCTCCATGGGATCGGATCACCACCGTGTCCCCCGCCGCCAGGCCAGCCGGGTCCTCGGTCTTCCGGA
>OGRJ01001322.1_pt1 | contig 21089 bp, 9 predicted proteins | sample 1553411 | NCBI WGS metagenome assembly OGRJ01 (sample SAMEA2580084, study PRJEB22360) | human gut metagenome | biome: human gut; feature: human-associated habitat; material: faeces | place: Denmark | collected 2008/2010
TCGGGCTGACTTTCACGCGCAAAGCGGCTTCGGAACTGCTGTCGCGCGTGTCCGCGGCCGTGAGCCGCAACCAGCGTGAACGTGGGCTGAAATCGGCGAATATGACGTTCCTCAAACCGGAAGTCTCCACGTACGACGCTTTCTTCCAATCCATTGTGCGTCAATACGGACTGCTTGTCGGCTTCGACCAAAACACGCAGCCATTGAGCGAGGCCGGAGCCATGCAGCTCATCCACACCGTGCTCGACAAGCATATGGTCGATCTCATGGCGTTCGACGGCGATCTGAAATCGTTCAACACCATAGCGGGCAACGTATTCGCCCTGTCTAACGCCATTTCCGGAGCTATGATCGGCAGCGGCTGCACCAGCTTCGACGAGGCGGTGCAACGTGTGCGCGACTGGGATGAAGCGTTCATCAGACAGGTTGATAAGGCGCTTGACGGCGAAACCGTGCCAACTGAGCAGCCGAAATCCCCAAAACCGCCGAAACGGCTGAAAAAGGATTCCGATGCGGATTACGAAAAGAAACTGGAGAAATATCGCGAACTCGGGCACAGCATGTGCGTATTCAACAGTACGCAACTCGCATCCGTCGCCAAGCAGCGCAATCTGCTGCTCGACCTCGTGCTTGATTATCATGCCGAAAAACGCGCCTGCAATATGGCGGAATTCAGCGATTTCACCATCGCGGCATTCCAACTGGTCTCCCGATTCCCATCCATCGGTGCAACGTACCGCAAACGCTACTCGCATGTGCTTCTCGACGAATACCAAGACACCTCCACCACGCAGGCCGCACTGCTGAGCGCGCTGTTCCACGCTGACGATACGCATCGCAGCGCGGTCAACGCGGTCGGCGACCCCTTCCAATCGATCTACGCATGGCGAGGCGCAAGCCCGGGCGCATTCCGCATGCTGCAACACGATTTCGGCATGGATGCCACCAGAAAACCGTTCGCATTGACGGTGACACGGCGCAATTCGCGCATGGTGCTCGAAGCGGCGAACAATCTCACCAAACCGTTGCGCCTGCCAGCCAGACGCCTCAGCAGCTCGCTGATGCGCGAAGTCGACGTGCCTGCACTCTCCAACATCGAAGAAGCCCCCGAAGGCACGATTGGCGTGCTCGGATTCGCCACATTCGGCCAGGAAGTCGACGCGGTCGTGCGCTTCGCCAAACATGCGATCGCCTTGCATACGCCCTCTGCGCGTGACCTCGACCATGGCGCGAAAGACAATCGCCCGCATGTGGCGGTGCTGTTCCGATCCAAAGGAACCATGTCGCAATACGCGGAAGCGCTCGAGCAGGCCGGGCTGACCACGCTGGTCGTGGGACAGGCGGCCCTGCTGGAACGTCCGGAAGTGCGGGATGTGTTCGCCCTGCTGCACGTGGTCAGCGACCATACCGACAGCGCGGCGCTTATGCGACTGCTGGCGACGCCACGATTCGCCGTTGAAGCCGACGATCTGCAGGCGCTTGCGGACACGGCGGAGAGGGTGAATACGGTGTACCGGTATCGTGCGCTCATATCGGCGGGAATTGTTCCGGCACAGACCGCAAAAGCTGGGAATTTCGGTAATTCTATAAATTCCGGTGATTCCAGGAAAACCAGTAATTCCGAAAATAGCGAAACGATTTCCGATTCTGGTCTGTCGAATGCTGAAATCCGATCCATTGTGCGCGAGTATCGCGACCAAGTGCCGAATGCTGTTTTTCTGGTGGATCTCATGCTACGAGACGATCTTGAACAACTCATCGATGGCAGGCTGAGCCGCAGGGGAGTGCAGGCGGTGCTTCGTGCCGCGGATACGCTCCGCCAAGTGCAGCGCGTGCTCGGCCACCCGCTGCCGGAAGTGGTGCGCGAAGCCATTACGGCGTTGAATCTTGACATCGACATGCTGCTGGCTCGGCATATGCGTGCCGATCATGCCGAGGCCATGCTTGACGCCTCCCACGTGGCGCTCGCCAAGTCGCCGATCGACGCTGTGATGAAACTCGTCGACACGTACATGCAGGAGATCGCATCGCAAGGCTTGCCGAGCCTGCGTGCGTTCATCTCATGGGTGGATTCGCTGCGTGACGCTTCCGAAGAGAACGCGGTGGCCCCCGATGTGCCCGTCGACGTGGTGTTGATGACCGTGCACCAGTCGAAGGGGCTTGAATGGGATGCCGTGGCCGTGGTCGGCATGACCGATGGCGGATTTCCCAGTAACAAGGGCGACAACCTGAGCGTTGTCGTTGACGAAACGCATCTCAATGGTTTCCAAGATGGCGTATGGACGCCGCCTGAATACCATGAAAACGCCAAAACATGGCTGACGAATCCTGCCGCGGTGCCTGTTCCTGTGCGCGTGGATGCGGATATTCTGCCGCGATTCCCCCATGACGCGCTCGTCGGCTGGAATCCATTGGAGGCCTTGGAAGCGTTGGAAGATGCGGAAATCATCGATGATGAAGTGTTCGGCACTCTGCGCACCATGAATGTTGACGATATGGAAGGCGTCGATCCGGACGGACTGTATTTGACGCAGAGCGAGGAATATGGCCGCCGCTTGCATGCCGACGAGCGTCGTCTCGCATACGTGGCGTTGACCCGCGCCCGCCATGAGGCGCTGCTCACCTATAGCGAAACGAATGTGGAAAGCCGTGATCCGCGTGCCGTGGGTGAGCGTAAACAAGTGGCCAAACCGTCGAATTTCTGGCAGGAAGTGTATGACTCCATGCTCAATATCGTTTCCAGAGTGAATGAACCGAGCAATCTGGGCGATATCGTGGAAGTTGAGGATGGTGCGGATGCCGTTTTTTCTGGAGATGGTATTTCCGGGAATAATGCTTCCGAAAATGGCATTTCCAGCTTGCATTCGATTGGTGCGCCATTGCCAAGCGGATATTTCGTGGGCGAGCATGCCTGCGATTTCGAGGATGCGGTGGTCGGTGACGCCTGGAACGCACCGCTTGAGCCTCTAGAAGGCGAGCGATTCCTGCCATGGCCGTGCGCTTTGACTGAAGAGACTTGCGAAATGTTGCGTTCGTCCGCCGATCAGGTGCGTGATGCGATGGTCGCCGGCGCTGCGGACCTGGATACCGGCGTGGGCGTGGATGCTGTTGCTGATGACGTTGCGCTCGGTTCGGCCGGTTCGCTGCTGCATTGCGCGCAGCTGTTGGTCGATGATGGCAATCTCATGCCCGACATGTTGGCCGACGTATCGCAGGATGCGTTCGACCGGTCGGTGCGTGCTCAAGGCGAGAAGATTCTTGCGTCCGGCCGTCAGAACGTCACCTCCCTGCAGGCGCGCGCGGGCATGATGAACGATCGTGGCGCCCGCGCCTACTGGCGTGGGCTCGTGCGTCCGATTCCAAATGTCGCGTCGCCAGCCGCGCAGTTAGGCACGCAGTTCCATGCGTGGGCGGAACGGTTCATTATGGCTGATGTGGATATTGCTTGCATCGTCGGCGGTGCTGAAGGCGACGGAAATACGCGCGTAGCTGAATCGAGATCGTCGATGCTTGCCGAAATCAAACGTAACAATGGTATGCAATCTCAAGAAAGTAATGCGGTGGTCGAAAATGCAGCGGAAAATGCGATGGAAAACGATGCATTGTTCGATTGGCAGCAGCGTCTTGCCACGTCGGCATGGGCGCAACGTAAGCCCGCGTGGGCGGAACGGCAGATCGTCGTCAATATGCCGCAATTGGGCACCATCATCAACGGCAAGCTTGACGCGGTGTTCTTCGGAGGTCTCAACGAAAAGGACCAATCGAAACAATATACGATAGTTGATTGGAAAACTGGAAAAAAACCTAGGAAAAAAGAAGAAATACAAGAAAAATTAGTGCAGTTGGATATGTATCGGCTGCTGCTGTCGGCAATGGAAGGCGTACCGCTTGATGCTATCGACGCCTGCCTCTACTATCTGAGTGAGCCCGTTGAGGGCAATCGGCAGCTGAACGCCGCCGACAAAACAGAAGAAGAGATCCTTGCCGAGTTGAGCTACGGAATTCCGAAACAATCCGACAACGACTAGTGCTGGTGCGCCAAAGGATGCGTGTATGCATCCTGCTTGTTCTTGATCATCGTTGAAAAGCGGCGCTTTCCAGCCTGCACGTAGGGTAACGCACTACGTGCAGCGTTGTGGAGGAGCGCCGCTACCCTCGTGCAGCATGTGTGGGCGGGCACACGTGCCGGACGCAACGAAAGTTAAGGAGCGATAAGCATGGCTGCCACCAGCGCAACCGAAACCCCGAAGTCGCCATATTCCGTATTGTTCTCCATTCCGGGAACCAAAGCGTTCTGCGCTTCCGGAGCTTTGGCGCGACTGCCGATGTCGATGATGGGCCTCGGCATTATTCTCGCACTCAACCACCTGTACGACAATTGGACGATCGCAGGCGTGATGAGCGCCGCATATGTGCTCGCCACCGCAGCGGTCACGCCACTGTACGCGCGACTGTTCGACCGATTCGGCCAGCGTAAGGTCGGTTCGATGGTGCTTGTCGTGCAAATCATCACCATGCTTGGTTTCGCATTCGCCGCACTGGTGCGCGTGCCTATTCCATTGCTGTTCATGCTGGCCGTGGTGATGGGTCTTACGCAATTCTCGTTCGGCGCACTCGTGCGTACCCGCTGGGCGTACGTGCTCGACCGCACCGGCAACGGCGAACTATTGAACACCGCATACGCCATGGAATCCGCCATTGACGAAATCGTATTCATTTTCGGACCGATTCTCGCAGCGTTCCTTGCAGCTTCTGTGCACCCTGTTTCGCAGTTGTTTGTGCCAACGATTGCCTGCGCCCTTGGCGGTACCATTTTCTTCACATTGAAAGACACGCAGCCGCCGGTCGTGCATGAAGTCAAGGTCGTTTCGGCCTCTTTAGACGATGCCGATGTGCGATTGACTATCGATGGCGATGCCAGCAATACCGGCGATTCAGGTTCCGCACTGCGCAACAGGCTGACCATTGCGCAATTGAAGACGAGTGGTAATCGCAAGAAACGCAGCATTTTCACTTATGCTGGCGTGATTCCGTTGCTGCTGGTTTTCATCATATTCAACATGAGTTTCACCGCGTTCGACACGTCCATGACAGCCGTCATGAAATCGTTGCATCTTGATTCCGTGCTCGGCGTGCAGCTAGCGATGCTAGCGGTCGGTTCGTGTATGGGCGCGCTGGTTTTCGGAACGCTTGAGCTCAAAGGATCCCGTTGGCGTTACATGATCATGTTCCTTGCGGCGATCACAGCCGGCTTCTTTGTAATTCACCTGTGCCAAGGCAATCTGATCGTAATAGGCATTGTGGAAATTCTCACCGGTCTGGCTGTTTCGCCGGTGTTCGCATCGGGCAACCTCGTGATGAAAGAAACCGTTCCTGAAGAGTCGTTGACCGAAGGCCTTTCCTGGGTGAGCACTGCGGGAACTGTCGGCGCATCATTCGGCTCGATGATCACCGGTATCATACTGGATCACGCCACACCCGACGTGAGCCTTATGCTGCCGTGGATTTTCGTGCTCGCCTCGATCCCGTTCGCCCTGATCGGCTGGGTGATCACGCGTCGAAATGTTTTACAGCATTCATAGATGATCTGTGATTCATAGATACTATGTGGATTAAGCATTCCAGAAATTGCCCGAAAATGATCGTGAGGATTATGTTCGGGCAATTGTATTCTATTGTTGGATTCGTTGGAATCATAGAAAGCTGTTACAGATGGATGCAGCCAGAACGCCTGAAGGAGTTGCAATGATCAAGGTTTCTGTAGTTGGCGCCAAAGGGCGCATGGGTTCCCACGTGGTCGACGCTGTGAACAACGCGGACGACACCGAACTGGCGCTCGCGCTTGACGCTGGCGACGACCTGAGCCAAATTACCCCCGAAAATACTGACGTGGTGGTGGAGTTCACCGTGCCGAGCGTGTCTCTTGACAATGTGCGCGCACTCGTGGCGCAAGGTGTTGACGTGGTGGTGGGCACCACCGGTTGGACCGAAGAGAAGCTCGATCAGGTGCGTGCCGCGCTCGCTGCCGCGCCTCGCGAGGGCCAGAGCGTGTTCATAGCGCCGAATTTCGCTATTTCCGCCGTGCTTGCCGACTATTTCGCCAAGGTTGCGGCTCCGTACTTCGAATCCGCCGAAGTGATTGAACTGCACCACCCGAACAAGGTGGATGCTCCGTCCGGCACCGCATTCCATACCGCGCAGGGTATTGCCGCAGCTCGTAAGGCAGCGGGTCTTGGCCCTGTTCCGGATGCCACCGAAACCGATGGCGGTTCCCGTGGCCAAGTGGTTGACGGCATTCATGTGCACGCCGTGCGTCTGCGTGGCCTCAATGCCCATGAGGAAGCCCTGTTTGGTAACGACGGCGAGCAGCTGACCATTCGCGCCGACAGCTTCGACCGCATCTCCTTCATGCCGGGCGTGCTGCTGGCCGTTCGCAAGGTCTCCACTGGTGCATACCCGGGTGTGACCGTCGGCCTCGACAACTTCCTCGACCTGTAAATCCTTACAGTTGAACGGTAAATGGTCCCCAAACCGCTGATGTTGGCTTATTCCAGGCATCGGCGATTTGGGGATTATTCATATCGTCGTATACCTACGTAATAAAGCTGTGCGCTGACTCTTGGCAATCGGCTCAAGTGCTGGTATACAGTGTGACTGTCCGAATCGAAACGAATGCAATATGGAAACCGGTGAAACATGCAGGCTCTGATTGCCATCATCGTCGCATTGGCTGTGACGGTAGCCGTTTTGTGGTTCTTTTTCGCGCCGCGCAAAGCGTTCCGCGCCCGTGTCGACAACGGCGTGCAAGAGGCGGTTGTCGAAGTCAAAGGCGGGTACAGTCCGGCAGTCATCGAAGCCGAGGCTGGTTTGCCTTTGCGGTTGATCTTCGATCGAAAAGAAGACGGCGAATGCTCGTCGCACGTAGTGTTCTCCGATTTCGGCGTCGATCTTACATTACCTCCTTTCCGTACAACGACGTTGACGATTCATCCTGATAGGCCGGGGGAGTACGGTTTTGCGTGCGGTATGAACATGCTGCATGGCACGTTGCGTGTGTTGCCGGGAAAACATCATGCTGCAATGCAGGACGAGTGTTCAGCGTCGGAAGAAAATCCGAATAATGCAGAATCTCATGTTCCTATGCAATCGCAACAGACTGCTGTTGATGAAACATCGTATGAATCCGTTGATACTTCTTCTGATTTTTCTTCTGTTTCTGCTGGTTCTTCAGATGATTTTTCCGCATCTCGTGAAATGCGGGCATTGGTTACGCGGCTTATTGTGTCTGCCATCGTTACGATTCCGGTATTCGCTTCTACGATGTTGATGCTGTATCCGATGCCGAATTGGGCGCAGTTCATACTGATGCTGCCGGTGATGTGCTATGCCGCATTACCGATTTTTCGTAGCGGTTTCGCTGCGATCATTCACCGCTCTCCGGAAATGAACGCATTGGTCAGTTTGGGTACGGTATTCGCGTTTGCCTACTCGTGTGTGGTCACGTTTGTGCCTCAGATTCTGCCTGAGAATGCTCGAGAACCGTATTTTGAAGCGGTTGGTGTGGTCATCACGCTGATGCTGGTCGGGCAATTGCTTGAAGCGCGCGCTCGCGTCGGTACGGGAGAAGCCATGCGTGCATTGGCGAAACTGCAGCCGAAAACCGCTCGCGTGGTGCGTAATGAAATCGAAGAGGAAATTCCGGTCGATCAGGTGTTGGTCGGAGATATTATTGCGATTCGTCCGGGCGAACAACTTCCCGTTGACGGCACGGTTATTTCCGGTTCATCGTCTGTCGACGAATCCATGATCACCGGCGAATCCATGCCGGTGCTGAAGCAGGCTGGCGGCAATGTGACCGGTGCCACGATCAACGGTACCGGATCGTTGCGGTATCGTGCCACAAAAGTCGGCAAAGACACGGTGCTCGCGCAGATCATTGGATTGGTGCAATCCGCGCAAAGTTCCAAAGCTCCGGTACAGCGCCTGGCGGATAAGATTTCCGGTATTTTCGTGCCGATTGTGGTACTGATCGCCGTATGGTCGTGCGCATTGTGGTTTGCGTTCGGGCCGGAACCGCGCGTGGTGCATGCACTGGTGGCGGCGGTTTCGGTGCTTCTGATTGCATGCCCGTGCGCATTGGGTCTTGCCACACCGCTTTCCGTAACGGTTTCGACCGGTCGCGCCGCGCAAATGGGTGTGCTGATTCGTTCCGCCGAAGCGCTGGAGACGTGCGGCAAAATCAATGCTGTCGTGCTTGACAAAACAGGTACGATCACCGCTGGTAAACCGTCATTGACCGACGTGCTTCCGCTTGGAAAATGGCGTGAAATACCAGATGATTTGCTGGCGATCACAGCCAGTGCCGAACGGGATTCCGAACATCCTCTTGCCGCCGCGATTGTTGCCGGAGCGCAAGAAAAGCATCTTACGTTAGGCGAGGCAACGCAATTCCGTGCGATTTCCGGGCGGGGAGTCACTGCGCACGTCGCGTCACATAGTGCCGCTGTTGGCAATACCGATCTGATCGACGATCTTGACGTGGCCATGCCGAGCGTCGGCAACGAGGATCTCGATGACATCATCGAGACTATGGAACGGCTGTCGGCGGAAGGGAAAACGCCGATGCTTGCAGCGGTCGACGGCGAGCTTGCGGGAATCGTGGCCGTTGCCGACACGGTAAAACCCGATTCGCAACAGGCCATCGCAGCTTTGAAATCGCATGGCGTCAACGTGGTGATGCTCACCGGAGACAACGAAACAACGGCACATGCCGTGGCAAATCAAGTTGGCGTCAGCAACGTGATCGCTGGAGTGCGACCGGAAAACAAGGCGGACGAAATCGCAAAACTGCAGGCGCAAGGCTATACGGTGGCCATGGTAGGCGACGGTATCAACGATGCTCCTGCACTTGCCCGTGCGAATGTGGGATTCGCCATTGGAACAGGCACGGATGTAGCGATCCAGTCCGCGGACGTGACATTGATGAATGGCTCTCTGATGGGTTTGGTGCATGCGCTTGATCTGACCCATGCCACCATGCGCAATATCGCGCAGAATCTTGGATTCGCTCTTGGCTACAACAGCATCGGCATTTCCATTGCGGCGGGCGTACTCTACCCGTTCACCGGCATGATGCTCAATCCGATGATCGCGGGCGCTGCCATGGCGTTCTCGTCGCTGTGCGTGGTGACGAATGCGAGCCGACTGCGCTTGTTCGATCCAGACAAGGCGGTGCGTGCCTCAAATAGGACGTATCAGGTTCGCCAGCCGAACCCGAACGATAATAATCACAACAACCATAGTCAGAAAGGATTCATCATGGGACTGTTCAGTGATCACAAGGCCAAGAAGGAAGGTATGCACGAGGGTATGGAAGGCATGGGCGGCGCGTACTCCTGCTGCGGCCACACTGCCGTCACCGACCAGAGCGCGCCCGCCAAGGATCCGGTCTGCGGCATGAGCGTCGATCCGGCCACCGCTGCGGCCACCCGAGAATACAACGGCACCACCTACTACTTCTGCAACCCGGGCTGCGCCGCCAAGTTCGAACAGAACCCCACCCAATACCTTGCCTGAGTTTGTTCTGGTGGCCGTACTTTTCCCTCTTGGTGACCGCACTGTTTTGGAGTGTCGTGCGGGCAGGAAATCAAAATCGTGCGATATTCCGAAATCGTGCGGTCACCAGATCAAAATCGTGAAGTCATTTGGCTTGAATCCACCTGAGTATGCGGCTAAGCGTACTGATTTTTCCACTTGCTGGGGGATTTTGGTCTCGAGGAGGTAGCTCATATTGCGATATGGTCACGAACTCGGACGCTTCGGCGTCCGTGGCGGGAAGTACCGTTGGTACCATGACTGACGGTACTATGCATCTTCTTGATCCTGCTCCTTTCGGACGTATTCTTCCGGCCATGGTCACCCCCATGAAGGCCGATGGTTCCGTTGATTTTGAGGCCGCACAGAAGCTTGCGAAGCAGCTTGTTGCCGATGGTGCTGATGGCCTTGTGGTCAATGGCACCACGGGCGAGTCTCCCACCACCCACATGGAGGAGAAGGTCGAGCTGGTACAAGCGGTCAAGGAGGTCGTGGACGTGCCGGTCATCTCCGGCGCGGGTTCCAATGATACCGCCCACACTGTGCGCATGGTGGAGCAAACTCAGGAGGCGGGCGCCGATGCGGTGCTTGTGGTCGCTCCGTACTATTCGCGCCCGTCGCAGGAAGGCGTGTTCTGTCACTACAAGGCGGTCAATGATTCCGCCGACAAGCCGATTATCGTTTACGATGTGCCTGGCCGTACCGGTTTGCACATTCAGTTGGAAACCTACCGCCGTTTGGCTGAACTTGATCATGTCAAGGCGGTCAAGGACGCTACCGGAGATATCGCGGGTGCCGTGCGTAAGCGTATGGAAACCGGTTTAACTTGGTATTCGGGCGATGACGGTCTGTTCCTGCCGTTCCTCTCGGTTGGCGCGGTCGGCATTATTTCCGTGATCGCGCATGTCGCATCCGGTCCGATGCGTGATTTGGCTGCTGCGTTCGATAGTGGCGACATTCATGAGGCGCAGCGCATTGCCGTGCAGCTTGCCCCGCTGGTCGAAGCGATGAATGGCAACGGTTTCCAAGCTGTTATGGCGAAGGCGTCGTTGAAGGTGCGTGGCGTTCTCGATTCCACGACGATGCGTTTGCCAAACGTCGGTCCGGGCGAAGCTGAGATTAAGCGCGCGGAGGATGGCATGCGTGCTTCCGGCTTGCTGTGATTGCGATTATTGCGATGATTGCCGTACCTGCAGTAGCGATGTTTACGGCACTGATTTGCAATGGTGATTACGGCAAGCATTGCGACTACCGGTTTGCCGTAATACGTTTGCCGTAATACGGCAAACTTACTGAATTCCTCGTTTCCGCACAGGCGGAGACAATTAGTAATAGAAATCCAACTAGGAAATGGCTATAGAAGAAACCAAAACAGTAACTACGCACAAGCGCGGCAGCAAAGCTGCCAAGCGCACTGAAAACACCCAGACCGCGGATGTGAAATCTGCGAAGTCTGTAAGCTCCGAGAAGGCCAACAAGGCCGAAACGACTTCCAAGAGGGCGAAGTCTTCTGGTCGTGGCGGTTCCCGCGGCAATGGTAGTGGCTCCTCCAAGGGCACGAAGAGCGCGAAGAGCGTCAAGAATGTGAAAAGCGTCAAGCCTGCTAGGAAATCCAAGAATTCCAATGCGGCAAGCTCTTCTGCCGGCAACCGTCGTAATTCCCGTCTTGCCCCGCAGACCACCGCACCCCAGCAGGATGACGTGTTGATCGCTCCGCCGAAGTACCGCAAGGGTTCCATGCGCATCGTGCCCCTTGGCGGTCTTGGTGAAATCGGCCGTAACATGAACGTGGTCGAATACAACGGCCATCTGCTGCTCATCGACTGCGGTGTGCTTTTCCCTGAAGAGGAGCAGCCGGGCGTTGATTTGATCCTGCCTGACTTCCATTACATCAAGGATCGTCTCGACAAGGTCGATGCTCTGGTGCTCACCCACGGCCACGAGGATCATATCGGTGGCGTGCCGTATCTGCTGAAGCTTCGTCCTGATATTCCGCTGATCGGTTCCAAGCTCACGTTGGCTTTCGTCGAAGCCAAGTGCAAGGAGCATCGTATCAATCCGCGACTGGTTGAGGTCAAGGGACGCGACAAGCTGAAGGTCGGTCCGTTCAATCTTGAGTTTGTGAACGTCACGCATTCCATTCCGGACGCTCTGGCTGTGTTCGTGCAGACTCCGGCCGGAAGCCTCATCGATACCGGCGATATCAAGCTCGATCAGCTGCCACTCGACCATCGCATCACCGATTTGGTGGAGTTCGGCAAGCTTGGTGAAAAGGGCGTGGATCTGCTGATGATGGATTCCACCAACGCTGAGGTTCCAGGCTTCGTCAAGCCGGAAACCACCATTGGTCCAGCGCTTGATCAGGCATTCGCCCAGGCCACGCGCAAGATCATTGTGGCCAGCTTCTCCAGCCATGTGCACCGCGTGCAGCAGGTTGTTGACGCCGCTCACAAGTATGGCCGCAAAGTGGTGTTCGTGGGCCGTTCCATGGTTCGCAACATGTCCATTGCTGCGGATTTGGGCTACTTGAGGCTTCCTGAAGACACGGTCATCGATCTGAAGAAGGCTCATGACGTGCAGGATGACAAGCTCGTCTACATGTGCACTGGTTCCCAAGGCGAACCGATGGCCGCACTTGGCCGCATCGCCGACGGCAACCATCGCGACATCACCATCAACGAATTCGACACGGTCATTCTTGCGAGCTCCCTGATTCCAGGCAACGAGCATGGCGTGTACAAGATCATCAACAAGCTGGTGCAGCTTGGCGCCCGCGTGGTCAATCGAGACAATGCCGCCGTGCATGTGTCCGGCCACTGCAATGAGGGCGAACTGCTGTACATGTACAACATCGTCAAGCCGAAGTGCGCCATGCCGATTCATGGTGAGAACCGCCATTTGGTGGCGAACGGCATGATTGCGGTTAAGACGGGTGTCGATCCGCAGAATGTGGTGCTCGCTGAAGATGGCGACGTGGTCGATTTGTACCACGGCCAGGCTGCTGTTGTCGGTTCCGTGCCATGCGGTTACGTGTACGTTGACGGCGATTCCGTTGGCGAACTTACCGAGGAAGAGCTTGAGAAGCGTCGTATTCTAGGCACGGAAGGTTTCGTGTCGAGCTTCGTCGTTGTCGATACGGAAACCGCTGACGTTGTCGCAGGTCCGAAGATCTATCTCAACGCGGTTGCCGAAGACGAAAGCGAATTCGACAAGGTCCGTCATCAGATCGTCGAGCAATTGCAGGATGCGATGATGACTGGTACGCGCGATACGTACAAGCTTCAGCAGATCATGCGTCGTACGTTGGGTAGCTGGGTCGCACGTCAGCTGCATCGCAAGCCGATGATCGTTCCGGTCGTTGCCGATATTGCGCAGGATGTTGACGAAGCGATGGGATTGAACGCAGCGCAATGATGAATCGACAGATCGTCAATAATTGTTGATTGCATAATCAAAAGAAGGACGGCGTAACCGGCACAATCGGTTGCGCCGTCTCCTATTCCACAAATAGGAATTTCCCAATAAAAAGGAGTGACATGCCAGGAGCAAATCTCACCCGAATCGAAGCGGAAGAACGCAAAAGCGTTATCGCAGCACCGGTTCATTACACGGTCAAACTTGACCTAACCCGTGGAGCCAAAAATTTCGGTTCTGAAACCACCATCACGTTCGACGCTGAGCCGGGGGCTACCAGCTTCCTCGACCTGATCGCCACCGAAGTGAGCGAAATCGTGCTCAACGGCGCAACTCTCGATCCGGCCGAAGCGTTCGCCGACAGCCGTATCGAACTGAAGAACCTCGAAGCGCACAACGAAGTGACCGTCAAGGCGCTGTGCCAGTATTCCAACACCGGTGAAGGCTTGCACCGCAGCGTCGACCCGTCCGACGGCAACATCTATCTGTACTCCCAGTTCGAAGTGCCGGATGCCCGTCGCGTGTACGCCGTGTTCGACCAGCCTGACATCAAGGCCGTGTTCGACTTCTCCGTGCTTGCGGCCAAGTCATGGATCGTCACCTCCAACATGCCTGCCGCATCCGTGACCGACAACGAAACCGTTACCGAAGACGGCACGCTCGGCACGCACGAAGCCGAAACCACCAAACTGTGGGTGTTCGAATCCACGCCGACCATGAGCTCCTATCTCACCGCCATCTGCGCAGGCCCATACGCCGAATGGCATACCGAATACGCCAACGAAGACGGCCGCACCGTGCCGATGGCCATGTACTGCCGTCAGGCGCTCGCCGAAGCGTTCGCCAAGGATGTCGACTACCTGTTCGACATCACCAAGAAGGGTTTTGCCTTCTATGCGAAGACTTGGGGCGTGCCGTATCCGTACGCCAAGTACGACCAGATTTACGTGCCGGAATACAATGCCGGCGCTATGGAGAACATTGGCATGGTCACTATCCGCGACCAGTACGTGTTCGAATCGAAGGTCACCGACGCGTATGCCGAGCGCCGTGTCGTCACCGTGCTGCACGAGCTTGCACACATGTGGTTCGGCGATTACGTGACCATGAAGTGGTGGAACGACCTGTGGCTTAACGAGTCTTTCGCTGAGTTCACATCCACCCTTGCCACTGCCGAAGCCACGGAATGGAAGGACGCTTGGGCCACGTTCAGCTCCGGCGAGAAGAGCTGGGCACTGCGCCAGGATCAGCTGAGCACTACCCACCCGATCGTCGCGCCGATCAACGATCTGAACGACACGTATGTCAATTTCGACGGCATCACCTATGCCAAGGGTGCTTCCGTGCTGAAGCAGCTCGTGTTCTATGTGGGTCGTGAGAAGTTCTTCAAGGGCATCAACAACTATTTGGACAAGCATGCGTACTCCAACGCTACGCTCGCCGATCTGCTGGCTGAACTCGAGTTGACGTCCGGCCGCGATCTCAAGGCGTGGAGCGCCCAGTGGCTTGAACAGTCCGGCATCAACACCATCGCTACCGAAGTTGAGGAAAACGAGGATGGTACGATTCGGCAGCTTGCGTTGCGCCAGTCCGCTTCGGCTGAACATCCGGTGCTGCGTGCACATCGTCTGGCTGTCGGCTTCTACAATGAGGATCCGGAGACCGGCAAGATCGTGCGTACCGACCAGTTCGAACTTGATGTTGATGGCGAACTGACGATTGTCGAAGCGGCTGCCGGCAAGGCACGTCCGGCGCTGATTTTGGTGAATGACGACGATTTGACATACACGAAGCTGCGCTTCGATGAGAAGAGCCTCAAGTTCGCTGCGGAGAACCTGTATCGTTTCGACGATGCGCTGGCTCGTTCCGTGATTTGGCTTGCATTCTGGGATATGACTCGTGACGGCGAATTGCCGGCAAAGCAGTTCATCGAAACCTCTTTGGCTGCGCTCGCCACGGAACATGAGTCCACCACGTTCCGTTACGCTTTGGCGCAGGTCAGCACCACCGCATGGCATTACACCGCTCCGGCCGACCGTGCCGAAGTGGTGGAGCATGTGGCTGCCGAACTGTTCAAGCTGGCTCAGGCTGCCGAAGCCGGTTCCGACGAGCAGTTCCAGCTGATCACCGCTTACTTGGGTTATGGTGAGCCGGGCGATGCTGCGTTCGAAGCGAATGCGAAGGGTCTGCTCGATGGCTCCGTGAAGCTTGACGGCTTGGAGATTGACAATAATTTCCGTTGGACCATCATCAACGCGTTGAGCACGATCAACGCCATTGGCCAGAGTGACATCGACGCGGAACTTGCCAAGCGCGAAACCACTGAGAACCGTGAGTTCGCATTGGGTGCACGTGCGGTCGCAGGCATTGCGGAAGCCAAGGAATGGGCTTGGAACGAGGCTTTGCACAACGACGAGCTGACCAACATGCAGTTGGAATCCGTGGCCCGCGGCTTCGCATCCACTCCACGTGCCGACTTGGCTGAACCGTATGCGGCCAAGTATTTCGAGGTTGCTGACTGGATTTGGAAGAACAAGACCTTCCACATGGCTGAGGCTCTGCTGGAAGGCCTGTACCCGAGCTATGCCGATCCGGCCACGCTGGTGGATCTCGGTGACGCTTGGCTGGCTTCGCATGCGGACGCCGACAACGCGTTGCAGCGCATTGTGCGCGGCAATGTTGAATCGTCGCATCGCACGCTCAAGGTGCGCGATTTCAACGCGTCCCTCTGATGCCGTTCCTGACACCACTGCAGTAGTTGTTTTTGGTAGCTACTTTTGGTAACTGCATCTGATATCACTCTGTGATATTGCATCACAAGCCCGGACTGACGGCGTGACTTATCTTGCTGCCAGTCCGGGCTTGTTTGCTTCCAGACAAGCCATCCCGAACAAAAGCCGGTCCCATAACGGTTATGGACAGTGGGTCTTTCGGGCCCATAATGGCCCAGTCGGTCGGAATCGGAGGATGGGAGTGAGATTGCAAGAAACTTGAGATTGTGGAAATCTCACGACATTGCATACTGCGGTTCGCCTGACATCGCATACTGTGATTTGCAGGTATCGCAACATGCTGTCGACTATTTCGTTGAATGGTGAACCCGTTGAGTACGATGGTGCACGGCAATATAACTTGAGATAGCGAGGACTTGAGACTCATGCCACGTATGTTCGGAACAGACGGTGTTCGAGGATTGGCGAATAGGGCTTTGACCGCACAGCTTGCGTTGGATTTGGGCGATGCTGCGGTGCGCGTGCTTGGCGATGACGGAGACAAAAGCGAATTCGACGGTCGTCGCCGTGCACTGGTCGGCCGCGATACTCGCGTTTCCGGCGATTTTCTTGCAGCGGCACTGTCCGCAGGCATGTCCGCAGGCGGATTTGACGTGATCGACGCGGGCATTATTCCAACTCCGGGTGTCGCATACCTGACTTCCGTGCTGAATGTGGAAATGGGTGCCGTGATTTCCGCATCCCATAATCCCATGCCCGACAACGGCATCAAATTCTTCGCACGTGGCGGTTTCAAACTGCCTGATACCAAAGAAGACGAAATCGAAAGTGTGCTCGGCCAGGATTGGGAACGTCCGACCGGTGCCGGTGTGGGCCGCATCAGCCACGACACGGCAACCGCAACCAACCTGTATATCGACCATCTGGTGTCCACCATCGCCCCCATTGGGCCTGACAAGTCCCAGCCGACACCGCTGAAAGGACTGAAAGTCGTGGCCGACTGCGCCAACGGCGCCACCTCCGTGGTCGCGCCGGAAGCGTTGCGCCGCGCCGGTGCAGACGTGATCGTGATCAACGCTTCGCCAGACGGCTACAACATCAACAAGAACGCCGGATCCACACACCCCGAACAGCTGCAGGCCATGGTCAAGGCCTCCGGAGCCGATCTGGGTGTGGCCTTCGACGGTGACGCCGACCGTTGCCTCGCCGTGGATGAAGACGGCACCATGGTCAACGGCGATCAAATCATGGGTATTCTTGCGCGTGCCAAGAAGAATGCGGGCAAGCTCAACCACGACACCCTCGTGGTAACCGTGATGAGCAACCTCGGCCTGAAACTCGCCCTGCGTTCCATGGGCATCAAAACCGTGCAAACCGGCGTGGGTGACCGTTACGTGCTTGAGGAAATGTTGCGCGGCGACTATTCGCTCGGCGGCGAACAGTCCGGACACGTGATCAACCGCGAATTCGCCACCACCGGCGACGGCACCCTCACCGCATTGACCCTATGCAACGAAGTGGTCAACTCCGGCAAAAGCCTCAAAGAACTCGCATCCGACTTCCCGCAACTGCCGCAAACCCTCATCAACGTGCCGAACGTCGACAAGCTCGCGGCCAAAACCAATGCCAAAGTGCAGGCGGCCGTCGAACACGAAGAGAAAATGCTCGGCGACACCGGCCGCGTGCTATTGCGACCATCCGGCACCGAACCGCTCGTGCGCGTCATGGCCGAAGCGGAAACCCAACAGCAGGCCGACGAGGTCTGCGACCGTCTCGCCAAAGTCGTAGCCGAAGAACTTGCCCTGTAACCAAACTGCCGATATACATCATTCGGCAATCCAAAATCCCGAACCAATATGCGAAGGAAACCTATGTTTGGACGCAACTCGAAAGTCAACCTCGAACTCAACCGCGAGGTTGAAAAACTCATCAAAACCGGTGGCAAGGAACAACTGCTCCCCATCGTGCAGGCAGGCGAACCGGTACTACGTCAGCAGACCGCAGCCTACGAAGGCCAGCTGAGCCGCAAAACGCTCGACAAACTCATCGAGACCATGCGTGTCACCATGATCGAAGCGCCGGGCGTAGGCCTTGCCGCAACCCAGATCGGTCTTGGACTGGCCCTCGCCGTGGTGGAAGACCATGTGCGTGACGACGATGACGATGATCCGCGTGAAGCGGCTGAATTCCCGTTCCATGTCATCATCAACCCTAGCTATGAGCCGATCGGCACCGAAACCCGAAGCTTCTACGAAGGCTGCCTGAGTTTCGACGGCTATCAGGCGGTACGCAAACGCTGGCTCGACATTACAGCCCGCTGGCAAGATGAAGACGGCAAACAGCACGAGGAGCATCTGCACGGCTGGCCGGCCCGCATCTTCCAGCACGAAACTGACCATTTAAGCGGTGAACTGTATATTGACAAGGCGGAAATCCGCAGCCTCGCCACCAACGAGAATCTTGAGGATTTCTGGTGCGACGATCCGGTTCCTAACGAAGCCGCAGCCGAACTCGGATTCGAACTGTAAACCAGGGGGTAAGCGCCGCTGTAAGCGCATAATGTGCGGCAAAGGCGTTGTGGAATCCAATCAACACGGAATCCGGTTGTTGTGAATCCGATCGTTGCGGAAATCCGTGAATACCCAGCAGGGGGAGAGGCCTACGAGCCTCTCCCTTTTTGTCATACCATCATTCTTTCGTCATGCCATCGTTCGTATATCCCGTGCGATGTGCGCACGCATCGCATTCCCCACGGCACACGCACGTATGTAGGTAACCATGTTTGCATTTCGCAAGATTATTTTTCACAGCGTTATATCGCGTGATATTTTCAGCACCATCTGCGTCATCATCATGGCGAAACGATTTCGTACGTGACGTCGTACTACGTGCGCAACGTGCATGGACACAGTCAAGCATGGTATTTTTTGTGAACATAATCGTTTTTTGCAACATTAATTTCTTTTCTGTATTGAATTTAGCGGAATAAACGAATTAAAGATACGCTTTCGAATCTTGAAAAAAAGGAGATTGCGCTATCCGAGAAGCAGTATGTTTTTCATGGGCGTCGACGTGTACTGCGCCCCCTCTCGGCTACCATGCAAAGTATGAACGAAGCAAAGACGGGCCGTTCCTGGCTTACTGAAGCCAAGCAAGACATCAACCAATGGTTGGCATCGATGCCGAAAAACGCCGACAACCAGCTTATCGACTGGCAGTGGGTCGCATCCCTCGACTTGGAACACGGCATTGGAGCCGCGCAAAGCCAAAACATTGACCTGATTGCCGTATTGAACGCCGCCGATACCGCGCTTTTGCCGACTCCGGAGACAACGGATTCCATGCAGGATTCGGTATTATCCGCCCAGCAGCTGCATAATCTGCTGAAAAAGGATCTGGCGGTACGCGACCGTCTCGAATCCATCATCGCGCAATGTAACACCGCTTTCATGACGGATTTCGACCGTTTGATCGCTTCTTACCGTTTGCCTCGTGCGCTCGCATATGCGAACCGTCGGTTGTGCGACGAAATCGCCATGTTGCGTCGAATTGGCGTTGCGATGGGCTTGTGGACCATTGCCGAAGAACGCCGGGGACGGGTGACGGTTCCCGTGCTGCAGCCTGTTGCTGGAGCGGACAACCGTGTGAACCTCGACAATATTCAGGATCGCACCGCACAGATCGTCAATGGCCGTGCCGAACGTCGTGCCGCAGAACGTGAACAGAAGCGTGCCAGCGATTACGCCATGTCGCGCGCGAACTTGAGCGGGGTGACGAGTCCGGGAGGTTCGCGCGTGTTCGATTATGGGGCCCTTGACTCTACTGGCAAGGGTTCAAGCGGTTCTTTTGGCTCTTTTGGAAGTTCCGCTGACTCGGCGGAGGACGCGCAGGCTCGACGTTTGGCGGATTACAAAAAGTCGGATTGGCGTGACGCCTACCTCCCTGGACGTGACCTCGACACGGTGATGGGCATTGATATTGAAACCACAGGCACGGATCCGGCCCGTGTGTACATCATCGACGCCGGGTTCGAATTCATGAATATGATCTCGCCACGTCCGGCCGGCGAGCCCTCGGGCTACTGCTACGAACAGGGCTATTACGAGGCTGGCGACGCGTACGGCCAGGCGCGTCTTTCCTTCGGAGTTCCTGCACAGAACGCACTGCTCGGCAATCCTCTGATTCTCGACCTTACCGGTATTGACGTGCGCGATCGTGCCGGCATGGACTTTCGTTTGTTTGACGAATGGCCCGAGGCACAGGTCGGATTGCTGCAACGGCTTGAACAGCAGCCGTACGTTGCACACAACGCCCGGTTCGAGCACAGCTTTTTCATGTTGAACGTTGCCGGATATGCGGAAAGCTGTCGTGCTGGCAATATTACGATCATCGACACGTTGCCGATGAGCCGTCGTTGGGATGAGGGGTCGATTCCCGATGATGAGCATCCGTATGGCAATAACACGTTGGATGCGTATGCCAAACGTCAGGGCGCGTTGGACGCTTCCCAAAATGAACGGCATCTTGGCTTGGAAGATACGCATATCATGCTGGTCGCTATGAAACATCATCTTGGTGTGCTGCATGCCGAGGGTCGCGGGCCTTGGAGCGCAGCCGGAAGACCAGGCAATGGCGGTAAACGGTGCGGCAAGCGTTGGTAAGCGGTAGGCGGAGTGTCTCGCAAATGGTGAGGCAAGACGCAAGCTGGATGGCATAACGCAAGCTGGATGGGCGAATTGACGCTGCTGAATGTGTGCCAAGCGTAGTCGTGTTGTTTTCCCGCTGGATGTTTTGACTGCTGGTCGTCTTGTATTTGTTCTTTAGCCGCGCGCATTCACTCACCGTGGTTGCGACACGCCCGGGTGTTGGTTTGCGGTGGGGTTTTTCCGGCGGTCCTGTGCCGTGCGGTGGCGTTCGCCGCCCGTTTTCCCGTGTTTTCGACACGCCGGTGGATGTGTTGTTTTGCAAGGGTTCGCGGGGTGTCCGTGAGGGGCCGGGTTGCGTGGATCGGCAAGTTCGTGTAAGTTTACTTCTCGCTGCTCAGCACGGCGGCCTCGCTCCTGGAGATTGGGGCGGCTTGCTGGTGTGGTGGTGGTTTGAGAACTCAAGAGCGTATTTGTACTACTTCTTTATAGTCAATGATTGCCAGTCCATCGTCCGCTTCTCCCGTGTGGGGGAGTGGCCGGGAGGCCTTTGAAGGACGGTGGGGTTTTCGTGCGATGCGCCTTTCCTTATAAGGCGATCGTCAATTTTCTTATTTTTTGAGAGTCACATGTTGGTTCTCTTCACGGAATTTTTTTGTGGAGGGTTCGATTCTGGCTCAGGATGAACGCTGGCGGCGTGCTTAAC
>OGRJ01001327.1_pt1 | contig 21067 bp, 18 predicted proteins | sample 1553411 | NCBI WGS metagenome assembly OGRJ01 (sample SAMEA2580084, study PRJEB22360) | human gut metagenome | biome: human gut; feature: human-associated habitat; material: faeces | place: Denmark | collected 2008/2010
CATTTCCCTCAAATTTATAATATATCTTATGTTCCAGACTTGCCCAGAAATCCATTGCAATCGTCCGTATCTGGATCTCTACCTTCGTATCGACAACACTGTCTGACAGGAAAATCGGCACTGACACCAGCATATGATAGCTCTTATATCCGCTTTCTTTCGGATTCTTAATGTAGTCCTTGATTGACAACACCTTGAGATCTGTCTGATTACCTATCATCTCTGCCAATTTATATATATCAGAAGTAAAAGAACAGATCAGACGCACACCTGCAATATCATTCACATACTTCACCATGTTCTCGATCGATGTCTCGTGTCCGTTGCGCTTTAACTTCTTAACAATACTCTCCGGGGTCTTAATTCTTGTCTTGATGTGTTCTATTGGATTGTAACTATGTACATGCTGAAATTCATCATTTAAAATCTCCAGCTTTGTACCCACTTCCTTCAACGCTGACGTATATAAAAACATCACCGTCTTCCAGCTGTCTACATCCTCATAATTACGAATCGCTGTCTCCATACTGTAATAATCCTCTCCTCTCTATGGAAGAGTCTTAACGTACTTACTTGGTTTTAGTATAGCACAATTGTTGAAGTTTGTCATAAAATTCACACTTTTTTAAGAATGTCATTTCCGTGGACTTCTTTTATTGCACGCTTCGCGTTAAACGGGCTGCTCCGTGCTCCGCACTCTCGCTTCCCTCACGGCAATTCGCATTCCGCTGTTTCTCTGCTTCATGCTCATTTCCGTGGACATCTTTTTTTGTACGCTTCGCGTTAAAGCAGATCGCTTCGCGCTCTGTCACGGCAATTCGCATTCCACAACTACGTTGCTTCATGCTCATTTCCGTGGACATCATAAAAGACCGCACCATCAATTGTGCAAGCACATGATGGTGCGGTCTTTTCTTCTGTCTTTAACGCTAAAACTCTATTCCTTCTCTGGCGGATCTTCCTGTGTCGTATGGATGTTTTACTTTGGTCATTTCGGTGACGTAGTCGGCGCATTCAAAGAGTGCGTCGGTCATGTGATGACCTGTCATGACGATCTCGAGTCCGCGTGGTTTGTGTTTTACGAATTTTACCAGTTTTTCTTCACTTAACAGTCCAAGATCTACTGCACAGACTGCTTCATCCATAACTAATACGTCGAAATTGATGCAGAATTTGGCAATCTCATCGAGTGCCTTGGTGTTGTAATGTCTGTATTCTGCCTTCTCTTCGCTGTTCATCTGATTATAAAACTTGGTATGGCGTTTGCCTGGAAGTAATGTGATATTTGGAATCATCTCCAGTGCTTTTCGCTCACTGGATGAATTATCTTTCATAAATTGGAATACAAGTACCTTTAGTCCGCTTCCTGCAGCACGTATTGCCTGTCCCATAGCAGCTGTTGTCTTTCCTTTTCCGTCTCCGTAATAAATGTGAACGAGTCCTGTTCCCAGCATATTTTCCCCTACTTTCTCTATGTTGCTCTTTCTTACTTATCTGATTTTTCGGATTATTCAACGCCTTTTCTCCACTGATGAGCAGGCTCATATGGATTTGGAACGTTTAAACCCTAGCATCATATATCTTAGGGGGTTATTTCTTATAAGTCAAGCTTCATATCGCCATACTTGATCCATTCTTTTTTACGCATGAATTCTGAGATTGCCAGAGTTACAATTGCCGGCAGTACAATCTGGATCACCAGAATCTTGATCAGTACTACCATCGGTGCCTCTGTGGCAACCATAGTCTGCCATGTCATGATCTGACCGACCAGTCCTGCTGTTCCCATTCCAGAACCGGTTGCATTGCTTGTCATATGAAGCAGCATCGTTCCCACAGGTCCTAAGATGGCGCTAGAGAGGATGGCCGGAAGCCAGATAATGGGTTTTCTGACAATATTTGGCTTTTTTAATTTTGGACGTAATTATAATAATGTCTTTTTCGGAGCTTCATATTATGAATGGTATGGATTTGAGCCGCTGATTCTATCGGTACTTACGTTTATTTGTATTTTGAATCTTGATACTTCTAAAATAACAGAACGAACTATACTTTATAAATGTTTTACCAAAATTTCAGAGTTGTCATTAGGAATATATTTAGTGTCTTCGGTTTTTGATACGATTATCTATAGTAAACTTAATGCATATGTTCCTTCTGTTCCGGGAAGACTAGAATATTATGTACTGGTTGTACCTATTGTTTTTCTTCTTTCATTTATTACATCATATATCTTACATGTTATACAAAGCACATTGACTAGATATGTTCAAAAAAGATATAGATATATTTCTAATCATTAAAATAATTATTGCTGTTTTAGACAGTGTATCAATGATCGTTAACTTTTAATTATAAGAAGGTTAGCGATCATTTTTTATGACGTTATTTCGGTAGATAGACCTGAATGAAGTTTGGAAAGAAACAAAAAAGTTAAAAAAGGGCTTGAAAAAGGGAGACACGTGGTTTACAATGGAACTAAGTGGTGAGAAGTGGTAGAATGTGGTGCAATATGGAGAAGGAGTGGAAGCGAAGGGATTACGGTAGTGATACCTTTAGTGGACATGAAGATTTCCATAGATTCCAGAGAAAGGGTTTCGGATGTTATTAGGAGAGTTTAACCATAACATAGACGAAAAAGGCAGACTGATCATCCCGGCAAAGTTAAGGGAAGATCTTGGTGACAGCTTCGTGATCTGTAACGGATTAGAGGGCTGTCTATTTGTCTATTCCCAGGAAGAATGGAATAAATTCGTAGCCGAACTCGAAAGCTTACCACGAATGAACAAGGATGCCAGAATCTTTAAACGCTACTTTTTTGGAAGTGCATCTGAGGGCAGTTTCGACAAGCAGGGGAGAGTTCTTGTCCCACCGTCACTTAGAAAGAATGCACATCTGGAGAAGGAAGTAGTTCTGGTTGGAGTCCAGGATCGTGTTGAGATCTGGGACAAGGCACTCTGGGAAGAGAAAAACCAGATCAGCGAGGAAGATCTGGATGCGATTGCAGAACGTATGGAAGCGATCGGAATTCGCATCTGATGACAACAAAGACCGCCAAGTGAGGCAGTCAGAAGGAGGAGTCTATGGCATTCGAGCACGTTTCAGTGCTGTTGCATGAGACAGTAGACGGTTTGAACGTAAAACCGGATGGCATCTATGTAGATGCCACGTTGGGTGGAGGCGGACATGCTTATGAAGTCTGTACAAAGCTTGGCGAGCAGGGGAGATTAATAGGTATAGACCAGGACGCTGATGCGATTAAAGCAGCAGGAAAGCGCCTGGAAGGTTTCGGGGAGAAGGTCACAATAATCCGGAGCAATTATTGTGATATGAAACCGCGGCTTCATGAGATAGGAATTGACAAAGTAGATGGAATCACAGTAGATCTTGGAGTTTCTTCTTATCAGTTGGATACAGCTGAGAGGGGATTTTCATATCGGGTTGACGCACCTCTTGATATGCGTATGGATCAGCGTCAGAAGATGACAGCCAGAGACATTGTCAACGACTATAGTGAATCGGAACTTTATCGTGTGATTCGTGATTATGGCGAGGACAGATTTGCTAAAAATATCGCGAAGCATATTGTTGCAGAACGCACAAAAGGTCCGATTGAGACAACAGGACAATTGAATGAGATTATCAGTCATGCAATACCAATGAAGATTCAGAAGACGTCAGGACATCCGTCAAAGCGTACATTTCAGGCTCTGCGAATTGAATTGAATCATGAGCTTGATGTTTTGCGGGATACATTAGATGATATGATCGATCTGTTGAATCCAGGAGGAAGACTTTGCATTATTACATTTCATTCGCTTGAAGACAGAATTGTGAAGAGTTCTTTCCGTAAGAATGAGAATCCGTGCATTTGTCCAAGTCATTTTCCGGTTTGTGTATGTGGAAATGTATCCAAAGGGAAAGTGATCACCAGGAAGCCAATCCTTCCGTCAGAAGAGGAGCTGACGGTAAACAGCAGATCAAAGAGTGCAAAGCTTAGAATCTTTGAACGTGCATAATTTGATATCACAGGGAGTATTTAGAGTATAAACGAAACGTTCCTCCGGGAAGGGGAGAGCCCGGCGGAACAAGAATCCAGAGAAAGGACAGGAAAGCGATGGCGAGAAACACAGGTCGCAGACAGCAGAATAGACCAGCAGCAGACTGGAACCACTTCTACGTGTACGGTAGTGCCGTGCGTCAGCCAGAAGCTTTACCGTCTGGAAATGGGACAGTTCGTAAGCCGAAGAAAAAAAGAACAAGCCGTCAGGTGATTAAAAACCGGCATCGTGCGCAGCGGATCAGTCCGGCATATGCGACTTTTCTAATTGCGGCGGCAGTCTGTGCGGTTTTTATATGTGTTATGTATTTACGCTTACAGGCAGATGTTTTGAATCGTGCAGATCAGATTACAGCGCTGCAGCAGGAACTGACGGATCTGAAGGAATCAAATGATACTGCACATCAGGCAGCGGAAGATTCTGTTAATCTTGAGACTGTTCGTGAAAAGGCAATGAACGAGATGGGAATGGTTTATGAGTCTCAGGGCAAAGTGATTCATTATCAAAGCCCGACAAGTGACTATGTAAAACAGTATGATAACATTCCGGAAGATGGCGTTTTAGCGCAATCCAAGGATGTGAAAAATAAGGAATAATGGAAGATGGCAGGAAGAAAAAGAAGGAAGAACAGATTTCAATTTCTGACTAAAAAATTCCCGGTAAGAATGCAGAGAAAGCTGGTACTGCTGTTTATAGCAGTTATACTGGCTTTTCTTGTTCTTGTAGGAAGAATTACATACATTAATGTTACGAAGGGAAGCAAGTATACAAAGCTTGTACTGAATCAGAAAATTTATGACAGTAAGACAATTCCATATAAACGTGGAGATATTCTGGATAGAAACGGTACAAAGATAGCGACAAGTGAAAGGGTTTATAATGTGATTCTTGATGTTGTTGTAATGACAGATAAAGAAGAATATATAGATCCTACGATTAAAGTATTGAATAAATGTTTCGGAATCAGTGAAAAGACAGTACGAGAGATTGTAGAAGAAAAACCTAATAGCAGATATGTTATATTGAAAAAAGGAATCGATTACGAGACGGCTCAGAAATATAATGAGATAAAGAATGATACTGAGAATTATCCAAATGTAAAGGGAATCTGGCTGGAGGATGATTATAACAGAACATACCCATATAATACGCTGGCAAGCGATGTGATAGGCTTTACTTATTCCGGAAATATAGGAGCAATTGGAATTGAGAGTGCTTACAATGATGTTATGACGGGGACAGATGGCAGAGAGTATGGTTATCTGGATGAAGATGATACAGTCGAACAGAATGTAAAAGCAGCAAAGAATGGGAATAATGTTGTTACAACAATAGATATTACCTTACAGAGTATTGTGGAAAAATACATTCAACAGTTCAATGAAGAACATGCCGGAGAAGAAGGAAGTGGAGTGACCGGTAGCAAGAATACAGCGGTTATGATCATGAATCCGAATACCGGAGAGATTCTGGCTGAGGCCTCTTACCCTAATTTTGATTTGAACAAACCAAGAGATCTGTCCAGCATTTATTCCGAAGAAAAATGGAATGCGATAGATGAGAAGGATCAATTGAACATATTGAGTAATATCTGGAGAAATTTCTGTGTCAGTGATGCATTTGAACCGGGGTCTACGATGAAACCATTCACTGTTGCAGCCGGATTGGAGACAGGAACTCTTACCGGAGATGAATCTTATTATTGTGGTGGTTATCTTCATGTGGGGGATAATGATATCGGATGTCATCTTCGTTCCGGACATGGAACAGAAAGCACAATGGATGCGATTGCCAATTCCTGTAACGTTGCATTGATGGAAATGGCGGAAAAAATCGGAATTGATAATTTTATCAGATACCAGCATATTTTTGGCTTTGGAGAATATACGGGAATTGACCTTCCGGCAGAAGCATCAACAGCAAGTCTTCTGTATACAACTGATACGATGACACCGGTTGATCTTGCAACGAATGCTTTCGGACAAAACTTTAATGTGACAATGACTCAGCTGGCAGCAGGGTTCAGTTCTCTGATCAACGGTGGTTATTATTATGAACCGCATGTTGTAAAGCAGATTCAGGATGAGAATGGAAATGTGATTGAAACGAAGAATCCCGTATTGCTCCGTAAGACGGTTTCGACAGAAACATCTGAATTAGTAAAAACATATTTACAGGCGGTAATGCAGTATGGTACAGGTAAGAGAGCACAGGTAGAAGGATATGATATTGGAGCAAAGACCGGTACAGCGCAGAAACTTCCACGTAAAGATGGGAAATATCTGCTTTCTTATATCGGATATGCTCCACAGGAGAATCCGGAAGTTGTTATCTATGTGGTAATTGATGAAGCAAATGTAGATGCACAGGATAATAGTTCGTTGGTTCTTGAACTTGCGAAGAATATCATGTCAGAAGCATTTCCGTATCTTGGTATCACAACCATAGAAGAGGCAGGGGAAAGTCAGACACAGCAGAGCGGTCAGAGCTTTGAAGATACAGAGTATTCTGATTATGATCAGGACTATACAGATGATTACAGTAATGAAGACGGCTCATATGTTGATGAAAATTATAAGCCGGATTTGGACAGCTGGGCAACATCATCCAATATAGATTAAGTGTTATAGCAGACAGGCAAACAGGAATAACTCCGAAAAAGACATAATACATTGTAGAAATGTCTTTTTCGGAGTTGTTTTTTGTGAAAAATAAAACATATAACCGAAAAAAAACAATGGTTGTTTTTTTCTGCGCAGTTCTTTTGATTTCGGCTCTTTTCGGAAGACTTGTTTATCTGATGATTTTTGATGCTGCACATTATCAGAAGCTGGCGAAAGATCTTCATGAGCGAGAAAGAAAAATCAAAGCGGCAAGAGGAGAGATTGTTGACAGAAATGGAGTTGTCCTGGCAACGAACAGGACGGTATGCACAATTTCCGTGATTCATAATCAGATGAAAGATCCGGAGCAAGTGATTGCAGCTCTCTGTCAGGAACTTGGAGAAGAGGAAGAAAACATCCGTAAAAAAGTAGAAAAAGTGTCTTCGATGGAAAAAATTAAAACAAATGTGGAAAAAGAAACGGGGGATAGAATCCGTAATCTGGATCTTGCAGGAGTAAAAGTAGATGAGGATTTTAAAAGATATTATCCTTATGATACACTTGCATCCAGAGTTCTTGGATTTACAGGTGGGGACAACCAGGGAATCATCGGACTTGAAGTGAAATATGAAGAGGTATTAAAAGGAACCAATGGAACCATTCTTACAGTGACGGATGCGAGAGGAGTCGAACTTGAGAAAGTAGCAGAAGACAGGATTGAACCTGTGGCCGGGAACACGCTTCAGATCAGTCTGGATCATAATATTCAGAAGTACTGTGAACAGGCAGCAAAAAAGGTTCAGGAGGAAAAACAGGCGGATAGTGTATCTGTATTGCTTATGAATCCGCAGGACGGAGAGATATTTGCAATGGTAAATACACCGGAATTTAATCTGAATACCCCTTTTGAATTGATTGGTGTGGATGAAAATACAGAACAGACGGATGAACAGACTCAGGAGATGTTAAATCAGATGTGGCGAAATCCCTGTATTAATGATACATATGAGCCGGGATCAACGTTTAAAATCATTACAGCATCAGCATGTCTTGAAGAAGGTGTCGTTTCTTTGTCGGATACATTTTCCTGTCCGGGATACCGGATTGTAGAAGACAGAAAAATCCGGTGTCATAAGGTTGGTGGACATGGACAGGAAACGTTTATCCAGGGGATACAGAATTCCTGTAATCCGGTATTTATTGATATTGGTCTTCGGCTTGGAGCAGAGAAATTTTATGCTTATTTTAAACAGTTTGGATTACTTAGTCTGACGAATATCGATCTTCCGGGTGAAGCGGGAACAATTATGCATAACGTAGAAGATATTGGTCTTGTGGAATTGGCAACGATTTCATTTGGACAGTCGTTCCAGGTAACACCGGTTCAAATGGCAACAACAGTAAGTTCGCTGGTTAATGGGGGATACCGGGTGACACCGCATTTTGGAGTGGCAGTTCTTGAAAAAGACGGAACAGAGATACGAAAGCTGAAATACAAAAAGAAGAATGGGATTGTATCTGAAAAAACATCGGAGACGATGAGAATACTTCTGAAGAGTGTGGTAGAAGAAGGATCTGGTAAAAATGGATACATTGAAGGATATTCGATCGGAGGCAAGACTGCGACATCACAGACTCTTCCAAGAAGCGCAAACAAGTATATTTCATCATTTATAGGGTTTGCACCGGCGGAAGATCCGCAGGTTCTTGGAATTGTAGTGATCCGTAACCCACAGGGGATTTATTACGGAGGAACGATTGCAGCTCCGGTTTTGCGCAGCATCTATGACAATGTACTTCCGTATCTCGGGATTGAAAAAAACTGACCAATGGAGTATACTGTAAAGTGCATTTTGAGAATCTGATGTTCGAGGATTGCGGGAATTGCATAGCAATGGAGCAATCCGGTTACATCAGTGAGTGGCAAAATTTACTTTTGACACTCACATCATTTTGCACTACTGCAACATGTATATAAAGAAAAGCAACCAGAAAGGAAAACAAAGAGATGGATGAGAATAAAGTAATTGTCAGTACAGAGATGAAGCAGGTATTGGTGAATCTGCGAAATCTCGAAGAGATTTATGTGATCATGTCAGGTGTGACGAAGATGCCGTTTGTCCTCTGTGATGAAGAGACATTTGATGACGAGGTTCTGGTTTATTATCAGGAAGAGTCTGCAAAGGAAAAGGCAAAGACGCTTGCAGAAGATCGTTATCATGTAGGAATTGCCAAGATTGAAAAGAATGCCAGACTTGGATTTTTTACAAACCTGTATACAATGGGCGTGAATGCACTGGCAGTGAATGTTGGTACAGAGGAGGAGATCAGGGTTCAGCTGGAACAGCTTGTAGTTCGTAAGAATAAGGAAGAACTACCTGACGGAAAGAAACTGATCGAGAATCCGGAGCTTCATCTGACAGCAATGTATCTGATGCAGGAGATGCACCGCAATATCGGACCGGAGATGCCGGAGAATGTGAAGGAACTTCAGGAAGAGATGATGGCGCATTATAAGAAAGGAACCTTTATCGTAGGAGTTCAGGAAGATAATCAGGTTCCACTTCTGAGACAGCCGGACGGAAGTCTGTATCAGCCGATCTTTACAGATATGATAGAATTTACCAGATTTGCACAGGGCAAGAAGATGAAGACAGCAGCAATCCCGGCGGATAAGATTCCGGAGATACTGATTCCGGATGCAAAGGGAGTTGCAATCAATCCATTTGGTGTGAATGTACGTCTGGATATTACAAAAGCAAATAAGCAAAAGCCAGAAGCGTAAAATGAAGAGAAGTTAATTTGAATCAAAAGAAAAACTTTAATTTACTAAAATAATCACTAAGTAACATATTCAACAAATAAACAGGATAAATATTGTTGAATATTACAGATTGACTGTTGGAAGTGAGTATGGTTATACTATACGTGGTTAAAAGAGAAAAGCGCACGATAGAGTGTTACTGGTAAAGCAGGCATAAACTATCCTTAATAAGTTCACCAGATAAGGTGGATTTAGTTATTGAGGATTAGTTTATGCTTTTTTTGTTGCGCTAACTCTATGAGAAATTTTATACGAGGAGGATTACAGATGAAAGACAAGATTTTTGGAGTATTGCAGAGAATCGGAAGAAGTTTTATGCTTCCAATCGCAATTCTTCCGGTAGCAGGACTTCTGCTTGGAGTAGGAAGTTCATTTACAAATGCAACGATGATTGAGACATATCATCTTCAGGCAATTTTAGGCGAGGGGACAATTCTGAATTCCCTGCTCACAATTATGAGCAAAGCGGGAAGTATTATTTTTGATAACCTACCGATCATTTTTGCTGTCGGTGTAGCAATCGGTATGGCGAAGAAAGAGAAGGAAGTTGCGGCACTTGCGGCAATGATCTCTTTCTTTGTAATGAATGCAACAATGAATGCCATGCTTCTGATCCGTGGAGATCTTCTTGCAGACGGAACGCTTGGAGCCGGAGTTCTTGAAGGAACTGTGACAAGTGTCTGTGGAATCCAGACATTACAGATGGGTGTATTTGGCGGTATTATCGTTGGACTTGGAGTAGCAGCACTTCATAATAAGTTTTACAAAATCCAGCTTCCGAATGCACTGTCATTCTTCAGTGGATCAAGATTTGTTCCGATTATTTCAACATTGACTTATGTGGCTGTCGGAATCGTACTCTATTTTTTATGGCCAACCGTTCAGAATGGAATCTATGCACTTGGCGGACTTGTAACAGGAACAGGTTATATTGGAACATTGATCTTTGGTATTATTAAGAGAGCGTTGATTCCATTTGGACTTCACCATGTATTCTATCTTCCATTCTGGCAGACAGCGGTTGGAGGAACAATGGAAGTTGCGGGACAGCTGGTACAGGGCGGTCAGAACATCTTCTTTGCGCAGCTTGCAGATCCATCCACAGTACATTTCAGTGCGGATGCGACAAGATATTTTTCCGGTGAATTTATCTTCATGATCTTTGGTCTTCCGGGTGCGGCACTTGCAATGTATCAGTGTGCAAAACCGGAGAAGAAGAAACAGGCAGGCGGACTTCTGCTTTCTGCAGCACTTGCATGTATGATGACTGGAATCACAGAGCCACTGGAATTCTCATTCCTGTTTGTAGCACCGATCCTTTTTGTGGTACAGGTGATCCTTGCCGGATCCGCTTATATGATCGCACATATGTTAAATATTGCAGTAGGACTTACATTTTCCGGTGGATTTATTGACCTGTTCCTTTTCGGTATCCTTCAGGGAAATGCTAAGACAAGCTGGATCAGAATCATCCCGGTTGGAATTATTTATTTCTTCTTATATTATATCATCTTCCGTACTTTGATTCTGAAGCTGAATCTGAAGACACCGGGAAGAGAAGATGATGATGCGGAAACGAAGCTGTATACAAAAGCTGATTATAAAGCAAAAGTAGATGGAAATGATGCAGATTCTGAAAATGAAATGACACCGGAAGATCAGAAGAGCGCACTGATCACAAGAGGACTTGGGGGAAAGAAAAACATTTCTGATGTAGACTGCTGTGCGACAAGACTTCGTTGTACGGTAGTAAAGCCGGAACTGGTAAATGAAGATGTCTTAAGAATGACATCCCCATCCGGAATCGTAAGAAAAGGACAGGGAATCCAGGTAATCTACGGACCGGCTGTTTCTGTGATTAAATCCAATCTGGAAGATTATCTGGAGAAAGCTCCGAATGTTGAATATCTTCCGGAAGAAAACAAAAACAGCGCAGAAGAAACGAATAAATGTGCAGAAACAAAAGATGAAGCGAAGAAAGACGAGAACAAAACTGTTGCAGCCGGAACTGTAAAGAAAGAGCTTTGCTCTCCATTCACAGGAGTGGCAGCACCGATCGAAGAAGCGTGTGACGAAGCATTTGCAGGGAAAATGATGGGAGACGGTTATCTGGTTCGCCCGGAAGAGGGAATGGCTTATGCGCCGGAAGATGCAACTGTATCTTTTATCTTCCCATCAAAACATGCAGTTGGTCTGACTAGTGATGACGGAACCGAATATCTGCTTCACATTGGCGTGGATACTGTAAATCTGGATGGAAAAGGATTCGAAACTTTTGTAAATGACGGAGACCGAGTAAAAAAGGGTGACAAACTGATAGGTTTTGATATAAAATATATCCAAGAGCATGCAAAATCCGATGAATGTATGGTTGTATTTACAAGTCTTCAGGAAGGTGAAGAGATAAGAATGTCTAAGAGCGGAAAAGTAGAGAAGCTTGAGAAGACAGCAGAAATCGTAAGCTTGAATTAAGAGAAAGAAAGAGAGGCTCCGGGGGGATGTATCGAGTCATTAAAGTTCTGAATAATAATGGGATTCTTGTATATCATGTTGAGACAGGGAAGGAGATGATCCTTCTCGGAAACGGTGTGGGATTTGGAAAGAAACCTACAGAACAGATCGAGAAACTTCCCGGAGCCAAAGTATATTCTCTTGTCACAAGAAGGAAGCAGGAGTCTGTTCTGAAAACGGTCAATGGAATCCGCCCGGAGTTTATTGAGGCAACAGGAAAGATCATTGAAGAAGCAGAGAACGTGTTTCAGAAGATCAATCATGAGATGCTGCTTCCGTTGGCAGATCATATTGCGCTTGCAGCGAAGAGAGCGAAGGAGAACCGCCAGCTTCCGAATCCATTTACACCGGATATCCGTGTGTTGTTTGGAGAGGAGTATCAAGTGGCCCTGAAAGGGCGGGAGATCATCCAGCAGCTGACAGGATATGAAATCTCAGAGGATGAAGTCGGATTCATTACGCTGCATATCCATGCAGGCCTTTCTGATGAGGCAGTATCCCAGACGCTGGATGCGACCAGGATTGTAAATGAAGGGATTGCCATGATTGAACAGGAATTCGATCAGAAGCTGGAGAGCGGCTCACTTGGCTGTACACGTTTGATGAGTCATATGTATTATATGATTCTGAGAACCCGTAAGGGTGAGGGGACGAATGCAGACTTTAATGAGTTCATTTTTCAGAATTACCCAAGGACCGGAGAGGCGGCGAAGAGAGTGTGTGACTATATGTCCAGACAGCTGAAACAGCCGGTCGCAAAAGAAGAAATCGGATTTCTTGCAATCCATATCCAGCGGGTTATCTCGCCGGATACGGTATGACCGTGTGCTCTTGAAATACTGTATACTATGATATATAGTAGTGGATAAGAGCGAAAGGGGAATCCGCAGAATGTATAAGATTCTAATCATAGAAGATGACCTTGTGATGGCAGGGGCAATTAAAAAAGAGATGGAAGCGTGGGGAAATGAAGCACGTTATGTGGAAGATTTTGCAAAGGTTCTTGAGACATTTGCAGAGTATGGTCCACATCTGGTGCTTTTGGATATCACGCTTCCTTTTTATAATGGATACCACTGGTGCAGCGAGATCCGTAAGATATCGAGCGTGCCGGTGATCTTTATCTCTTCGGCAGCGGATAATATGAATATTATCATGGCGATGAATATGGGCGGAGATGACTTTGTGGCAAAACCATTTGACTTAAGTGTACTGACAGCGAAGATTCAGGCTCTGCTGAGAAGAACGTATGATTTGTCAGGAAAAGTGCCGATGTTGGAACATAGAGGAGCAATCCTGAACCTCTATGATACAACAATGACCTATAATGGAGAAAAGATTGAGTTAACAAAGAATGAATTTCGTATCTTACAGACGTTGATGGAGAATAAAGGACGCGTGGTCAGCAGAGACACGCTGATGACAAAGCTGTGGGAGACAGACAATTATATCGAAGAGAATACATTGACAGTCAATGTCGGAAGACTTCGGAAAAAGCTGGAAAAAGCGGGACTGGAAGGCTTTATCAAGACGAAAGTCGGCGGTGGATACATCATCGAGAAGGAGTAAAAATGTTTTTACAATATTTGAAAAAAATCCGCTTTGTGCTTCTGTGGAGTTTGCTGTGTGCGGGAATCTTTTTCCTGATTTTTGTGTTGGAAGAGATTAATCTGAAGGCAGCGGTTTATCCGACAGTGTTGTGTCTGGCGTTTGGATTACTTTTTCTTCTTTGTGGATATTTGCGGTATAAGAAAACCAGGCAGAAGCTGGAGCATTTGCTGCAAGGAGAAGGACCTTATGAGGATTCGCTTCCAATCGCACAAGATGGGATTGAGTCAGGATATCAGGAGCTAATCAGAAAAGAAGAACAACAGCAAAGAAAAGAACATGCCAGATGGGAGAAGTCCGGTCAGGACATGGAGGACTATTATGCAACCTGGGTGCATCAGGTTAAAGCACCGATCGCTGTGATGAATGTATTACTCCAGCAGGAAGATACCGAGACGAATCAGAATCTGAAAGCCGAACTGTTCCGGGTGGAGCAGTATGTGGAGATGGCACTTGGGTATGTGCGTCTTGACAGTGGCACGAAGGATCTAGTAATCGCACAGTATCCTTTGGATGAAATTGTAAGAAAATCGATCCGTAAATATGCAGGACAGTTTATTCGAAGGAGAATCCGTCTGATCTATGAAGGGACAGATCAGATTGTTCTGACGGATGAGAAATGGCTTTCGTTTATCATTGAACAACTGTTGTCCAATGCGGTGAAATATACACTGAAAGGAACTGTGACGATCACTGTCAGTGAAGAAAAGAAACTGACAGTTACAGATACCGGAATGGGAATTGCACCGGAAGATCTGCCGAGAATCTTTGAAAAAGGATATACGGGATATAATGGAAGAATGGAACGGAAATCAACGGGAATTGGTCTGTATCTGAGTCAGATGGCGGCAAAGAAACTTGGGCATCAGATCACGGTTGTGTCGAAGCTGGGGGAAGGTAGCAGTTTTACAATAGATCTGGCAGAGTATCCGTTGAGAACAGAGTAAATCACTAAATCACACAGAGAGAAACAAGTGACAAATTTGTCACATCAGACAGCTGGAATGTCACAGAAATCAATGTCGGCATTCTGGCTGTATTGCTATACTGAGGATGTTGAAAGAAAGAAGAGGAGGTCGTAAGAAATGACAGTTTTGGAAGTAGAAAATTTGAAAAAAATATACCGTCCCCGTTTTGGCGGTAATCAGGTACAGGCACTCTCTAAGGTGACATTCTCAGTAGAAGAGGGCGAATATGTAGCAATCATGGGAGAGAGTGGCTCGGGGAAGACGACATTACTGAACATGCTGGCAGCATTGGATAAACCAACTGAAGGGGAAGTTTATCTGGATGGAAAACCGTTATCAGCAATCCGTGAGAAGGATCTGTCCAAGTTCAGGAGAGATCATCTTGGGTTTGTATTTCAGGATTTCAATCTTTTGGATACATTTAATCTAAAGGACAATATCTTACTGCCATTGGTACTGCAGGGAGTTGATTACAGGAAAATGAACGTCAGGATGATGCCAATCGTGAAAGAACTTGGAATTGCAGGACTTCTGGAAAAGTATCCGTATGAAGTATCAGGAGGACAGAAGCAGCGTGCAGCAGTGGCGAGAGCGCTGATCACAGATCCGAGACTGATCCTGGCGGATGAGCCGACCGGGGCACTCGATTCGAAATCAACGGATGAATTGCTCGGGGTATTTGAGCGGATCAATCAGTCGGGACAGACGATCCTTATGGTAACACATTCTGTCAAAGCAGCGAGCAAGGCCGGGAGAGTGTTATTTATTAAAGACGGAGAAGTTTTCCACCAGGTATATAAAGGCGAACAGACAGATGAACAGTTCTATCAGAATATCTCAGCGACACTGACAATGCTTGCGACAGGTGGTGAGAGACAATGAAAAGTGGACTTTATCTGAAACTTTCCGTTAATGGAATTAAGAAAAATAAGAAGCTGTATCTTCCTTATCTGATCACTTGTATCTGTATGGTTATGATGTTCTATCTGATCGATTATCTTGCAGTGAGTCCGCAGTTTGCCAAGATCAAAGGTGGGGATACTATGCAGATGATCCTTGGATTTGGTTCTGGTGTGATCTCAATCTTTTCTCTGATCCTTCTGTATTACACAAATTCATTTCTGATCCGCAGACGACAGAGAGAGTTTGGGTTGTATCACATCCTTGGAATGGGAAAAATTGACCTTGTAAAAATCATGGTTCTTGAGAATCTGATCATCAGTGTTCTGACGATTGCAGGAGGAATCGTGGGAGGAATCCTGTTTTCTAAATTGGGGGAACTTCTGGCAGCGAAGATACTTGGAAGTAATGCCGGACTTTCTATGAAAATCAGTGTTCCGGCACTTGTGGCTACGGCACTGTTATTCCTGGTCATTTTTGCATTGATCATGCTTCGGATGATCGTGTCTGTCTATCGGTTAAAACCTGTAGAACTTTTAAGAAGTGAGAAGACAGGGGAGAAACCTCCGAAGGCAAACTGGATCTTTGCAGTACTCGGGTTGCTTCTGCTTGGTGTGGCTTATTATTTATCCCTGACAATCAAAGATCCGCTTGTAGCGATGATCTGGTTTATGGTTGCCGTCGTGCTGGTAATCCTTGCAACGTATCTGTTATTTATTGCCGGCTCGGTCACATCTTGTAAAATAATGCAGAAAAAGAAAGGATATTATTATAAAACAAATCATTTTATTTCACTTTCATCCATGATTTACCGTATGAAACGAAATGGGGCAGGATTAGCGTCTATTTGTATTCTGTCCACAATGGTTCTGGTTATGGTATCTTCTACAACCAGCCTGTATCTGAGTATGGAACATGGCTTGAATCTTCGATATCCGAAATCTGTCCAGATTGAGATGTACACGAAACCGGAGCAGACGGAAGAAATGAAAGAGAATCAGAATGGACAGATTATAGAGCTTGTACAGAAGGTTTTGAAAGAACATAACCAGACCGCGGAGAATCCGGAGAATTACCGGATGCTTACAGTCAGTGGAATTGTTTCAAAAAATGAAATCTATTTTAATCCGGAGAATGCTCCGGGAGTCAATGAAGTGAATACATTTGATCATTTAAAAATGTTCTATGCTCTGCCGTTGGAAGCGTATAATCGGATCATGGGGACGAATCTGGAGCTTGCTCCCGGGGAAGCGTATCTGTATGCGAAAGATTCCGATTTCCCCTATGATCAGATCACGGTGGAGAATTCCGGGACATGGAGGATTAAAGGACATTTGGATAAAATGATTTCAAATGGAAATAATATGGCAAATATGAACAGCAGCTTCTATCTGGTGGTTTCCGGACTGGAAGATATAAAAGCTTTGGAAGAAGGAAATGTTTCCGTTTACGGTGTCAATGGTTCTTATGAGAAATGGTACTACAATTTTGATCTGTCCTGTGGAGATGAAGAGCAGATCCAGATTCAAAACGAGATTGACAAGAAAATCAATGCATTGGCTGAACAGGAATCAGAGGAATCAGATACCCTATTTTTTGGAGCTTCTACAGACAGCAGAGCCGCATCAAGAGCTGATTACCAGGCTTTGTACGGCGGTCTGTTCTTCCTTGGAATCCTTCTTGGAGTCGTATTCATTCTTGGAATGGTGCTGATCATTTATTATAAACAGATTACAGAAGGCTATGAGGATCAGGACAGATTCCAGATTCTGATGAAAGTGGGGATGACACAGAAAGAAGTGCGTCAGACGATCAATTCTCAGGTAATGACAGTATTCTTCCTACCTCTTGTGGCTGCCGGAATTCATACGGCATTTGCATTTCCAATGATAGAAAAAATGGTGCATCTGCTTGCTTTTTCTGACAGAAAATTCCTGATTCTGGTGACAGTGTGCTCCTATTTAGTATTTGCATTATTCTATATCATTGTCTATATGGTGACTTCGAAACAGTATTACAAAATTGTTAGCGGAAAACAGGAAGAAAGTCTTTTTTCTTAATTCAAAGAGTGATAGAATAGAATTATCAGAAAAAGGAGGACTTGCTTATGATGAATCACACAATTATTACAATTGGAAGACAGTTCGGAAGTGGCGGTCATGAAGTAGGAAACAGACTGGCAGAGAGACTGAACATTCCTCTTTACGATCACAATCTGATTCGAATGGCAGCAAGAGATCTTGGAATTTCGAACGAAGATGCTGGAAGAGTAGATGAGACGAGACTTGGAAATGTGTTATCAAGCTATTATATTGGAATGGGTGATTACACAACATTTATGCTTAGTCCTGAGGCTGAGAAGCCATTGAGTGACAAAGTTTTTGAGACGCAGTCAGCAATCATCCGCAAGCTGGCAGAACGTGGACCTGGAATCTTCGTGGGACGCTGCGCAGATTATGTTCTTGGGGATTATTCAAATGTTGTGAATACATTTATCTATGCTTATAAGGATGATAGAATCAATCGAATCATGGATATCTATAAGCTTTCCGAGAAAGAGGCTGTAGATAAGATTAAGAAGATTGACAGAGAGAGACGCCTGTATTATGAAGGTAGAACAGACCGTAAGTGGGGCAGTATTGAAGCGAATGCAATTCTGCTGAATTCAAGTCTTCTTGGAATCGATGGTGCGGTAGATGCACTTGAGGCGATTTATCATAAGTGGGAAAACAGATAACAAAATAAGCAGAAAAAATGAAATAATTAACAAAAAGTAAGAGGGTGTCGTTTAGTGCGACACCCTCTTTGCTACGTCTTCATTCTGGAATCTGTATTTATTTCATCATGCCGGCAAGAATCTGATTGACTTCTTTACCATCAGCTTTGCCTTTTACCTTCGGCATGAGTTCTTTCATGATCTTACCTTTATCCTTTGCTGTAGGAGCATCGATACCAAGATCTGCAAGAACGGATGTGATCACTGCTTTGATCTCATCTTCGCTCATCATCTTTGGTGCATATTCTTCAAGAACAGCAAGACGCTTCTGAGCCTCTTCAATCAGATCTGTACGATCTTCAGGTGTCATATCAATTGTTTCTTTTAACTGTTTGATTTCTTTTAAGATTACCTGTCCTTCTTCCTCTTCTGTCAGGTCGGCACGTTTGTCGATAGCTTTATTCTTCAGAGAGGAGAGCAGAAAGGAAAGTGCGGCTTTTCGTTCTTTGTCTCCTGCCTTCATTGCAGCGACCATAGCGCTTCTGATTTCATCAATTTTGCTCATTTTAGAGTCCTCCTTATAATTTAATATGCTTGAAATAGTTACAATTATTGAAAAGAGCGGATTGCTCTTGATTCATAAGATAAATTTTAGCAGATGGTGGTTTATATTGCAAGAGTGCACTCTGTTTTGTGAAAATATATAAAAAAATGCATGAAAAGCATAAAAAATCAGAAAATTTACGAAAAGTAAAAATATAGATTGACAACATTGGGCTCGAGGAGTAAACTACGTGACATAAAAGCAAAGGCGCTTTGAGAAACAGATCTCAGAGTGCCTTTTTCTTTTAATAAAATATGGTACCTATAGATTTGCCGCGAACAGCAGCAAGTCTCAATGACACAAAGGCGTGTCTTACAGAAAGAACCGATTCAGGGGGATGGTTCAACGAAACTGTAAGATACGTCTTTTTAGTTTCTAGGTATGAGGAGGAAGTAGTATGACACAAGAAATTATTACTCAGATTACAGACACAGTCGGAACAGAAGTGTTCGGCATCTGGTTCCTGATCGGAGCTGCATTTGTATTCTTTATGCAGGCAGGATTCGCTATGGTAGAGACAGGATTCACCAGAGCAAAGAATGCCGGTAACATTATCATGAAGAATCTGATGGATTTTTGTATTGGAACAATCGTGTTTATTTTCCTTGGATTTGGATTGTTACTCGGGGAAGATGCACTTGGCGGACTGGTAGGAGTTCCAACACTTGAAATCTTTACAGATTATGCAAACTTTGACTGGTCTAATTTTGTATTCAACCTGGTTTTCTGTGCGACAGCAGCAACAATCGTATCAGGAGCTATGGCAGAAAGAACAAAGTTTCTTTCCTATTGTATTTATTCCGCAATGATCTCCGCAGTTGTGTATCCGATCGAAGCACACTGGATCTGGGGAGGTGGATGGATTTCACAGCTTGGCTTTCATGATTTTGCAGGATCTTGTGCAATCCACATGGTAGGTGGAGTAACAGCATTTATCGGAGCTGCAATGGAAGGAGCCAGAATTGGTAAATTCTCAAGAGATAAGAATGGAAAAGTAACAAAAGTCCACGCATTTCCAGGACATAACCTCGTAATAGGTGCTCTTGGATGTTTCATCCTCTGGTTTGGATGGTATGGATTCAACGGTGCGGCAGCAACAACAGGCCCACAGCTTGCATCTATTTTTATGACAACAACAATCGCACCGGCAACAGCAACCGTTGTATGTATGATCTTCACATGGCTTCGTTATGGAAAACCAGATGTGTCTATGTGTCTGAATGCATCCCTCGCGGGTCTGGTAGCAATCACAGCACCTTGTGATGTGACAGATGGATTAGGAGCACTGATCATTGGAGCAGTTGCAGGAGTTCTCGTAGTATTTGGCGTTTGGTTCTGTGATAATGTAGTGCATGTAGATGACCCGGTTGGTGCCGTAGCAGTTCATTGCTTAAATGGTATCTGGGGAACAATCGCAGTTGGTCTTTTTGCAACAACAAATGCGCCGGAAAGCACACTGAAAGGTCTGTTCTACGGCGGCGGATTCGGACTTCTCGGAACACAGCTTCTTGGTATAGTAACAGTTCTTGCTTGGACAGTTGTAACAATGACAATTATCTTCAAAGTAATCGATATGACAATTGGACTTCGTGTTTCAGAGGAAGAAGAGATTGTTGGTCTGGATTCCAAGGAGCATGGTCTTGCATCAGCATATGCAGGATTCAGCATCATGGATATTACGGAAGGTGCAATGAATGAAAATGAAAACACAGATCTTGGTGTAGCAGATTATGACGCAGCATCTCCAATCCAGAGAGCAGCAGCTGTACCGGTAGCAGGACCGGTAGATGCAGATACAGGAATGCATAAAGTTGTTATTATTGCAAAACTTTCCAAGTATGACAGGCTGAAATCAGCGTTGAACAATCTTGGTGTTACAGGAATGACAGTGACTCAGGTTATGGGATGTGGTATCCAGAAAGGTGCCGGCGAGAAATACCGTGGAGTTGAGATGGACATTACTGTTCTGCCAAAGGTAAAAGTAGAAGTTATCGTTGGAAATATTCCGGTTGAGAAAGTCATCGAAACAGCATCCAAGACACTGTATACAGGACATGTCGGTGATGGCAAGATCTTTGTATACAACGTGCAGAAAGTAGTAAAAGTACGTACAGGAGAAGAAGATCTCGAAGCATTGAAAGATGTAGAATAATACTTGATAAAAAAATAATCTCCCAAAAGCAGTAAAGACTGTTTTTCCGGAGATTATTTTTTATGATTATTGAACGATTTCTTGAATAATTTTTTTTATAAATAAGATTGAAATCTTATA
>OGRJ01001341.1_pt1 | contig 20890 bp, 26 predicted proteins | sample 1553411 | NCBI WGS metagenome assembly OGRJ01 (sample SAMEA2580084, study PRJEB22360) | human gut metagenome | biome: human gut; feature: human-associated habitat; material: faeces | place: Denmark | collected 2008/2010
TGCGGCAGGCAGGGACGGCGCGCGCTTTGAGGCCCTGATGGCGGGCAGCTGGCAGGGCTACTACAAGAGCCAGAGCGAGGCTGACCTTGGCCTGTGCAATCTGCTGGCGTTCTGGTTCGGGGCTGACGCCGCCCGTATGGACAGGGTGTTCCGCACCTCCGGCCTGATGCGCAAAAAGTGGGATGAAAAGCACGGCAAAGAGACCTATGGGCAAATGACCATCGGCAAGGCGGTGGCAGACTGCCGCGAGGTATATTCCCCACCGCAGCCGGACGCCGCGGGGATGGACGCCTTTTTCGCGCCGGGGGGCGCCGCACCGGCGGGGCGGCACAAGCGTTATACACAGGACGACACAGGCAACGCACTGCGGTTTGCCGATGCTTACGGCGAGCGGGTGCGCTACAGCCACACGGACAAATGCTGGTTTGTATGGAATGGCGCGTGCTGGCAGAGGGATGAGACCGATATCGTCAAGCGGCTGGCGGACGCCCTGCTGGACGGCATGGAAAAGGAACTGTTCGGCCTGCATGACGAGGATACCGTCAAGGCCTTCAAGGCGCATCTGCGCCGCAGCCGGTCCAGCCGGGGCAAGGAGGCCATGCTGAAGGAGGCGCAGCATCTGGACGGCATCCCCGTGACGCCGAACATGTTCGACCGCCACAAGGGCCTTTTGAACGTGGCAAACGGCACGGTGCGGCTGCGCACCGGCGAGGTGCAGGAGCACCGCCGCGAGGATTATCTGACGCGCATTGCCCCGGTGGAACACAGCGCCGGAGCCGCCTGCCCAATGTGGGAAAAGTTTATCGGAGAAATCACCGGCGGCGACGCCCAGCTTGCGCATTATCTGCAGGTGATGGTGGGCTATATGCTGTCGGGCTCGACGCAGGAGCAATGCGTCTTCTTCCTCTATGGGGACGGGGCCAACGGCAAAAGCACCTTTCTGGATACACTGGCCGCCATGCTGGGCGATTATGCCATGAACGCCCAGGCAGAGACGCTGATGGAGAAAAACCGCAGCCAGGGCGGGGCGCGCAGCGACATCGCCCGCCTGAAGGGCGCGCGTCTGGTGACCACCAGCGAGACGGACGAGGGCGTGTTCCTGAACGAAAGCCTTATCAAGCAACTGACAGGCGGCGACGCCATCACGGCGCGCTTTTTATACGGCAAGGAGTTCGAGTTCCGCCCGGAATTCAAAATCGTGATGGCAACGAACCATAAGCCGCGCATCCGCGGCACAGATACCGGCATCTGGCGGCGCATCCGGCTGGTGCCCTTTACGCAGGCCATCCCGGAGGAGAAGCAGGATAAACGCCTGCCGGAGAAGCTGCTGGCCGAGCTGCCGGGCATCCTGAACTGGGCGCTGGAGGGGTGCCGCCAGTGGGTGGAGGCGTCTAAAAGCAGCCGCAGCGGGCTGCCGGAATGTGAAGCCGTGCGCACGGCGACGCAGGAATACCGCACGGAGCAGGACAGGCTGACGGTGTTTCTGGACGACTGCACCTACCCCAGCGCCGGCCAGACGCTGCAGGCGGCCGTATTCTACCGCATATACCGCGCCTGGGCGCAGGACAACGGCGAGAGGTTCCCTGTGAGCAGCCAGCGCTTCGGGCGGGAGATGAAAAAGCATTTCGCGGCCCGGACGACGCGTGCCAACACAGAATATCTGGACATCGGCCTGACGCACAGCGGGCACAAATATCTCAACTGGACGCTGCAGCCCGCGCAAAACCGTCGCGAGCAGGCAAAAGGGCCGCTTTGGCAGCAGGAAAGGCTGCCGGAAAGCTAGGGTGTGGTGGATTGTGGTGGTTTTCGGCCTTTTTGTAAAACTTTTCTCCTGAGCAGATTTTTTTCTTCTCATCTAGGGACTTTTTTATTTTCTGTAAAATCCACCACAATCCACCACGGGAAAGGAAGGAATAAAGATGTTGAACGAGCATGAAAAAATTGAAATGCGCACGCAATACCGCGATGCGGCAGACAAGCGCAAGCAGATTGGCATATTATCCGAGTTATATGACTGCTCGAAGGAGGAAGTGCTGGACGCGCTGGGGCTTGCCGATAAAGGCATTTCTACCGGGGCCAATATCAAACACGAAACTGCCGGGAAGCATAACCCGCGCAAAAGCTATGAGCAGGCCGTGAAAAATGATGTTGCAAAAGCAGTTTTGGTAGAGGGCCTTTCAGCCAGCCAGGCTGCTGAAAAATTCGGCGTGCCGCTTGGAAATGTATCCCGCTGGGTACACAAGGCAAAAGAAAAACAGGCAGAGTTTTTGAAAGAAGCAGAAAAAGCTGAGAAAGAGTGCGCTGCAAAGGCTACGCTGCCTGCATCGAAAAAAGCAGGTGTACCAACGGATGAAAATAAAGTGATTGCACAAAAGGTTCTGGCAGAAATGAGGGCGGGAATCGACGGGCTGCATGCATTTATTGATAACTTTGCGGGTGTAGACATTCTGAACGATGATGAACGCGCCATGCTGAACCACATTCTGTTCACAGCATCAGGGTTTGCCAAAGGCGTGCAGACCGGGCTGGAGCTGGCCCGGCGAACTTGAAAAAGGAGGCCTTCAAATGCCAATTAAAAACTATACCACCAAGGTGGATGTGTATGAATCGTTGGGCGAGATTCAGAGCGCTCTGGCGAGAAATGGGGCCCGAAAAATTATGGTGGACTATGACGACCAGGGCAAGCCGGTTGGCATAACCTTTGGCCTGCAAACGCCGCAGGGCGGAATGCTGTTCCAGCTGCCGGCCAATACGCCCGGAGTGATGGCGGCTTTTGCCCGGCAGAAGGTGCGGGTGGACCGTGAGCAGGCAGAGCGTACGGCTTGGCGCAATATCCGAGACTGGATATTAGCGCAGATGTCCTTCGTGGAGGCGGGCAATGTACAGGTGGACCAAGTGTTTTTGCCCTACCTGTCCGACGGGCAGGGACGCACGTTGTATGACGCCTATCAGGCAGGGCAACTATTATTAGGCGAGGGAGGGAGGCAATCGAAATGATTAAAAGCCTGGTGGTGTCAAAAGCGGATATTCTGGCAGGATTGTGGGCACTGTTTCCGGTCATTAACGTGGATCGCGTCAAGGACATTCCCTGCGACTACCCTGGCGCGATGGGCGTGCCGATCACAATTTTTGACAAACTGTGCCGGAAACAGTTTGCAGTCCTGGACTGCGTGCATCATGTACAACTCGAAAACGGGCGTCACCCGTACCGGCGCGTCGTGATTCGCAACCTGCGGCCGGAGCTGCCCGACGAAATCGACCTGTGCAAATATTTTTGCCGGATGGGTTTTGAAATCGATTTTGCGAAAGGGGATTGTCATGATACCTGACGGGATCGTCCACCTGTTCGGCGGCTCCGCCATCTGGTGAGGTGTGAAGAAAAGGACGGTGTTATAGATGAACTGGGAAAAAGAGGCTGTGAACGACCTGAAAGCACATGAAAAGCGCAAGGTGGCGCTGCGCAGTCTTTCCGAAGAAATTCGTGAGCTACAGGCGCGCACATATGGCAGCACGGCTCCGGCCACGGACGCGGTGCCTGTGCAGGGCGGCATGAGCACGGCAGAGGAGCGGCTGATTGCAGCCATAGACGAGCTGGAACGCAAGAAGGAGGCCTACCGCGCCACCAAGCGAAAGGTGGATGCCGTAGAACGCGGCTTAACCACCCTGACGGCACAGCAGGTGGATATTCTGGACAGGTTTTTCATTCACCGCACGCGGGGACATGTGCAGGCGCTGGCAGAAGCATACCACGTGGAGCAAAGCCGGGTTTATACTTTGAAGGATGATGCCGTGCGGGATTTTACGCTTGCCCGCTATGGAGTAGTTGATTCCTGAAAAAGAGTGGAAAAAAAGAGGAAGTTTTTTTCAAAAATCTGTGGTATGATGATAAAAAGAGAAGCCGGGGAATTACCTTTCCCTGGCTTTTTAGTACAAATTGAATCGTTTATCATGCCTGCGCCTGTGGACGCGGGCTTTGTTTTTGCCTGGAGGGAGGTGGTATTTCTGAAAAATCCCCGTTATTCGAATGGAGCCCTGCGGAGAAAATACCGTGCCAGATTTAAGGCAATGGAGTGCCCATGCGGAATTTGTAAAGGGGGGCTGGGACCCATTCATTACGACGAGCCGTCAGATGCACGCCACCCCCTGTCCTTCGTCATCGATGAGATCAGACCCGTCAGCAGGTGGAAAGAGTTCGGCTATAATTCGCCTCGCGCCGCAGCTGAGGACTGGAGCAATCTGCAGCCCGCCCACTACTGTTGCAACGCGGCAAAGGGAAACCGAACAGAATCAGACAGGCAAGATGCAAAAAAAATAATGTTTGTTCGAGATGGCAGCTGGTAGTGCGCGGATGGGTGGGGCGGTCCCCCCTCCCCGCCCCCGTTGGCGCTCCCAGGCAGTCCAGCGCCGATTTACACGAGGGGCGTTTTCCACAGAGGAGGAGAAACAGGTTGAGAAAAGAAAAAAGCACTGAAAAGGCAGAAACACGCCTTGACCGGCTGAAAAAGCTGCGCGACACGCTGGCGCTGGCCATCGACACCTGCGAAAGCATGCGCGACCTTTCCTCCCTTGCGCGGCAGTACCGCGAAACGCTGAAAGACATTGAGGAGATTGAGGGGGGAGATAGTATTGGCGACGAAATCGGCGAGATCCTCGCGCAGCGGAAATCTGATGGGAAGCCAGGAGCCGTCCGCAAGAACCGCGCCTGAATACGCCGCCTCCGACGGCATGGACGCGGCCAAAATCCTGAAGGCCGCAGGCGTCACGCTCGACCCGTGGCAGCGCGACACTCTGTGCGACTGGATGGGACGCGACACGGCCGGGCGCTGGGCTGCGCCCACAGCGGGCGGCTGCGTTCCTCGCCAGAACGGAAAGAGCCTGCTGGTTCAGGGGCGTGCCGGAGCGGGGATGCTTCTTTTCAACGAGAACGTGATCTACACAAGCCATTTGCAAAAGACCTCCACCGAGACGTTCAACGAGATGCGCGACCTGTTTGAGAGCTCTGCGCTCCGCCCCTACGTGAAGGACATCAAGAACGCGCTCGGCCGCGAGGAGATCATCCTGAAGAGCGGCGCGCGGATCAAATTCCTTGCGCGCACCCGCAACGGTGGCCGCGGACAGCACGGCGACCTGCTGATCTTCGACGAGGCGCAGGAGCTGGACGAAACCGCGCAGGGCTCTTTCCTGCCCGCCATTTCCGCAAGCCTGAACCCACAGACGGTCTACGTCGGCACGCCGCCCGGGCCGGACGTGACGGGGACGGTGTTCCGCGAGTTGCGCCGCCGTGCGCTGGCCGGTGAGGCGAAGCGGACGGCGTGGTTTGAGTTTTCCGTCCCGGAAATCGGGGACATTCATGATAAATGCCGCTGGGCAGCGACAAACCCGGCGCTCGGGCGGCGCATCCAGCTTTCCACCATCGAGGGCGAGGCCGAGCAGCTCGACCCGGACACCTTCGCCCGGGAGCGTCTTGGGTGGTGGAGCCCGGAGGCCGCCAGGCAGGTTGATTATGCCATCGACAAAGCCGCATGGGCCAAATGCGCCAGCGAGGAACCGAAGCCAAACGGCAAGACGGCCTATGGCGTCAAGTTCGCCATGGACGGAAGCACTGTTTGCCTGTGCGGTGCGGTGCTGCCGAAGGACGGCCCTGCCCGCATCTCCATCATTGAGCTGAAGCCCTGCGGGCGCGGCCTTGCCTGGCTGGCCGACTGGCTGAATGCGCGATACGGAAAAGCAAGCTGCGTTGTGATCGATGGGCGCGGTGGCGCGGACGTTCTGGTGGACAGAATTGTGGATACCTGGAAAATAAAGAACTCTGTTGTACGCCCTTCCGCCAAGGACGTTGTGGCGGCCACGGGACTGCTGATAAACATGGTGAATGAGGGCGGCCTGACATGGTTCAAGGCGCAAGCAGCTTTAGACGAATCCGCCGCCAGCGTTGAGAAGCGCCCCCTTGCCGGAGGCTTCGGGTTTGGCGGCGAGAACAGCCTGCCCATGGAGGCCTGTGCCCTGGCGTTGTGGGGCGCAAAGACCAGCAAACGAGACCCCACCAGAAGAATGAGAATCGGGTAAAAGGAGATCCAGATGACACCACTGAATTTTGGAACGGTCAACGGCCTGACCGGCAAGGAACACCGCCAGCTGCAAGAGCTGGTGGACGTTTACTACTGCCATCTGAGCCGGAACATGACAAAAGACAAGTACTACGAGGGCCACGTCACGCTGGCGGACGTCAACCTCGGCATTGCCCTGCCGCAGGGGCTGCGCAAGCTGGAAGTAGGATGCAACTGGGGCCAGAAGGCGGTGGACGCCCTAGCCTCCCGCAGCATGTTTGACGGCTTTGTCGGGAGCGGCGAAGCGGCGGACGCTGTGGCTCAACTGGTGGATGGAAACCGACTGATTGCCGAATACGGGAAAGCCTGCCGGGACGAGCTGAAATATGGCTGCGTGTTCGCCACGCTGTCCGCCGACCCGGCGGTTGGCTGCCGGGTCCGGTTCCACTCCCCGGAAACCTCCGTGGCCCTGTGGAGCGGCGGGAAAGGCCGGATTGACTGCGGCCTTGCCATCATTGACACCATCCCGGATGAGAAGTACAAGGGCACATGGATTCCGCACATCGTGAACCTCTACACCGATGAGGCGATTATCGTTCTGACCTACATTCAGGGCCAGTGGTACGCAGAACGGCACGAGCACCGGATGGGCCGCCCTCTGATGGAGCCGCTGATCTGGAACGCAACCTCCGGCAAGCCGTTCGGGCGCAGCCGGTTGAAACGAGCCGTGCGGGCACTGATCGATGACTACATCCGTATTGTGGCAAACGCCACCATTGCCCTGGAATTTGACACCACCCCGCAGAAGTACCTGCTGGGCGTGACCGATGAGCAGTACGACGCCATTATGTCCGACAAGTTCAAGCAGTATGTAGGCAGCCTTCTGGCCTCTACGGTGAACCCGGAAACCGGGCAGAATCCGGAATTTGGGCAGCTGGCGCAAGGCAGCCTGCAACCGCAGGTTGCATTGTGAAAAATCTATAAGCCGTTGAAAATACAGAGTTTATAAGGCTTTTCTTGTGTTCTGTGGGCGTGTTTTCCCTTAAGTTTTCCCTTTATAGATTCAGAACACTTTTTATAAAGCCCTCCATACGGGCGGCGCTGTCCTGCTTCATGCGTTCAGTGAAATGCCCGTATCTGTCCAGCGTGAACGCCGCTGATGCGTGCCCAAGGTTTCCTTGAACTGTCTTTATATCATCCCCCGCGCGCAGGGCGTTCACTGCATAGGTGTGGCGCAGGTCGTGAAAGCGTACATCATGCAAACCGGCAGATGCCAAGACAGATTTAAAGGCGGATTCTGCCCGCCATTGGTCGAATGGCTCGCCCGTCTCTGTGGTGAATACCAAGTTATAGGCATTGTTCCAAAGCGGGCCCGCTTTGATTCGGGCAGCAGTTTGCAGGCGCTTCTGTGCTTTCAGCGCCGCCAGCACCGAGGGCGCGGGCGTGATGGTTCGGGCTTTGCCGTTCTTAGGCGAAATAAAGGGGCCAGCCTCCCGCTGGTCTGGCCGCGCGAGCTGCTTGCTTATGGAAATTGTGCCCGGGCCCACACAATCCCATGTGAGGCCCAGCAGTTCCGAAAGCCGCATGCCCGTGAATAGAGCCGCTGTAATGAGTTGCTCTATTTCCGTCCCCCGTGCTGCATCCAGCAGGGCGGCGGCCTGCTCATCGGCAAGCGGATGTATTTCAACCTGTTCCAGCCGGGGCAGCTCGCAGCCCTCGGCCGGGTTCTGGGGGATGTAGCGCAGGGCAACCGCCTTTTTCAGTGCTTGATACAGCACCTTATATGCAAGGCGCACGGATGCCGGAGAGAGCGCAAGCCCATTCACAAACCCCTGTACCATGTGGGGCCGCAGCTCCGGCAGCCGCACAGCGCCCAAAGCGGGCTTGATATGATTCTTCACATTATGGCGATATACGCGCACCGTGTTAGACTTTCGCCCCGCCAGATATTCCGCCGCCCAGATGTCGAGCCATTGGCCCACCGTCATGCGTTCCGGCTGTGTGTAGGTGCCTGCATCCACTGCCACAGCGGCAGCCAGCAGCTTTTCCCGCACTTCTTTTTGCGTCTTGCCTGTGATGGATGCCTGCACCTGCTTTCCCGTGCCGGGGTTTCTGCCGGTGGTAATGCGGGCTTCCCAATAGGTATAGCTTTTCCCTTTGCGCGTCACCGTCTTTTTTCGGATAGTTCCCGCGCCCTTCGCCGCTTTTCGGGCCATAATAAAAACCTCCTTGTGATGCACTTTGACAAGCCCACACAAAGAGGTGTATAATCATGCTGCTGGGGCAGATTATCCCTCTTTGGGTAAGCTGTTCTATATAAGCCGCTCACGGTTGCAGCCGCGGGCGGTTTATTTATATTGCGAATGGTGCCGGATTATGGTATATTGGCCTTGGCGCTGCTGGATAGTAGCGGTCAGCCCTCTTAACCGGGGGCAGCTTCTTGCCCCCTGATTTCACGAAAGGGGGGCTGCCCAATTGAGTACATCCGAAGTTTTTCAACTTTGCCTCGTAATCATTGGCATTTGCGGCCTGTTCGTTCAGGCAAAAAAGAAGTGACCGCCGGCACCCTGACAAGTACGGCGGTCACGCTTGTAACTTTTAAGGGCTGACCGTTTCCGGCAGCGCCCTCTCTGTACCTTCAGTATAGCCGTATTATTTCAGAATGTCAAATGTTGTTTTCGCGTGCACCGCGCCTTCTATGGCGTTCTTTCAAATACTTAGTGTATATTGCGCCCTGGGCTTCGGCCTGGGGCGCTTTTCGTTTCAAAGCGGGCTTTAGCTCTTCGCAATTTGCGAAGGGCTCCCAGAACTTCACCATTGCGACAAAATGTCACAATGGTACATGTGAAACTGTTTCACATGTAGAATCTTCTGGGGTTCAGGTTTCTTCAGGTTTGCGCCCTCGCACGCGCGCGGGGGATTTCAAGTTTTTTCAAGTTCTTGCGCCCCTGTGTGGCCGCTGCAGGGTGATTTCAGTGCCTTTCCTGCTGGGGTAATACTTTCCCCGCTTTGCCTGTGAAAGCGGGCTTCTCTGCCCTCTGCGGGGCTATGCCAGCGCTGTGAAGGATATGCCGAGGTTATCCCGGTATATCGTATAGGCCCGCCAAATAAACTCCGGCGTCACATTGAAGTGCTCGGCAATTTCCCAGACGGAAAAACCGCAGCGCATTTCCTTCACCAAATCACAAAGCGGGATGTATTGCAGCGTTGCCGCTTTGTCTGCCCTGTACTCTGCCTGCGCCTTGACCTGATACGGGCTGTAAGGCGTATAGAACGCGCCGGACAGGAAGTGCCCCGCTTCATGAATGAGCGCCGTTGCCTGTTCCTGCTGGCTTTCAAAGCGGGCGCTGTCCATAGCTACCAGCGCCCCATCCGCAAGGCACATGCAGGCATTTTCCTTTAATGGGCACTCTACAACAGCCACACCAGCATCCGCCAAGTCGGCGCACACTGCCGCAGCGCTGTGGTACATAAGCGGTCACTTCCCTTTTTGCCGATTCAGTTCGGCGCGTATCTTCATAAGCGTTTTTATGTCCTCAATATCGCCGGGGGTCAATTCCTTTTTCACATCGCCATAGAATCCCACAAGCTCATCTTTCACAAGCTCGTCCAGCTCGCTGTCCTTCGGGGCGGTGGGCTTTTTTTGTTCTTCATTGCCAAGCAAATAATCCACAGAGACGCCGAAATAGGCGGCGATTTTGGAAAGTTTATCAGCAGATAAGCTTTTAATTCGTCCCGCTTTGTAGTCAGAAAGAGCAGAGCGTGGAACCCCTGCCATTTTGCACATAGTCGTGATATTTATGCCCGCATTGTCGCACAAACGCTCTATTCTTTTATAAATTTCTTCCAAAATAGCGCCCTCCATTTTGGGCACAATGCTGTATTTTGCTAAATCTAGTAATTTTTAATTGACTTTTACGAAATTCAGCAATATACTAAAGCACAGGCCGACGAGATTTAGTAATTTTTCCTTGCAAACTTAGTATATTACTACTTCCCGTAATAGTCAATAGCTAGAAAGGGGGTTTTTACGGTATGACAAAAATTTGTGACTTCGGCAAAGAAATCAAAAAGCGCCTTGTGGATATTAACCAAACACAAGAATGGCTTATTTCCGAAGTATCACAGGACACCGGCAAATATTTTGACAGCGGATACCTGCACCGCATCTTGCGCGGCGAGTTATCCACGCCGGGCATTGTGGCGAGTATCAGGAAAATTCTGGACTTACCCAATGATACCGCGCAATAAGTCCAATAAAAGGGACTGAAAGGAGAGCCGAGAGCATGACACGGCTTGAACAGGAAACCATCATCAATTTCAACGAGGCCGAGACCACAGCCACAATCTACACGCACAACGCGGCCTTGTGCCGCAAGCTGGAGGCGCTGGCCGACCAGAGGCCGGAGGAAGTAAAGCGAGGCCGCAGCTTCCCGGACGGCGGGCGGGAATACACCATTCCCAAACGCTGGGTAAAGGTGAACGCGGGGCCGATTTTGACGGAGGAAGAACGCGAGCGCAGACGCGAACGCGCGAAAGCAACCAGAAAGGCCCAACTTGCCCAAAATGGCGGGTAAATTCACCCGCTCACAAGAACGAACGCGCGCGGGGCGGGTACTTTCATACCCTATCACTAAAACCCCGGAAAACACGTGTCTAACTGTGGATGAAAAACAATATCTTGACCGCTTTTCAACCGTCCTCATTTTGAGGACAGCTGACGGAAAGCCAAAAGGAGGGACAAGCCAATGAACAAAGAAGCATTACCCGGCGGGCTGGTGCTTATTAAGCCCATCGGCTCAAAGATGGAGCCGTACACAACGGCGGACACTGTGGCAGAGTATGCGCAGGTGAAGGCCGACACAATCCGGCGACTAATTCAAAAGCACATGACAGACCTTGAAGAGTTTGGAAAGGTCGGATTTGAAATCCTTGCAGTGAGCGGCAGCCGCACAGGGCAATATGCAAAACTCTACCACCTGAACGAACAGCAGGCCACGCTTCTGATTACCTATCTGAAGAACACAGAGCCGGTGCGCCAATTCAAAAAGGCTCTTGTGCGCGGGTTCTTCGAGGCCCGGCAGGAACTTTCCCGGCGCGAGGTACAGCGGGCCGTGAAAGCCCCTGTACGGCGCAGCCTGACGGACGCCGTTCGAGACAGCGGCGAGGCCGAACGCATGAAGGGATATGCCTATAACACATACACCAACCTGATTTATAAAGCCGTGACGGGTAAAAACGCGGCGCAGCTTCGGAAGAAACGGGGCGCGGCCTGCGGGGCTGATGTTGTGGGCCTGCTGACAGCGGACGAACTGGCAGAGGTTACAAAGCGGGAAGCGCAGGTGTGCACGCTGCTTGACTGCGGCATGAAGTACGAGGCCATACGCGATATTGTGCGGCCAAGGGAGGCCACGCCGTGACGGAAGAAGCTTATAGCATGTACTTAAAGGCATGCACAGCGGCAAATGTGCTTTCCATTGATTCTTTTGCCCTGGCCTTCTGTGCCCACAATGACGCATTGCAGGCCGCGCGGGAAATCATGCTTGCAGACCGAGCCGGAGAACTGGGCAAGAGCATGGACGAGTTCAACGAGGCCAGAGGCAAAGCGGTTGAATTGAGACGCGCGGGACGCCTGAAAGCCCCATCAGACCGCAAGCTGCTTGAAAGCCTAAGAAAAGCGGACACTCCGCAGCTTTCGAGCATATCGGCGCAGGATTTCGCCCCGCTGGCAGACGGCGGGAAAACTGCCGCCCCCGTTACCTTGGCCGCCCTTTCGCCGGACACGAACAACCGCTATAGCTGGACGGATATTGGCAACGGCAACCTGTTTGCGGACTGGTACAAAGACACGGCCCGCTATGTGCCGGAGCGTAAGCAATGGTTTGTTTATGACGGGCGGGCGTGGCGGCCCGATGCTGGCGGCCTGCGCGTTATGGAAATGTGCAAAAAGCTGGCGGATGCGCTGAACCTGTACGCCCTGTCCATTGAGGACGAACGGCAGCGGAGCGCATACCTGAAACATGTTTTGAAATGGCAGGCGAGGCATTACCGGGAAACCGTGCTGAAAGACGCGGCGGGCGTATACCCTGTGCGGGTAACGGATTTTGATGCCGACCCGTGGCAATTTAACTGCCGCAACGGCACGCTGAACCTGCGCACACGGGAATTTAAGCCCCACAGCCCCCATGATTTCCTAAGCCTTTGCGCCGGTGTGAACTACGACCCGTCCGCCCGCTGTGAACGCTGGGAACGTTTTATTGAAGAAATCATGCAGGGCGACACAGACCGGGCCGCATTCCTTCAAAAAGCGCTGGGCTATGCCTTGACGGGTGACACGGAATATGAATGCTTTTTCATCCTGTACGGTCCCACAAGCCGCAACGGCAAGGGCACTTGCATGGAAACGTTCCGCCGCCTGATGGGCGAATACGGACGCACCGCAAAGCCCGACACCATCGCCATGCAGCGGAGCGCCAACAAAGGCATGCCGAGCGAGGATGTTGCACGGCTGGCAGGGGCGCGCTTTGTGAATATCAGCGAGCCGGATAAAAAGCTTGTGTTGAGCGCGGCGCTAGTAAAGACACTTACAGGGAACGACACCATAACGGCCCGCTTCCTGCACGAAAACAGCTTCGAGTTCCTGCCGCGTTTCAAGCTGTTTGTGAATACGAACCATCTGCCACAGGTGACGGACGTAACGCTTTTTTCCTCCGGGCGCGTGAAGCTGATACCTTTTGACCGGCATTTCACGGACGCAGAGCGCGACACCGGGCTGAAAGCCGCGCTTGCACGCCCCGCGAGCCTTTCCGGCATTCTCAACTGGTGCCTTGACGGGCTTTGGCTGCTGGGGGAAGTTGGATTCGGCATGCCGCAGGCCATACAGGATGCAACGGATGAATACCGGCAGCGGTCGGACAAGGTAGGCCGTTTTGTGGCGGAATGTCTGGAACCTGACCCCGCAGGGGAAATCACGACCACAGACGCATATAACGCCTACACGGCATGGTGCAGGCAGAACGGGCAGTATGCCGAGAGCATGGCGAATTTCAAAGCGGAGCTTGCGGCGTATGCGGAAATTCGCAAAAAACGACTAGCCGGGAGCGCTCGAACGGTACCGCCACAGATGCTTGTACTCGGATACAAAATAGCGTGTGTTCCGATGTGTTCCGACTATTATAGGTAGTAAAAAAATAGCTTTTCCTATATATGTAATGTTTTTGCCCGGAACACACCGGAACACACCCCGCAAAACCGCATAAATAAAGGCTTTGTGGGATTCAGCAAAACCCGGTATGGGACGCCGGAAACAAAAGAGATTTTTATTTTGAAGGAGTGAAAGGCCATGCGGCGATATTATTGCGATTTGAAGCGAGTGTACGGCTTCGACTGGTATTGCGACATTGCGGAGCGCATTGCCAAGGCCCGCGAAGAAAAAGGCTGGACGCAGGCAGAGCTTGCCTGTGCTTCCGGGCTGGCGGCGGCGAGGATAGGCGCCATTGAACGGGCCACGACACGCATTGTGCTGGATGACATGAAGAAAATAGGCGCGGCCCTTGGGCTTTCCGTCGATAGGCTCATCGGCGCGGAACTGGACGCCGGAGGGAAGGATTGCCGCTATCTTATCGGCTTCCTTGATGGGAAGTATGAATACTATCAGGACGCCTCCAGCGGGGAAATGGCGGCCCTACTGTTTTATGACCGCCTGCGCAGTTGTGGCGTTGGCATTGAGCCGCGCGACAGGTTTTATGCCCGGCTGGTAGGCGTACCTGTGACAAAGGCGGAGCTGCAAGCGCGCTTTCCCATGCGGAAGGGCGAGTATGACGCGCTACAGCCGGACGAAAGAAAGGAGGCGTAAAAGGTGACGGAACGAGTGCAGCGGCTCACAATGAGTGTATACGAAGCAGCGGAAGAACTGGGCATAAGCCCCAAAAAGGTGTACGAGCTGACGCACGCGGCAGACTTCCCGGCGTTTAAGCTTGGCACCCGCACCCGTGTTTCCCGCGACGGCCTGCGCGAATGGGTGCGGAAGCGCAGTGAAAAAGAAGAAGCCGCCCCGGTGCAGGAACACCGAAGCGGCCAAAGGTGAGAACAGTTTGAACACCCTGTTTTCACCTGCATTTTAACATGAAAATGGAGGTTTTGCAAATGTGTACATATTTGGCAATGCTGGCCCTTGGGTTTGCCCTGGGCGCAGCGTTTACGGCGGCGGGCCTGCTGGCCGAGCGGAAGGGGGCACGGCGGTGAACAAGCGAGAAGAAATTAAAAGGGCAGCCCAAAACATGCAAACCATAGAACGCGAAGGGATAACGCTTTTTGTCGCACAATCTCCTGTCTTTCGTGGGTGTTCTCTGTTTTACCTTGGTGAAAAAGGCGTCCTATTTTTGGGGCGCGGCGAGAACGTGGCGAAGAGCATTGCCAAAGCCTTTGACTTCATCCGGCACCATAAGGGGAAAACCTATACTGGCTACGGGGCAGAGGATTTTAGAGCGTTTTTGAAAAGTTCCCCTGTATAAATCCACAAAGAACAGCTTACCCGGCAAGATACAAGGCCTCGATGCCGGGGCACATACCGGGCACAGGCCCCGCCCGCGGCGGCAAACACGGGCGGGATGCCCGTGCGCAAAGGAGGTGGAAAACGATGGAAAGCCAAGAGGCAAAATATTGCCCGCTGCTGTCCGGCAGTAGGGGCGGGCCGGAGCAGTGCCGGGGCGAGTATTGCGCATGGTGCACACGGCTTGAAGTATACCCCGGCCGCGTGCTGCACAGCTGCGCGGTGACGGATATTGCCAGCAGTCTGCGAATTATCGCCGGAAAATAGCCCTTTGCAGTAAAAAAGCCGCCCTCCCGGACGGCCCAAACACTGAAACTATTATACACCAGATGGGAGGGCGGTGCAATGCACGAGGACAGACAACGGGACAGCCCCACAAATGAGGCGCTTGCGGCCCGCGCCAAAGCGGGCGATAAAGAGGCAGCCGCACAGCTTTGGCAGCAGAACCGGGGCCTGATGGGTATATGGGGGCGGCGTTTGTATGCGGCATACAGGGAGCGGGCCACAGCTTCCGGCGTTGCGCTGGAGGATGTGGAGCAGATTAGTTTTCCTGCTGTTGCCGCTGCGGCCTGCGGCTATGATACGGCGCAGGGCACACAGTTCACAACATATCTTGCCTACCACTTCCGGCGGGAGTTCTTTGCCCTTGTGGGCCTGCGGACGGAACGCCAGAAGCAGGAGCCGCTTTGCCGCGCATGCAGCCTTGACGCCCCCATAGACGCCGAGGACGCAGAGGGCGCCACGCGGGCCGAGCTTGTGCCGGATGCCGGGGCGGCGGCCCGGATGGAAAACGCGGAAGAAAAAATCTGGACGGAGCAGCTGCACGCGGCGCTGGAAGATAGCTTGCAGGCCATAGACCCCCGGCTTGCATCTGTGCTTCGGCAGCGATATTTTTCAGGCATGACGCATACACAGCTTGCCGCTGTGATGGGCGTATCAAAGCAGCGTGTTCAGTCACAAGAACAGGCCGGGCTTCGGGCTATGCGCCGCCGTAATTCCTGCCGGCTGGCGCAGTTTCGCGCCGAGATAGTAAGCCGGGCATACCGCCATACGGGTTTCAGCGCATGGAAAACGGGCGGCAGCGCGCCGGAGCGCTGGGCGGAGTGGGCAGAGGGGAAAGCCGCCGAACAGCGCCGGGCCGAGGATAGGCGCCTAATGGCCGAGCTTGCCCGCTTTGAAGCTGATTTCGGGATATGGGAAGGGGGGTGAGCAGCAAAGACAAACAGCCCAATAAACACCGCAAATATTAGAGAAAAAAGAAAGGACAGAAAAATATGAACAATTACACCGCAAACAAAGAATTGAAAGCCGTGCTTGATGCTTTTGCAGCCGAGTACAAAGCCGCGTCCGAGACTTCGCGCATTGCCTTTATGCAGTCCATGAAAGGCGGCGACACAATCCCGGAGCCGGGCCACCTGTACGGCAACGATGCAAAGGAAGCCTTTGACAGGAAGTGCACGGAGCTGCGCGCACGGGCCGCTGCTGTGATGGACACGCTGACCGCAGAGGCACAGGCACAGCTATATGCCGCCCCCGATAGGGAGTGCGCCGCTGTTGTAGACGTACTCAGAGGCCGCACCAATGTAACACAAGAAGAAGCATACGGCCTGCTGGTTAAGTATGGCTATAACGCGCTTACTTACCGCGCCATTGCATCCGCTGCCGCGGCAAATGGCATGAAGGTTGATGACTGCCCGCAACAGGCCCGGCTGGATGTTTTGAAGGAGCTGCAAGCAGACATTGCCCGCACAATTACGACGCCAAGCGCAGAGGCTAGACACGCAACGGAGGGCTTCATTGAAATGTTCAAAATGAAGATTGATGATGTTCTTCCCGCTTGAGGGTGGGGGGCCTCCCCCCGCCCCCCAGCGCGGCGACCCCGCGTCCGTTAGCGCCGATTTACACACAGGGGATTTTTTGAAAGGAGGCTATACAGTGAAAAAGGACGAATTGAAAAACATTATACCAGACATTACCGGCGAGCAGATAGACCAGCTTATGAAACTGCACGGCGCAGACATTGAACGCCACAAGCAGCAGATTGCCACACTGACCGCCGAACGTGACGCCGCCGCCGAGAAATACCACGAGGCAGCCGCCAAGCTGGGTGAGCTTGACACCGAGTACAAGGCGAGGGCCGAAGCGGCAGAACGTACCGCCGCCGAGAAGCTGGACGGGATGCAGCGGGAATTTGAGTTCCAGAACGCAGCCCGCGCAGCGATGGCCGAAATTGAGTTTTCCAGCAATGCAGCGCGAAAAGCATTTGAAACCGAATTGAGGGCGAAGAACTTGCCCATTCAGGAGGGCAAAATTATCGGTTTTGATGAATTTTTTGCGGAGGCCCGGCAGGCCGACCCCGGAGCATTCGGCTTGATGGGTTACCCGGTTATCAAAGACAGCGGAGAAATTGCACACCCCCCGTCTTTGGGGCCGCGCGAGCAGTTTGCCGAGTGGTTCAACTCGCTATAAAAAAGGGGCCGGCTTTTTTCCCGGCCCCTGCTCATCCCCCAAAGGCCGCAAGAGGCTGGCGGGGGTACCTCCTTCTGTTCGGCTTGAAGGCCCCTGCCCTGTAGGCAGGGGCTTTCGGCTATCTTGGGGAATATCAAGCCCCCGCTTTGCCCCTTCTATGGGCTTCGGCGGGGGCAAAAGTTTTCCCTTATTTTTTCCCTTTAGCCGGTTCCATCCAGTTCCATGCGGTTCCATGATAGAAACTCAAATTGTCGATTCTACGCGGTTTTTTGCACGCTGTTCTACTGGATTCCACGCAGGAAACAACAAGTCAATAACCGCACGTTGACAAAATGCGCATGACGGCCACTCAGTTCTCCGCCGCCACAGGCCTGACTATCACCGACGTTGGCATCATCAATGATGCGAACCCGACCAGCTCTGACGCGATTCTTGCCCAAAGTCAGACACTGGTTTTGATGGCACAGCAGCTGAATAAGGGAAACGGAGATGCGCTGCAGACCATTATGCTGATGGCCCTGGCCATTGCCCGAAATGTGCCGCTGGATGAGCTGACCGATGAGGAGCGCAGCGTTATGGCCCACTTCAAGAACCCTGCCATGCCCAGCGTGGCGGTGACGGCGGACGCGGCCATAAAAATAGCCTCGGCCCGGAAGGAATTTGCCAGCACCGACACGTTTCTTGAGATGATAGGTTTTGACCAGGCGGACATCCGGCGCATTAAGGCGCAGGAGCAGCGTGTGCGCGGGCAGCAGTTGATTGTCGAGGTGGACAATGCAGATAACGGAGAAAACGTGGATTGAGTACATCACCCGGCTAGCGAAAATCAACGAGACCGCCGGGCAAAAAATGGCCGATTACATCGCCCGCCACGGAACACAGGATACTGACGCCCTGATTGCTTATGCGCAGGCTCTGGTACAGAAGTACAGTGAGGGCAGCGCAGAACTTGCCTGCCAGATGTATGACGCCATGGCCGAGGCGTCGGGCGCGGAGGTACCGCCCGCAGAGCCTGCCGAGCCTACGGATTACAGCGAGACTGCCAAGATGGTGCACGCCACAAGGAAGAGTCTACCGCTTTTACAGGGCGGTGTGAGCCGCCTTGTGAAAAGGGCCGGGGCCGATACCACGCTGAAAAACGCCATCCGCGACGGCGCAGAATGGGCCTGGGTGCCCCATGGCGATACCTGCCCGTTCTGTATCACACTGGCCAGTAGAGGCTGGCAGCGGGCCAGTAAAAAAGCATTGAAAGGTGACCATGCCCAGCACATCCACGCGAACTGCGACTGCGAATACGCCGTGCGCTTTGACGGCAGGACTACGGTGGCCGGATACGACCCGGAGGAATATCTTGCCATGTACGACGACGCGGGCGGCGACATCAACGCCATGCGCAGGGCACAGTACGCCCAGAACAAGGACAAAATCAACGTGCAGAAGCGCGCGGCGTATGCGCAGAGGAAGTTGCGCAAGGGGAATGCGGATGGTATACTAAATGAGGGCAGCGAGGGGTATGTGCCGATAACCAGAGAGAGCATCGAGGCCGTGCGGCCCTTTTCCTGTCAGACGCTGGACACGGAGGCAAGCAATGCCCTTGCGAGCGCGCACAAGCGCCTGCTGGCACAGGCAGCAGCACATCCGGCGGGCACAGAGACCGCGCGCAGCTATGGATTGGACATGCAGCCGCTGGGCAAAACGTCGGTAGGCCAAAAGCCGGGCAGCGTGCGCATATCGAACCAGAGTGTGCCCTACATCTTGATACACAACCACCCGGACGGGCTGACCCTTTCGCCGACAGACATTCTGGGCTTTGTCACGCATGACAACCTGCGGATGATGACTGCCGTGGGAAACAATGGCAGGGTGTACGCGGTGGAAAAGCTGCCCGGCTATGACAAAGGAATGCTGCAAGAGCTGAGCGAGAAACTGACTGTACAGGCGCAAGAGGCAAAAAACGCAGAGGATATTGTGCAGGCCGTGGAAACTTTCTTTGAAGAGGTGAAACCGTATGGGGTACGATATTACGCCACAGAGGGTTGAAGAGATGAGGCGTTTTTTGCTGGAGCATCCGCTTGACCCGGACTATGACGAAAACGTCATAGAGCTTGATGGGGATTGCTCTGCCGACCAGCTCAGATCTCGGTTATATTATGCCATTTTGAAGGAGCTGGGCAAGCTACCAAAGACAGAATAAGACCAAAACCACGATGCTGATGCACCGTGGTTTTTTAAAGCCCAAACAAGCAAAAGGAATTTGCCGAAAAACGAACAGGAGGGTCAGCCATGGGAAAATCTGATTATTACACCGTAGCCGCAAAAATTCTGGTGTATCTGTACAAGAAATATAAACATATGGAGATTGACGATGATTATATTTCCCCGATGACAAAGCAATTCCCGATTTCAAGTGAGCAACTGGATGAAACAGTTGCCATGATGGCAAGCCAAGGGCTGCTTACCGGGAAGATTACCAAAGCATGGGGCGGAGACATAGTGATGATAGACTATCACAGCCTTAAAATTACCCCGGCGGGAATTGATTATCTTCAGGACAATTCCAAAATCAGAAAAATCTGCGAGACGCTAAAAGAAGCAATGCCAATCTGGGAATTGTTTGCATAAAAAAATCAAAAGCACGATGCATCCGCACCGTGCTTTTTTCATGCCTGCCGCTGGCCGCACGAGGCCGGGGCGGGCATTTTTATTGCCCGGCGGCGGGGCTTACCGGCCGCGCAGACAGGCGGAGACGACCGCCTTACAAAGTCTATCTGAAGGACCGAAAGGAGAAAACGATGAAAACAGAGGAGCTTAAGGCCCTGGGCCTGAACGACGAGCAGGTGCAGAAGGTGTTTGCCATGCACGGTGAGGACGTCAACCGGGAAAAGCAAGCAACCACGGAAGCAAGGGCACAGCTGACAGCAGCGCAGAACCAGCTGCAGGAGGCGAACAGGAAGCTGGAGGGGTATGACCCCGAGTGGAAGCAGAAAGCCGCACAGGCGCAGCAGGAGGCCCAGCAGCAACTGAGCGAGATGAAGGCGCAGTACGCCGCCTCCACGGCAACGGCGAGTTTGAAATTTACGAGCGAAAGCGCCAAAAAGACGTTTTTGGCGGATTTGGCCGCAAAGAAACTGCCGCTGCAGGAGGACGGGACTCTGCTGGGCCTTGAGGACTTCGTGAAAGCATACCAAAAGGCAGACCCCGGGGCATTCGCCGCAGACGGCGGATACCCCAGCGTGAAGGACGGCGGCAACCCGCCCAACAGGCCGAGCGGCGCGACACGAGACCAGTTTGCCACATGGTTCAACGAACAATTCAAGTAAAGGAGTAAAAAAATATGGCATCTATTGACATCAACCGCACAACAACCATCAGCCTGCCGGGAGCTGTTTCCGGCGAGATATGGCAGAAAACGCAGGAGGCGTCCGCCGTTATGGCCCTGGCGCGCCAAGTGCAGCTGCCGGGGCTGGGCATGACTATCCCCGTGATTACCGGCGACCCCGAAGCCGGCTGGGTGGGCGAGACGGAGAAAAAGCCGGTGAAGCGCGGCAAGCTGGCAACAAAGCAGATGACGCCCTATACGCTGGCCGTTATTGTGCCGTTTTCCAACCAGTTCCGCCGCGATGTGCCCGCGCTGTATGACGCGATTGTGCAGCGCCTGCCGGGCGCACTGGCGAAGAAGTTTGACGCCACCGTGTTTGGCGGCACCGCGCCGGGCTCTAACTTTGACACCCTGGGCGGCTGCACGGCGCAGAGCCTGCTGACAAACGCCTACGGCGGCCTTGTGGCAGGCGGGGGGGGCACTGCCCCGCCCCCTTTACGCCCT
>OGRJ01001344.1_pt1 | contig 20827 bp, 20 predicted proteins | sample 1553411 | NCBI WGS metagenome assembly OGRJ01 (sample SAMEA2580084, study PRJEB22360) | human gut metagenome | biome: human gut; feature: human-associated habitat; material: faeces | place: Denmark | collected 2008/2010
TTATATATTTTATTTCTTTTGTTTTCCCAAATACCCCCTCTAAGCAATGATAATTTGGAAAAAGCCAACACCTCCACCGCTTGCTTTTAAACACTAAATATTTTCCACAAGTACTATTTCGAATTATGATAATATCAAACGGATGTTCTATTTTCGGATCTAAGTCCATTATTTCACAATACAATTGTTCTATTGAATACCCTTTCAGACTTTGTATAAATTCATAGGTTCCATATATCAGTATAATCCATGCAATACTCCACGCACCAAACTTGAAATATCCTGGTTTTATAACTTCAAGATGACTAAAGTCTGAAAGAACTAATGTAATCATAAGTGATATAGCAGAAATAATTTCTCCTATTCCATCATACTTTTTTCGTTCGATTATTTTTCGTTTTTTCTCTAATAATAGTTTTAATTGATCTTCTTCAATATTAAACATTTTTCCCTTTCTGCCATAATATAAAAACGGCGTAGTTCCAACTTGCCCGGCTCCAACACTTTAAAAGAATCAAAAAGCTCCATCATCCTTATCTCCGTACATTTACCACGGATACTAAGTTTGACAGAGCAACTTTTAACACTTTGCCCATCCCAACGCCAATATCATAACCTGAGTATATCAAAATTACTACTGGCAACAAACTGTGACAGACTAAAAGTTATAGCGTCTATTACAATTTTCGGAATCTGGTTGTAAACTATCTTATTAGAAGAATAGCATATAATTTCATAAAAATCCAGCACAAATTCAATATTATTTTGATATGGTTATTGCAGAGATAATCCTTTCAACAGTGTCCGAATCAATCTCAAGAGAATCCGCAATCGCTTCTTTCGAATATCTCTTTTTTAATTTTTTTCTAACTAATGAATCTTATTGTAAACCATATCAACGCCACTCCAAAGGAAAGTCTTGATGGCAAAACACCTTATGAGGCTGCCCTTGCAACCTTAGGAGAAGATACACTAAAAGCATTTCAGCTTAAGCCGATTGCACCCAATAGGGTTCATCTGACACCTACGCTGATATGCTTTAATCACCAACAAACTGATCGACATCTGCTGTCAGACTGGATGTAAAGTAAGCGCATTTTGATTCTGTTAGGATCCAAGCATCCTATATATGCATTATCAATATATATCGTTTCATTTCCATGTTAATCTAATCTTTCCGTAAAAATAAAAACATGTTAACTTCCAGAAATTTTACAACTAAATCGAGCTTCTCCTGATGTAACCGTTACAGATCTAAAACACACTATTTAGTATCCATTCATAAACTCGTCCAAGTCTTCCAGTGCTTCTCTCAATTCCGGATTTCTTTCTCTTGATATTAATTGTGATAGTTGCATCAATTGCCAAGAGGCTGGTTCACATGCAACATCATATGACATGTGAACCATCTCCCATAGAAAAACAGCCTTTTTTGTTTTCGGATGATTCATACAATATTCTTCAATTATAATTCTAGAGTATTCGTCCATGCCTATTCACCTTTTTTCTTTCCCTTGAATAAAATCTAAGATTTCCTCATAGCTCTTGCTACTTCCTTCGATCGCTTTCAATAACTCTTCGCTTTACTACATGAGCATGTGTACTTTCACGCCGTCTTCCATCAATAGATTATTTTGAAAGTTTCAGATTTCTGACACTCAGTGTCCACTTATTTCCAGTAACACAGTCTTTATTAAAAAGCATCGTAAAACACAGTTCTGACACGCTTTCCCACACTGAACTGTCTCTCATTTTTTTAGAAAGCGGTATGCTGAAATGACTTTCCATTGTACTGACATACAGCGGTTCATCTATGATTTTATCTCCCTCACTGTTTTTTACCTCTAATTGTACTGTATGGAGATTTTCTGTACCTGCAGCGTCAAACTCCAGATGATAGCCGGATTCCCAAAACTCTCTCCAGTTCTCACAGGACACATATTTAAAGAAAGCCATAGCAAATCCCTCTTGATTCAGTTCTTTTTCATCATCAACTTCCACCTTTGCATCAAAACCATTCTGATATGTATTTATCTTTATAATATTCTGGGCTTCCTTATTTACACACGATTTGATATCGCAAAATTCTGTATAGTCTCCAAGCAGATCAAAGGTTTTTCCTTTCTCGATAAAATCAGAAAATCGTGTCAATAATGTTTTCCCATTATCACCTGCACCTTTTGTAATTAATTCTATGTTTCTCAGAAATTCATTCCGTTTTCGCTCCCATATTATCGGTGGCATACTGCGCAGTCCAAATTCTTCTACAAGAATATCTTTTAATTCTTCCAGTCGATAATTTAATGTATCTTTATCTGTATCATCAAGTTTTATACCTATCCGAGTCTTATCTATACAACCCGTAATATCATCAAAAGAGAACCCCGGCAACAAAATTCCTGTCCATTCCTGTTTCAGCGCCCAGGCTGCACCCATCTCATTCAGCGAAGCTGCACTCGCATAATAATTTTCAGAAAGAATATATATAACACGAAGTTTATTCTGCTGAAATTCATTTATCAGCCAGTCATACACCTTATTATCTAATGGAACACAATATGGCGGCATTGATGAACAGACAATTTCATCTTTTCTGAGTCCCAACACTTCCAATAAATTTACAATTTCTCTTACATACTCTGCATCTTTACTGGAGTGTGAAATAAATATCTTATGCATACCTGTTTCCATAAATATTCCTTCTTTCTCTGTACTTTTACTTTTAATTTTACCATCCACCACGCCAACTAGCAAGCCGTAGAATCTTTAACAAGTCATCCGTTTCCTATAAATCCATTGTTTCTGCAAACACTTCATTATACAAAAAAATATTCTCCGGAACACCTACCCATTGATAAAAAAATGACTCCGGAAAATAATTTTCTTGATTAAGAACATCGTCAAATTTCCCATCCAAACCTTCTTCATGAAGCATTTCTTTTACAATCAAAATAGTATCTGCATACATTGTTGAACCGTGTAGTCTTCCAACACTTCTTTCCATCGTAAAATCTATCATTCGTCTCTTGCCTTTACTGTTTATCCCCCAAATCCATTCAGAAAATTTTTTAGATGTCTCCGCCATTTCATGAATAGCATTAGTTGCAACCACACCTGACCACGCTTCTGACAAAGTTTTATACTGCTCGCTTCCTTTTTGTGCTTCAGCTATATATGTATAAAGACGGCTAATCAACACCGTATTTCTCTTTGCATCTATCGGAATAAAAGTTCCTAATACCGCTTCTGCCCCTGCACGAATAAACATATCTGCAACATTCACCGTTCCGCTTCCTCTCGGACTAACATGACATGCACTTAAAACCACAACTGGTGGAACCGTATAATCATTCCCGTCAGCCATCCAAAATTCATTTCCTACCATCAGTCCTGCCATGTTACTCCTTCGATCATAATAACCATGCCCTGATATATGCAAAATATCTGCATCCATGTTGTCAGCAATAAACTTTTTCAAATCAGATATTGTCAATGTTTCACCGTATGAAACTTGCAATTTCTTATTTTCTTTGCTCAATCCTTTCAACACATTGACAATGGCATCAGAGCAAGCTCTAATTCCCTGATTCTGTTCATCATTTAGTACACATTCAGCAAATGCAATTTTGCATTGAGCGCCATAAAACAATTGTTTATGCTTAACCATCTCAATTTGGAAGCACCTTGTCAGTGGACTTAACGGTCTATAAGAGATCTCCTTATAGCATTGCAGCGATGTATTAGCGTTTCCTATTATTGCTAATCCAATTGGAAAATCCGAAAACACAGTAATATGTTTCGACCAATTTATTGCCCACAATTGCGCCTTCGTAAACTTCCTTTCAAGCATCTTTCCAATGTCTCGCAGGATCTTATGCACATACTTATTATTTGTTCCTTGTATACAATTAATCTCTAATTCATTAAGCTTTTCAAATAATTCTTTTTCTACCATTGGCAATTCAATCAACAAGGCTTTTTTGGCAATTGCCCGATGTACACCTAATAATCTGATGACCTTTTTTTCATCGTTTGGCACTTCTGATGCTATTCCTTATCCAATATCTCCGTATCTGTATCATATGTGTCAAGTTCTGTTCGTGGCATGTGAAGACAGTACTCTATCGCTGGTAATATAGAGAGTAATTCTTCATCAAACAGATGCAGTCTGCCTTTATTAATTGATCTCAGTTCGGACAAATTAGACACTTTAATAATAGGTTCTACATCTTCCATTTCCTCTTTAAACAAAATTACATATCTATAATATTTGGGAATATTGTACTTCATCTAGCATCCGCCTCTCTATATTCCAGTGGAATCAATCCACTACTATCGATTTCAAAGTATTCAAAACACGCAATGTAAATCTCAAAATTGAAATCGTAAGTGTACTTGACATTTTTGATTTTAAATTATACCTTATTTTTCATCTTACTCCTCCATCCCTCCTAATACAACATAATTTCTAACATTCACTCGACATTTATCGACATATATTCCCATGTCAATCCAGTCATCTTATAATCAGGACCACCCGTCCAACGGGTGGTTTGCTCTAGAGCGTGTCTGAAAAATAAAAGTTGCACACCCTGGGAAATGCCATGTTTTTCATGATTTTTACGGGATTGACAGCCCTGCTGTCTTATGCTTACAGAATGATCTTTGGATGGTGTTCCTCAAATGCACCCCTGGGATTTAAGGAAAGCCCGTCACACAGCCAGTGGATCTCTTTCAGAGTCACCTGACGGAGTTCATCCGGAGTATCCGGCCAGTGAAAAGCATTACGGTCGAGCCGTTTCATCAGGATCCAGAATCCGGATCCGTCCCATTGAAGGATCTTTATAGAAGTACGCCGACGGTTGCAGAACGCAAACATGCAGCGTGAGTATGGGTCGAGGTGAAATTTTAATTTGATGATAGCCGCCAGACCATTTTTTGCTATTAAATAAACAACGGCTTAACCCAGAAATCTGCTGTTAAGCCGCATCAATTATCATAGAAGATCTGAATTTACAGGAAAAAATTCACACCGTCTATATTCCTTTCATTCGCTGCCAGTAATCCTTTCTCTTTTTTCACAATCTCACTATACTATTTCGCTTATTATACGAAAGAATCCATCAAATTACAGCCTCATATAATCACAAAAAGAGCAGGACATCGACTGCCCTGCTCCTCGTATGCGCCTTATTTATGCTCTTTTTCTTCCTGCAGCTACAACTGTCATTCCAGCAAGTCCGATTGCTGCAAACATTGCAACCATCATCATGGTATTGCCTTCACCTGTTTTTGGAGAAACAGTGGATGTGTTGCTTCCGGTAGTTGTTCCTGCATTTGCTTTGTCGATTGCTGCGGCTGTCTGATTATCAACCACAAAAGCAACCGGTGAAAGGGAATTAAATGTTGCTGTAATAGTACCTTCTCCTACAGAAGATTCCAGAACTTCCCATTTACTTGCTGTAGTATCATAATGCAGAACTTCAACTTTAGAAGAAGAAGTTACACCAAGGGCATCAAAAGTAATGGTAATCGGGAATTTTACATCTGCATCTCCATACAGATAAACATCTTTTAAATCTACCACAGACATTCCATCCTGATATTTGTCGCCAAGAACTTCTTTCAGTTTATCAAGAGTTTTGATAGCTTCTACTTCTTTTTTCTGCTCATCTGTCAGGTTATCAAATCTTGATTCAATTGGATCAATTTTAATTTCACCAATTGTATTACCATCTGCATCAACCGCTTTGTTGATACCCGTTACCACACCACTGGCAACTACACTTGGCTGTGCAAATGCTGTAACTGTCATAGCTACAGTCAAAACTGCACTACATAATACTGCTAAAATTTTTTTCATCTCGCATACCTCCTCATTCGTTGCGCATAAATTTTATTTATTGCTATTATAGCACTATTTTATTTCTTTGTAAAACATTTTAAGCACTAATTTTTGTAACGCATCTTCGTCCACATGAAATTCTTCATTTTTTTCTCCTGGCACAACCTTTCCCGGCACATATTCAGTCTCATCGGACAAATATGTATACGATGCCATTGCTTTGATCTGTTCTACCGATAAATCCGTCACAAGATACGGTTCCATCGTCTGATACAGAGACTCATAGCTGATCTGACTTGCTGTTTCCATTTCTTTCAGTTGAGAAAACAGTGCCGAGACAAACTGTACCTGCCGTTCCATACGTCCATTGTTGCTGCCTTCCACATTTGTATCTCTGCTTCGAACATATTTTTCTGCCTGAGATCCTGACAAGGTAATTTCCGCTCCCTGCTCAAAAGCAGGGTCAATATTCGTATAATCTTCCGGAACTGTAAGCGTCACACCTCCAAGTGCATCATTAAACGTACCAATTCCCTCAATGCTCATAGAAAAAAAACCTTCAATCGGCAATCCGTAAAGCAATTCTTTTACTGTTTTTTTCATTGCCCAGCAACTGTTTTCACCACCAGTTCCATACGCATACTGTGTTGCCAACTGCGCATTGATCGACGTATAATAGTTGCCTGAACTGTCATAAATATCAATACCAGTCATTGAATCCCGGGAAATCTGAAGAACTTTGCATGTCTTATCTGATTGATTCAAAGACAAAATCATAATGCAATCTGCCTGCCCCGCTGTTCCAGGAATATCGCCGGTAAGCACCTGTGCCTCCTTATCAACTCCCATAAACAGAATATTGGTGAGGTTCTTATTATACTGATAAGTTTTCCCCTCGTAAATCACATTATCACCAGTGGTCTGTACCTGCTCTGTTTCTGTACTGACTGCTTTTTCTGTCTGATCTTTATATTTCCATGTCAACCATCCAGCACCCACACCAATTACAAGACTCAAAGTTACACAGATAACTGCCTTGCCCGATATTTTTTTCTTATGTTTTTCTCTTCTATTGCTCATCTGTCAATACTGCTTCTACAATAAATCTCTGCTCTGTATTACTGTTACAGGTAGATAATGTCAGAAGTCTGTCCCCTTCATCTATATTTGTATCAATATATATATTTGACAAATTTCTGGAGTCTTTTAAGCTCTGCAAAAACTCTTCCTTTCCAGATATTTTCGAATAATCAAAACAATTCAAAATATGTCTGTTATCATAAACTACAGCTGCAAAAACTTTATAGGTCAGAATATGTTCTGGTGTATAAATGATTACTTTCTGATGTTCTGTCATATAATCTTCGTCTGAAAATTTATGAAGCCCTGCAAACATGGAACCATTCTTCATATTATGTCCATATAAAACTGTATTAGGATCTGAAAAATCCTTTCGATTCTGACTTTCACTGTATATAGAACCAGGAAGTCCTTTCTTTTTTTCTACCGTATGATTAAGGTAATAGGTATCGTCTGATTCACTTTGTAAGACCGGATAATCAATCTCTGTATCCGGAATCGTAATCCATGCATAAATATCCGGATTCTCTTTCTGGAGTTTTTCAAAATCCACCGGAATATCCGGTTTTACAGTTTCTTCCTGTGCAATATCTTCTGTTTCCGTCATCTGTACTTTTTCTTCTTCTGTTTCTACAGAGTCTTTTTCTTTTTCCATATCCTGATACACTTTTTCCCGTTCTCTCTGCGAATGGATATATAAACCTCCATAAGTAAGCGCACCGACAAAAAGTATCGCAAACAGACAAAACAGCACTTTACGTCCTGTACTCATAGAACTTCACCCTCTTTATTTCCGTCTTCGTTTTTCTTTTTTAGCAAGACCTTTTTCTGCCGGGATTATAATAAGCGTAGGCGCATCCAGATAACGTTTGATATCATCTTCTGTATTAATAGTATCGTTCATCAGGTAGCCCACCACCAGAATACCACATGCAAGTACCATACCTGCCAGAATTCCCATGAAAAGATTTTTCTTGAGGCTCGGACTTACCGGTGTGCTTTCCACTTCCGCCTTTTCCACTGTTGTCGGTTCATCTGATTTCATAATGTATGCCATCTGCTCAGCAGTAGCTTCTGCTACTGCATTAGCTACAAGACTTGCATCTGTCGGATCTGTACTGGTAGCTGAAATCACCAGAATACGTGTATCTGATTTATTACTCACAGAAATCATCTGATTCAGATCATCTCTGGTAAATGTTTTATCACTTTCCGTTTTCAGTTTTTCAATCGCACTGTCCAATACCGGTTTACTTTTTGCAATCACTTCAAAGTCAGCTGTCAGCTCACTACCCAACTGTAGATCAGCCAGAGAAGTTACTGTCGTTGTCTTCGAAAGAATGTACAGCATTGCATTAGACTGATACTGTGGATTGATCATTGTTATTGTAACCAGCAATGCAAGTGCTCCGCAAAAAACAGCCGATAATAAAATCAGCCACCATTTTTTCAACAATACACGAGCAAGTTCCAGAAGATCTATTGTATCCTCATCGTACATATTCTCTTTCATCTTCTAGTCCTCCTTCATACTTTTATCGTGGCTATAATAATTGTAATACCGTTTATAATAATAACTATTTTTTCGAACTTCTACATTATTCATTGCAACTCCAAGAAAATTCGAATTTGCCGCCTTTAACTGTTCCAGTACGCTTTTTGCCATTTTTCTGGAATCTTTTCCCTCGGAAATAACCAAAACACTTCCATCACATCGTTTGGCAGCAACTGCCGCATCAACCACGCTTCCAAGCGGCGGTGTATCCACGATTACATAATCAAATGTCTTTTTCAATGCAATAATCAGTTCTTCAAATCTGGAATTTCCAAGAAGCTCTGTCGAATTTGTCGGGAATTTTCCCGATGGAATCACATACAAATTTTTTAAATTAGTTTCGTAAAGTGCCTCTGTAACACTTTTTTGTCCAGAAAGCACATAGCTGAGTCCAACTGATGTATTGTCTCCTTCTGCTCGAACTCTCCGCATCAGAACAGAACGGCGCATATCTGCGTCTACCAGCACAGTCTTTTTCCCAGACTCCGCAAAAGTCATAGCAAGACGTAATGAAACTGTACTTTTTCCATCTGCCGGAAGACAGCTGGTAATCACGATTGCTCTGTTATCCACACCGGTAAACTCAATATTACTTCGAAAACTACGAAATACTTCTCTTGCCTGCTGGCTCATTATTTCATCTTCGTTTATAAACAGTTTATTCACTGGTTTTTCTCCTTATCTATTGTACTTTTCCTTTTTGCTACTGTACAGTCACTTTCAGCTCTGCTTCATTGGAGCGGTTTCCATCACTATCAGTCACAAAATATATCAGATCATACTCACCAGATGTCGATATATCTACATGTCCTTTTACTTCAATATTATTATACAGTCGCTTCTGAGTATCTTTATCATCCGTAATTTCTTTTACATATTTCAGAACTGTAAAACTGGAATTTTTCTCTACTGTTATTTCTTCATCTGTCAATGTAATTACCGGTGCTTCCGGATTAGTCTGCGGTTCTGTTTCCTCATCCTGGACATCTGCTTCCGTATTATCTGTTGTTTCTGTAGTTGTCTCTGTCTCCTGTTCTTCCTGTACAGACTCTTCTGCTGTTTGCTGAGTCACTTCATCACTACAAGGTACTTCTCTTACTTTTTTAGCAACGTTTTTGCTGTTATCTGTTACTGCATATGTAATACTTGCCGTTGCACTATCCTCACTAACCGTTACCTGTTCTACCACAATCTGATCAGTTACATCACCGTCACGGTCATCCTGCGCAGTTACTCCTGCAAGTAAATCTGTTCTGCTCATGCTCTGGTTATATATAAATCCATCATCTGCAATTGAAATCACAGGCGGGGTCTTATCCCTGTTCATAACCAGATACAGACATGCTCCAACAGCAGCTACAGTAATTACTGCTAACAAAGCAACTAACCATTTTTTGCCTCGTCCGTTATCCATACCTCTTTCCCTTCTTATTTTACTATTTTTCAACACCACAAGTAAACATAATAAACCCATGGAAAATTACGCATTACTATTTTGTAATAACTTTCTTCTTTTGTCAAGCAATTTATTCAAAACCTTTCCTGATCAGCCTGTACATCTTCATCTTCCAACGCTTCCATCTGTTTTTCTGTCTGTTCCGGCACTTTTATCAGACCAAATTTCCATAAAATCGGATAGATATAAGATCTTCATTATTTTGCATTTTATTTTTTACTGATATCTGTATGTACTCACGATTGCCCTTACAGATTCCCGAATATGTTCTCCATCCTGATAAGCCTCTTTTTTCAACTCCTGCAACTGTTTCAAAAATTCTTCCCGGTCAAATTCCAGAGGCTTTCCAATGAATATTTTTTCATGCGCTGTTTTTTGTAACCCTTCTTCTGCCATCAGAAGTTCTTCATACAATTTTTCTCCCGGGCGAAGTCCTGTATATTCAATCTTAATATCTTCATCTGGTTTGAGTCCAGACAATTTTATCAAATTTCGTGCCAGATCATCTATCCGCATAGGTTCACCCATATCCAGCACAAAAATCTCTCCACCCTTAGCATACGCTCCAGCCTGTAATACCAGAGATACTGCCTCCGGAATCGTCATAAAATATCGGATAATATTTTTATCTGTCACTGTAACGGGGCCGCCCTCCTCTATCTGCTTTCGAAACAGTGGAATCACACTTCCGTTACTTCCTAACACATTTCCAAAACGAACAGCAACAAATTCTGTTTTGCTGGTCATATTCAATGTCTGTATGATCATCTCACAGATTCTTTTAGAGGCTCCCATAATATTTGTAGGATTGACCGCTTTATCTGTAGATATCAGTATAAAACGTCTGCATCCATTTTCTGATGCCGCCTTTGCCGTATTCAGTGTTCCAAACACATTATTTTTGATTGCCTCATTGGGACTGCTTTCCATCAACGGCACATGTTTATGAGCCGCTGCATGATACACCAGTTCCGGATGATACTTTTCAAAAATACTGTTTATTCTGTGAGTATTTCTTACTGATCCGATCAGGACTACCAGATTCAGCTCCGGGTAATCTCTCTTCAGTTCCTGTTGAATATCATATACTGAATTTTCATAAATATCCACAACTATCAGCAGTACCGGATGATGCGCAGCAATCTGTCGGCAGAGTTCACTTCCAATAGAACCACCCCCGCCGGTAATCAATACTCTTTTATTCTGTACATATTGTAATACCGATTCCAGGTTTGTCTCCACCGGATCTCTTCCCAGAAGATCCTCAATCTCAACTTCCCGCAGCTTCGCGATACTGACCTCTTCATTAATTAACTGATAAACTCCCGGAAGAATTCTTAGCTTACAGCCGCTGTCCTTGCAGCATTCCAGCAGTTCTTTTTTATCTTTTGGATGCATGGTTGGAATCGCCACGATAATTTCCTGCACTTTATAATGCTTTACCGCATTCAGGATTTCTTCCCTGCCTCCGACAATCGGAATACCGAGCAATTTTGTATTCTTTTTCTGCGGATTATCATCAATAATACAGACTACTTTGTTGCTCAGATGATAACTGGACTGCAGTTCTTTAATAATCAGAGTTCCTGCATCCCCAGCTCCGATTACCATTGTAATAATCGGTTTTTCCAGACGATCTGTATATACTCTCTGTTTAAAAATTCGGAGCAGTCGATACGAAAACCTTCCCGCCATCATCAGTGGAAGTAAAATCAGCAGATAGAGAATATAATAAGATCTTGGAAGATGATATCCCATCATATACATTCCTACCAACTGCAACATGGACGACACAATACATGCCAGTGTAAGATTTAAAAGTTCTGTCACACTGGCGTAACGCCAGAGACTTTCGTATAAACTAAACAACGCAAATATTACCAATGTACACCCAATATTCACCGGTGTATATTGAATCATCGATTCCAGAAATACTTTTTTAATCATTCCCGGGCGAAATTCAAACCGGATCAAAAGCGCCATATATTCGGATATCCCTATTACCAGAATATCGTATAAGATGAGCAGTGAAACCCTTATTCGTTTTTTAGGATTTTTTAATCCTCTTATTGTTTTTTCCCACATATTGTTTTCTCTTTTCCAGTCAGTATAAAAATCTACATTTTTCATAAGATATTTTAATATTACCATTCAACATGCCAAATGGCAATAATCGTCCTTTATCTTTCCCTGATGCCTGGGCTGCATTGGCTATCTAAAGTTCATCATTTTCCAAATATTTTCTTATTCGCTCAAACTGCGGATCTCTGAAAGACGGCATGTTATATCGGTGCTGGAATCTTGCAATCAAATATAATACAATACCCATAATTATTCCAACAGCTCTAAACGTAATATCCTGAAAAATAAAGAAATAACCAACTAAATATCCTATCACGATGGCACTGTACAACAGATAATAAATTTTACTGTACGGTTTATCGATATATTGCTTGTATGTTCGAATTTGTAAATAGATCCACGAAAAATAGAAAATAATCATATGCGAATCCGGTTTTAAATACCTGCTGGCTTTTAATTCCGATCGTTTTTGGTCTACTATCCCACTGGCAATTCTATAGTATTCCAGTTCATCCTGTTTCCTGATACTGGCTATAATACTATATAAATCGTGTTTCAGCAGTAAATCCTGGCTTTTAAAATATACTATTTGAAACCCCTCAATATATATGACATATATGACAAATCACAAAAGAAATATTACTTTATATGCTACCTTATAAAAGTTAACTGATTAAAATATTTATCCCCTGCTATCGTTTGATATTTTCCATGTAACTTTTAATCACAAAAATTTATACTTCCGCACAATCTCCTGCATTTCTTCCCATTTCTGTTCCATATCCCATACCAGTTTTAGCTGAGTTCTTGTACGGTCCAGATTATGAGTTGGATAATCAATTTTAAAATATGTATCCCCTGAAAGATAATCTGTCAGAAAACGCATACCGCATTCATAAGTCATAACTTTCGCGCCGATTGGCAGACACTCTATCTCCATCTCTGTTAATGCTCCACCGCATCCTTCTACAAATCCTTTCGCATATACATCATATAAATTCAAGTCACATGAAACTTTAGTCAGATCTTTCTCATCTTCTGCTCCCGTACTGGCACCAAAGCGAATAGAATCTCCAAAATCATTAACTGCAAGCCCCGGCATTACCGTGTCCAGATCAATGACACAAAGACCTTTTCCGGTCGCATTATCTATCAGAACATTGTTTGACTTTGTATCATTATGCGTTACACGAAGTGGAAGTTCACCAGCTTCTAACAGATCACCCAGCACACATGCCACATCATAGCGATCCTTCACAAACTGAATTTCTTTCTGCACTTCAGCTGCTCTTCCACACACGTCCTCCTCTACTGCTTTTTCAAATGCTTTAAATCGCGCTTTCGTATCATGAAATCCCTCAATTGTTTCTTTCAGTCGGTCTGCCGGAAAATCTGCCAGCATTCGCTGAAATTTTCCAAATGCAACCGCACTTTCATAAAAATCCTGAGGATTTTTTACTTCTTCCAGCGCATATGCATCTTCCACATAATGATAAGCTCGCCAATATTCTCCAAAGCTGTCAATAAAATAAGGTTCCCCCGTTTTTGCCCGTACAAAATCCAGCGTTTCTCTCTGTGGATCTCCACCCTGTTTTTTAATTTGTTCTTTCAGATAGTCCGTTACCTGAAGAATATTATTCATCAGTGTTACCGGATCTTTAAACACGGATCGATTCATATGTTGCAGAGAATATCTGTGGATTACTCCGTCTTTTTCAAAAGACATCATATAAGTATCATTAATATGACCATTTCCACAGGATGTGCATTCCCGAAATGTTCCATCAACAGCAAATCCTTCGATAGCCTCCTTACGACCCGATTGTAATTTTTCCTGATTCATTAATTTATCCTTTCCCATCTCAGATACTCAAAAACTTTATGTCCTAATAATTAAGTCTTCTTTCCTTTTATAGCTAATCATAGTTTTTACCAACAGTATACCAATCCATCCACCCAGTGTATTTCCAAACACATCATCGAATTCTGCTATACCAAGTCCCGTAATATACTGTGTTGTTTCAATCGCTACTGACATAAAAAATGGGACTAAAAGTACCCATTTGTTTCTGAATCTTCTATATACTCCTGTTCCTAACGGCACAAAAAGCCAAATATTATTGATAACACCAATTCGAATAGTCTGTTCTTTAAAAAATTTTCCGGCATAAGAAAATGGTACAAGATTTATTCTTGCTTCTCCCACTTCTCGGAACATCAGCGTCTCATATAAGATAAACAGCACATAAATCAGTGTCAAAAATACACTCATCTTCTCTGGCAAAAACAGCATGCACAGGCAAATCACACATCCAAAAACAATCACCATAAATGGGAAAACATTCAGAATATTGTCTACACATATTTTGGTATATCCATTTTTATTTAGCAACAAAGTGATTTTACCACTGTGCTTAATTCCATACTGACCTTTAGAAAGAGCTATCGGATTTCCATTGCTATCAAAGTATTTATCTGTATCAACAGTTCCATCCCGGTAATACGTTCGCCTGAGAATAGTATAACCTGCATTTGTCGGTGCCGGATTTTTCTCCGCGTTAAGATATACAATCTGACTTATATAGTTTTGGACATCCCGCTCATATAGCTGTCCATATTCACCAAGTGACGATTTTGCTGGATTACCCTGCGTATCAAAATAAAATTCTCCAACTACATTTCCCTCATCATCATATTGATACTCCTTTGCTGCATAACCCAATGAAGATATCACTGGTTCACCATTTTTATCAAGATAAGTGATTTTACTATTTTTCCCCTGCTCATCATAATCTCTGTGAAATCCATAGGTTCCCAAATATGAAACAGGTTTCATATGCATATCATAATAGAAATCATCTATAGCTCTTCCAGTATCATCTAAACTTCTAATAATTGTGGAATATCCGGCGCTCAATTGTATTACATTTCCCTTTGAATCCAGATATTGAATGATTTGCTCATGGTCTTTATATTCATAGGACAAACCATAATAGCTATCATATAACTTCACCGGATTTCCATCAGCATCATAGTAGTTTTCTCTTATTATCTGACCATTGATATTCTTAAGCTGTTCTCTAATAGCATAACCTTTATCAATCGCAACTGTATTTTCACCAGAACTATTTATGTACGTGTATGTAATTAATTCGCTATCTGTTTTTTCCTTTATCTTCAATTCTTCTGAAGTAAATCCTGTTTCATACTCTTTTTTGTCATCTGGCCGAACCACCAACATCGAAATAATAATAAATGTGAGCAGAAATAACAAAAAAAAATTATCTTTTCGTTTCATTTTATTTTTCAAGATATTTTACCTACTATGCATTAGTCATAATTTTTATTGTCTTGCCCTTCCACATAGCAATTATATTATAAATAGTTTTAGCCATGCAATAATGGTAAACGGTGAAAACTGAGTACCTTTTTATCAGTCTCCATTTCTGCCATAATTAGACTCAACAAAGTTGAACTCGTCTAAAAAGTTGAGTGACTCGACTTTTTAGACTGACTATCATTTGTGGAGGTATTCACTATGGCAGAACAAACCAGTCTGGTTGCACAGCAGGTCCGCCTTATGCACTGGGCGGAACAGATCAGAGAATGTCAGAACCGTCCGGAAGGTATGGATGTATCGACCTGGTGTGAGCAAAATAACATTACAAAAGCCAACTACTATTATCGACGGAAAAGGGTCCGGCAGATGTGCCTGGATCAGCTTCCTGAGGCAGAAAAGCCTGCTTTCGTTGAACTTCCGCATCTAAAAGTGGAAGGAACAGCAACGGTTCCCGAAGTTCCAGTGATGTGTATCAAAAACGGACACGGACTTTCGGCAGATATATTTTCTTCCGTTTCTCCCCAGTTGCTCCGCTGTCTGGTAGAGGTATTTAGTCATGTTGAATGATGCCGCTGTTTCACAGTTCAAAAAAGTTTATCTAGCCCCCGGATATACGGATCTCCGCCGGGGGATCGATGGATTGGCTTCTATTGTCCGCTTTCAGTTTGAACTTGACCCTTATGATAAAAATACACTTTTTTTGTTCTGCGGAAGAAAAAACAGCAGGATCAAGGCACTTTTGTGGGAAGGCGATGGTTTCCTTCTCATGTACAAAAGGCTGGATAACGGTTCTTTCCGGTGGCCAAGGTCGGCAGATGAAGCAATGGCCATCACAGATGACCAGTACAGGATGCTGATGCAGGGACTTGAAGTCGTAGCAAGGCATCCGATCACGGAAGTTGCTAAAATACCGGATCTCATGTAGTTTGTGCAGAATGCTGAAATTAAAAAAGTACAAAACCTATCCCGTCAGTGGATAACTGCAGGCATTCTGTGTTTATCCACAAAAGGCCAGCCAGAACTGCTTTTGCCCTGGACCGGATTTGCAGATGCTGTGGATAAAACATCCGGGAAACCGTAAGATAACGGTCCTTCAGATGTTTTATCCACCGTCATAATGCCGAAAGGGCATTGAACCGTGAGTGGCGGCCATGCAGGAAATCTGCTATAATCAGAACCAGTATATCAAGAGACAGGGAGTTCCGGTTATGGCGTTTAAGTACACAGAAGAACAACTGAATAAACTGGATAAGGAGCTGCTGATGATGGAACAGATCGTGCTGTCCAATAAGAACAGGTTCGGCAGATCCAGTGAAAAGATGACTGATCCCGGTCAGGTCCGTTTTATGGAAGTGGATGGGAAGATCGTCTTTTTCAATGAAGCAGAAGCTGTCTGTGACCTTACTGCACCCGAACCGGATGCTCTGGAGATAAGAGCATCCAAAAAGAAAAAACCGACAGTTAAAAAGAATGAGGATCTGTCCGGTATTCCGGTGCAGCGCATCGACCATTACATGACGGAAGGGGAGCTGACGGCAGAATTCGGCGAAAAAGGCTGGAAACAGCTTCCAGATGCCATATCCAGATGTTACCGCTTTGTGCCTGCAAAAGTCGAAGTTGAGGAACATCATATCGGAGTTTATGCCAGTAAAACCGATGAACACATGGTCAAAGCACCACATCCGAAGAACCTGCTCCGCGGCAGCCTTGTCTCCCCATCCCTTGCAGCGGCTGTTATCAACGGCAAGTATGTCAATGCCGTACCGCTTTACCGTCTGGAAAAGGAGTTTGAGCGCTATGGCCTTGCGATCACCCGCCAGAACATGGCCAACTGGATGATCCGTCTGGGGGAAAGTTATCTCGCAGTCATGTATGACTATCTTCACAGGTTATTGTACCGGTATCATGTGATCCAGGCAGATGAATTATGTGAAGCTCTACATAACTCATCTTATGTAGAGAAATTTATTATGTAAAGTCATCTTCATACAGCTGTATCTGTTCGTTTTTTTCTTTTAACTACTCTACATAATCTACATATAGTTGTATCCTCTAAGAAAAGGAGGTATAGCTTATGTCAAAGAAAACAAAAATCATTTTACGCTATCCAAAATATCAAAACATTATTGATCAATATCTGAGTCTGGACGAGTTCGAAGAAAAAGCTGTTGAAACTATGCGCAGTAAACGTGTTACAGTCACAGCTTTTTGCAACTACCTTGGCGATCACGGCATTGAATCCATTAATCTATGTTTGCAAAAGCATGTCGTGGGATTTATGGAAAACATTTCATCTCTTTCTACTTCCACGAAAAGTGGAAAAACATTTATTCTCCGCCATTTTTTTAACTTTCTGTATGCACAGGGACTCATTCTTTATTCTGGCAGAGAACTTTTTCCTGTTATCGTAACAAATAAACGTGACCGGATACTTTCCTTTTATTCTGAAGAGGAAGTACGGAAGCTAGTTTCATGTATTGATAATAATACTGTCAAAGGCAAACGTGATCTGATTGTAGTTCTACTTGCCGCTGAACTTGGTATGCGTTCAGGTGATATTTGTCGATTAAAGCTTTCAGAGATTCACTGGGAACGCAATACGATTGAATTTAGCCAGTTTAAAACAGGTGTATTTAATCAGCTTCCATTACTGGACAATATAAAATTCGCTCTTATTGATTATCTTCGCACATCCAGACCTTCGTGTGATTCTGACCTGCTTTTTATAGGGTTAAAGAATAATTATGGCATGATTTCTGCCAGTCAGATACATTCTATTGTCTCAAAATATTTTAAATCCTCCGGTGTTGACATATCAAAACGGAAACACGGACCTCATGCTTTAAGACATTCGCTGTCAAGCAATCTCTTACATAACAATACTCCCATGCATGTAATTAAAGATGTGCTTGGCCACACAAATCTTAATACCACAAAGATTTATCTGAATATTGATTTTGATACGTTGAAGCATTTCGCATTGGAGGTTCCAAATGAAGATAAAAATTGATTATGTATTTCCTGAACAATACCGAATTATTGCAGAAGAATATATTTCATACAAACGTTCTATGGGTTTTAGTTTTGGCTATGATGATCAGAAAAAATGCGATCAGCTTCTTCACTATCTCTACGATAATTCTATTTCTAATGATGTAACAGATCTAACGAAAAAACTAGTAGAAGGATATCTGGCGCAGTTTCATGCCTCCAAACCTAGAACGATTCATGCTAACCAGTCTTATATAAGGCAGTATGGACTATTCCTAAAACAGATGGGCTATGCTCCATACATCTACCCGGATACACTTATTCAGTGTCCAAAAGATTTTACTCCCTATATTTTCTCGAAATCAGAAATTTACAGGATATTTGAGTGTGCGGATCGAATCGGTCCTAACAAGAACAAATTTGTGAATACTCCGTATATATATCCTGCAATCTTACGGTTGCTTTATGGCTGTGGCACACGTATAGGAGAAACTGTACGCCTAAAAATAGAGGACGTCAATCTATCTGATGGTATCATTACATTGCATAATAGTAAAAACAATGTCTCACGTATGCTTCCTTTGTCGGACTCTCTTACAACATATCTCAGAAAGTATGATTCGCGTGTTGACAGAAGCGGAAATGCTTACTTTTTTCCAGCTCTTCATGGAGAATGCTATTCTCCTGTTACAATACGTAATACTTTTAGAAAACTTATGGCACAGGCTGAAATACCGCTTCTGCCTACAGGAAAATATCCCAGGATACACGACCTGCGCCATACTTTTGCAGTGCATTCATTAGAGCAATCCATTGAACATGGTCTGGACCCATATTGCTCATTGCCTGCGCTGAGTACATATATGGGACATAAAGGCGTTGAATCAACGGAATACTATCTGCGCCTGACAAAACATTATTTTATAAATGTCCTTCATTACACGCAGGCACAGGCTGATATCATTTTTCCGGAGGTATAATCATGAACACATCATTAACAGCACTAATTACAGCTTTTTTTACAACGTATCTTATAAATACAGCAGGATATTCAGAAAATACTGTAAAATCTTATAGAGATACATTTGTTTTACTATTCCTATACGCTGACGAGCATAAACTTTGCTCAAGAGGCCGTATTAACATCTCCATTTTTAACCGAGAAAATATCACAGGTTTCCTTGATTGGTTGGAAAGCAGTCGGAATGTTAGTGTTTCAACCAGAAACCAACGATTGGCTGCTTTAAAATCATTTTGCAGATACGCCTCATCGAACACAGTTGAACATCTTGAGATATTCCAACAGGTTTTGGACATCAAGCCAAAGAAAGGTATGTCAAAAACGGTAGACTATCTAAGTGTTGATGCCATAACATTATTACTAAAACAGCCCAATCCCAATACGCCTAACGGCATCAGGGATCTGGCTTTATTATCACTTTTATATGAATCTGGATGCCGGGTACAGGAACTCATTGACATAAAAACAGGCAATATATCTTTTAAATCTCCTGCAACTGTTACCGTGACTGGAAAAGGCAGCAAAGTTCGTATTATTCCACTCAGTTCGAATGCTGCTTCTATTATCGCCAGATATGCTAAAATATGTCAGGTATTCAAGCCAGAGCAAACCTTATTCACTAACTACCGTAAAGAACCACTAACACGTTCTGGGGTGGCGTATATCCTGCGGAAATATGTAGAGAAAGCAAAACAAAAAGAACCAGCATTGTTTGGCAATACGGATATACATCCTCATGTTTTGAGGCATTCTAAAGCGATGCATCTTCTTGAGGGCGGTGTGAATCTCATTTATATCAGAGATTTTTTAGGGCATTCATCTGTTACAACTACAGAAATTTATGCAAAATCAAACCCAGAGATCAAACGAAAATTTTTAGAAGAAGCAGCATTAAATATCGATTCAAAAATCGTCAAATACTCTGAAGAAGAAAAACACACTCTTTTAGAGTGGCTGAAAAACAACATCTAAATATTATGTAGAGTTTAAATTGTGGGAGGGCCTTTATTTAACAGGTTCCCCCCATATCCTTTGCATAATATAATACTTTTGATAAGATGAAACACCTGTCCTCGTCAATAAAGACGGTCGGCCTGCCGGCAGCAAGAGCTGGATGTGGGTATACCGTTCCGGTTTTATGTACCCTGAAAAACAGATCATCCTGTATGAATACCAGAAGACACGCAATGCTTCCCATCCGCGGATTCTGCATTGGCAAGAAGAACTGGGAAATGATCGATACCGTCAATGGAGCCACCAGTTCTGCGATCATCTACAGTATAGCCGAAACAGCGAAGGCAAACCAGCTGAAGCCATATGAGTATTTTGAATATCTGCTGACAGAGATACCAAAACATATGGATGATAAAAATAGCAATTTTCTGGAAGAGCTTCTACCTTGGTCAGAAACACTTCCAGAAAATATACGAAAGCCACAGAAAACGGATGAAAAATAG
>OGRJ01001350.1_pt1 | contig 20771 bp, 16 predicted proteins | sample 1553411 | NCBI WGS metagenome assembly OGRJ01 (sample SAMEA2580084, study PRJEB22360) | human gut metagenome | biome: human gut; feature: human-associated habitat; material: faeces | place: Denmark | collected 2008/2010
GGACCGGGGAACGGCTGACGGTAAACCATATCGTGAGGAAGTCCAAGCTCAATACCGCAGGCGCGGACTTCGTCTTTAAATAACTGTTTCAGAGGCTCTACCAGCTCAAACTGAAGATCTTCCGGAAGACCGCCTACATTGTGGTGAGATTTTACCATTTTTGCAGTCTTTGTACCGCTTTCAATGATGTCCGGGTAAATGGTTCCCTGACCGAGGAAATCAATTCCTTCCAGTTTTCTTGCTTCTTCCTCGAAGACGCGGATAAATTCGCCGCCGATGATTTTTCTCTTTTCTTCAGGGTCAGCTACATTTTCCAGCTTGCCTAGGAAACGCTCGGAAGCGTCTACGTAAATAAGGTTTGCATGAAGCTCGTCACGGAATACTTTTACAACGCTTTCAGACTCATTTTTACGCATAAGACCGTGGTTTACGTGAACGCATACAAGCTGCTGGCCGATGGCTTTGATCAGCATTGCGGCAACAACAGAAGAGTCTACGCCGCCGGAAAGGGCAAGAAGCACCTTTCTGTCTCCTACCTGATTGCGGATAAGCTCTACCTGATCTTCGATAAAGTTTTTCATGTTCCAGTTTGCCTCTGCCCCGCATTCCTGGAAAATGAAGTTTTTCAGTGTATCGGTATCCGGAAGCTGGGAGAGCTGTACGCTGCATTTTGATGCCGGATAATCAACAGAAATCATAGGGTAGCCTAAATCATAAAGCTCCGGACGGACTTCCACTTCTTTTCCGTCTACCACACGGTTTTCCCCGCCGTTTAAAATAATACCTTTTACATTTTCCAGATTTTTCAGCTCTTCTGCTGTAATGTCGTGAGGATGAATCTCACTGTATACGCCAAGAGCACGGATTTCTCTTGCAAGCACTGTATTTTCTGTGCTTCCAAGGTCAAGAATTACAATCATATCCTGTTTCATTTGACCTTCTCCTTTATTTTCTTTTGTTTTCAGCAGCGAACCTTTTACAGTTCCAATCCTCTTTATTATAACGTGTACTTTTGAAAAAAGCACTATAAATTTATTGTGTTTTCAGATTATTGTTCACGGAAATATATCTATATCATTTCAAATTTCCTGCTGCAATAAGATTTTCCCATTCAAATTTCCCCGGAAATATTATTCTGTGAACACTGCAGTTTTAATCACATTGTCTTTCCTGTTTTCAAACAGATCGTATGCTTCTTCAATATGGGAAAGAGAATATCTGTGTGTGATCAGCGGCGTTGTATCTATTTTCCCTTCCACAATGAGACGCAGGATTTCTTCGCAGTCGCAGCCGTCCACACCGCCTGTCTTAAATGTAAGATTTTTTCCATACATTTCCGGAAGAGGAAGCATCTGCGCTTCGTCATAAAGCGCCACCACTGTTACTATGGCGTTAGGGCGGGCGCACTCCCACGCCAGGCGGAAGGTATCTTTTGTCCCTGCAGCCTCCAGAACGACATCGGCTCCGCCGTGTTCGCTGTTTTCCCGGACAAATTCCGGAAGGCGTTCCGGCTCTGCGAGGATAACCTCCGGATAATGTTTTCGTACAAATTCTCTTCTTGTCTTCTCTTTTTCACATACAATAATCCGCTTGGGTTTTTTCAGCATAACACAGAGAAGCGTACAGATTCCTGTGGGACCGGCTCCCAGGATCAGAACCGTATCTTCCTCTTTGATCTCGGAAATTCTGGCAGCCCAGAATCCTGTTGCAAGAATGTCTCCCACAAATAATGCCTGTTCATCTGTTACATTTTCGGGAATCACATTTAAACCCTGATCTGCATACGGTACACGGACATATTCCGCCTGTCCGCCGTCAATGCGGCAGCCTAATGCCCAGCCTCCGTCTTTGTCTGTGCAGTTATTCACATAGCCATTCCGGCAGAAGAAGCATTTTCCACAAAATGTTTCCACATTTACCGTTACTCTGTTGCCTGGCTTTACTTTTTTCACCTCTGAACCTGTCTGTTCCACGATCCCTACCATTTCGTGTCCTACTGTAATTCCGGGCACAGCTTTCGGCACAGAACCGTGTTTAATATGAAGATCGCTTGTACAAATGCTGGAAAGCGTCACTTTTACAATCGCGTCTTTTTCATCTCGAAGCATTGGTTTTTCTTTTTCCCTGAGTTCAAATTTTCCTTTTTCCACATAAGTATACGCTAACATTTTTTACCCCCGTTTCCCAAACTGTTTCTTTCATTATAAGAGCTTTTTCCGGGAAAATCCACTTTTTGAAACAGCTTTTTCATTTTTATGTGGAGTCCTTGAGCATTTAATGTTACAATGGGAGAGAAATACTTTTATGGAGGAAATTGATATGAAAAAAGGAAATTGTAAGGCTCTTCTTCCAATCGGCGTATTCCTTGTCATGTATCTGGGACTTGGAATTTTATTTGAATACGGACTTCACATTCCTATGGGATTTTATAATATCCCCATTGTCGTCTCCTTTCTCACTGCTCTTCTTGTGGCATGTGTGCAAAACCCAAAACTGAGCTTTGACGACAAGCTGGCAGTTATGGCTAAAGGTGTAGGAGATAAAAATATTATTACTATGATCTTAATTTTCATGGCTGGCGGGATTTTTTTCGGTGTTTTGGGAAGAGGAAGCGCAGAAAGCGTAGCATATTTTCTCTTGTCCATCATTCCGGCGCGGTTTGCCGTCATTGTCCTTTTCGTAGTAAGCTGCTTTGTCTCTCTTGCAATGGGAACCTCTGTGGGAACGATCACTTTGATCACCCCGATTGCTGTTGCCGTTTCAAATGGCTCCGGTTTTTCCGCGCCCTTATGTATCGGCGCTGTTATGGGAGGCGCTATGTTTGGAGATAATCTTTCCTTTATCTCCGATACCACCATCGCAGCCTGCAACGGTCAGGGATGCGCCATGAAGGATAAATTCCGGGCAAACTTCTGGATTGCCCTTCCTGCTGCTGTAGCTACCCTGATCATTATTTTTGTCCGCACCTCAGGAAGCGACGCAGGAACTGCTATTGTAAAAGATTACGATCTGATCCAGGTTGTTCCGTATCTTCTTGTCCTTATCGGCGGCATCATCGGCATCAATGTGTTTGTCGTTCTTTTGATCGGAATCCTGTCCGGCTCTGTCATCATGCTGGCAACAGGGGCAACACAGGCCACAGATCTTCTTGCAAATATGGGTTCCGGCGCTTCCGGAATGTATGAAACTACTATGGTGGCAATCCTCGTTTCTGCCATCTGCGCTCTGATTCAGGAATACGACGGTTTTACTGCTCTTCTGAATTTTATACGGAAGATTTTTAAAAGCAAAAAAGGCGGAAAACTTGGAATGGGACTTCTTGTCGGCGCAATGGACGTGGCAACTGCAAATAACACAGTTGCAATCGTCATGGCAAATCCCATCGCAAAGGAAATGGCGGAGGATTACGGTATTTCCCCGCGAAATACAGCTTCTATCCTGGATACCTTTTCCTGTGTGTTCCAGGGTGTGATCCCCTACGGTGCGCAGATGCTTGTTGCCATCTCTGCCGCGACAGAACTTGGCTGTGAAATTTCCGCATTTGACATTATGCCGAATTTATATTATCCATATATGCTTCTTGTGAGCGCATTATTCTTTATGTTCTACTCACCGGAGAAAACAAAATAAAAATGTGCAGCATTTTGCAAAATAATAAGGCTCTATAATAAAACTGGCGAAGAGTAGTCTCTCCGCCAGTTTTATTATTCTGCTTTTTATTGTATTTTCGTTTATTCTTCTTCCTGCAGGTTGCTTAATTTTGCTGCCTGGTCTGCTGCGATCAGGCTGTCGATCACCTCGTCCAGATCTCCGTTTAATATATTTTCCAGGCGGTGAAGCGTCAGCTTGATCCTGTGGTCTGTCACACGTCCCTGTGGGAAATTGTAGGTACGGATTTTCTCAGAGCGGTCTCCTGTTCCAATCTGGCTTCTTCTTGCTTCTGCCTCTGCGTCATGCTGCTTTGCAAGTTCCATCTCATAAAGACGGGAACGGAGAACTTTCAGCGCCTTATCTTTGTTTTTAAGCTGTGACTTTTCGTCCTGACAGGAGATTACAATGCCTGTCGGGATATGGGTAAGACGAACGGCAGAGTCTGTTGTGTTGACACACTGTCCGCCGTTTCCGGAAGCACGGAATACATCGAATTTGTAATCTTTCGGGTCGATCTGTACTTCGACGTCGTCCACCTCCGGCATGATCGCTACGGTCATGGTTGAGGTATGGATTCTTCCGCCGGACTCGGTTTCCGGCACACGCTGTACGCGGTGGACACCGCTCTCGTACTTCATCTTGGAGTAAGCGCCCTGGCCGGTAATCATGAAAACGACCTCCTTGAAGCCGCCGATTCCATTTTCACTGACGCTGACAAGCTCAGTTTTCCAGCGGTTGCGCTCTGCAAAGCGCACATACATACGGTACAGTTCGGACGCAAATAATGCCGCCTCATCGCCGCCTGCACCTGCACGGATCTCGACGATAACGTTCTTATCATCATTCGGATCCTTCGGAAGAAGAAGAATCTTAAGTTCCTGCTCCAATTCTTCAATTCTGGCTTTAGATTCATTCAACTCTTCTTTTGCAAGCTCACGCATCTCTTCATCTGATTCTTCTTCCAGAATCATCAGACTCTCTTCTACATTCTGCTTACAGTTCTTATATTCCTGATAAGCTTCAACGATTGGTGCAAGATCACTCTGCTCTTTCATCAGCTTACGGAAACGTTCCGGATCATTTGCCACATCCGGCTCCTGAAGTTCACCCATTACTTCCTGGTAACGAATTACCAAATCCTCTAATCTGTCAAACATAGTTCTATATCCTCTTCTATTTTTTATCTTCTTTATCTTTTTAATAGTACACGCCACAGACGATGCGGTCAAGTCCTGCCAGGTCCTTTTTTACGAACACCTTGTCATATCCTGCTTTTTTCATAAGATCAGAAACTTCTTTGCCCTGGTCATATCCAATCTCGAAAGCAAGTATCCCTCCTGGTTTCAGGAATTGTTTTGCATCAGTAACAATCTTCCGGTAGAAATACAATCCGTCTTCTTTCCCATCCAATGCACTGAATGGATCGTGAAGTTTCACTTCGTCTTGAAGCTTCTCAATTTCTGCTGTTCTGATATAAGGTGGGTTTGATAAGATCATATCATAGGTTTCATTGACATTTTCAAAAAGATCACTCAAAATCCAGTTCACTTTTCCATTCTCATCCTTTTTCGTGCTTCTCAAATGTTTTTCATTTTTCTGCGCTACCATAAGAGCCTGCTCCGAAAAGTCAACACCTGTTCCTTCTATAAATATACCCTTTTGTTCTGCATAATGCATTACGCTCAGAAGAATACATCCTGACCCAGTACACATATCCAACAGTTGCAAACAACCTTTTGATCTGAATATCTCTTGTTTCATTATCTCCAGTGCCTCTTCCACAAGCACTTCTGTATCTTGTCTTGGAATCAGCACATGTTCATTCACCAGAAATTCAAGCCCCATAAATTCCTGACTTCCTGTAATATGCTGCAATGGAATATGATTTCTTCTTTTTTCAAGATATTCTTTATACTTTTCCCATGCTTCCGGATCCATGCTCTGATCCGGATCCATATAATAGCGAGCTTTCGTAATCCCTGTCACAAATTCCAACAGATACCACGCATCCAGATCTGCCTCTGTAATTCCTGCTTTCGCAAGAATTTCTTTTCCTTCTTTATATGCATTTTTCAAACTTATTGAATCGCTGCAATCTGTTTTATACACTGTCCTCTTGTCTGATTCTGTTCTCATTGCTTCAGGTTCTCCTCCTGCCATGTCTTCCAGTCAAACACTGCTTCCACTGCTTTGATCCCAACCTCGATCATACTGTCATCCGGTTCCTTTGTTGTCAGATTCTGAACCCAGAGTCCCGGTTTACTAAGTACATTGATTACCGGATGATCACTGTTTCCTGCCAGACGAATCAATTCATAAGAGATTCCTGCAATCAACGGAAGCAGGGCGATCCGAAGAAGTACTCTCACAATCTGGGACTTTGCCGTAATAAAAAAGCAGACAATAATGCTTACGATCATGACAAAGAAAAGAAAGCTCGTTCCACATCTCTTATGTTGTTTGGAACTCTTCCGTACATTTTCTACATTTAATTCCAATCCATGTTCGATGCAATTAATACATTTATGCTCTGCCCCGTGATACATAAATGTTCTCTTAATATCCTTTGTTCTGGAAATCAGAACAATATAGATCAGGAAAATAGCAACGCGGATCACACCTTCTAAAACAGTCATTACAAGATGTGAAGAGGTATGCTTTTCTATAATACTACTCAGATAATACGGAAGAACCATAAAAATACCAACCGCAATCAAGACAGAAACCACAACTGTCAGATTCATGATCAGTTTTTCCTTCTTCTCCTGCTTTCTTGCCTCATCTTCTGTAAGAATTTCTTCTTCCTCGTCTTCAAAAAAACTTGCAGAATAAGTCAATGTCTTCATTCCCAGCACAAGAGAATCCACAAAATTAAAAATCCCCCGAATGAAAGGAATCTTTTGCGGTGCCTTCCATGGGAGAACTCCTTTGTATTCCTGAATATCAACTTCAATCTCTCCATCTGGTTTCCGGACGGCAACGGAATATGTTTCCCGATTCTTCATCATAATGCCTTCCAGCACTGCCTGGCCGCCTATATTCGATGATTTCATATATTTCTCCTAAACACAAAGAGGACTGAGATTTCCACCTCAGCCCTCATCACTTCGTATTTCTTATTTAATACCGTATTTCTTATTGAACTTATCAACACGGCCACGAGCCTGTGTTGCTTTCTGCTGACCTGTGTAGAATGGATGACACTTGGAGCAGATTTCTACGTGGATGTTCTCCTTTGTAGATCCTGTAACAAATGTGTTTCCACAGTTGCATGTTACAGTTGCCTGATAATAATTAGGATGGATACCTTCGCGCATGATTTTCACCTCTCTATTTTTAAATTACTTATTATTTTCTCTAAACAGCTTTCTAATTGTATCACACATTTTTTAATAATGCAATACCTTTTTAGATAAATTTCTGACGGATGATCTGCTGAACAAGCTCTTCGTTTGTTTTTGTACGGGAAAACATATTCAAAAGATTGTCCACTGCCTCTTCTGATTTCATGCCGTTCATTGCTTTTCTCATAATATAAACTGCATCCTGTTCTTCCTTTGTAAGAAGAAGATCTTCTCTTCTTGTTCCTGATTTTGGAATATCAATTGCCGGGAACACTCTTTTCTCCTGAAGCTTTCTGTCAAGCATCAGTTCCATGTTACCTGTCCCCTTAAATTCTTCATAAACAACATCATCCATCTTGCTTCCTGTATCAACCAGTGCTGTTGCAAGAATCGTAAGGCTTCCACCTTCTCTCATATTTCTTGCTGCTCCGAAGAAACGCTTTGGACTGTAAAGTGCTGCCGGATCAAGACCTCCGGAAAGTGTTCTTCCTGATGGTGGAACGATCAGGTTATATGCTCTTGAAAGTCTTGTGATGCTGTCAAGGAGAATCATAACGTCTTTTCCATGCTCTACCAGACGTTTTGCTCTTGAGATAACCATTTCTGATACTCGTTTGTGATGCTCCGGAAGTTCATCAAATGTAGAATGAATCACCTCTACATTCGGACCTTCAATTGCCTCACGAATATCAGTTACCTCTTCCGGACGTTCATCGATCAACAGAATCAGAAGATGCATATTCGGTTCTGTCTTCTGTACAGATAATGCAACTTCTTTTAATAATGTAGTTTTTCCTGCTTTTGGCGGAGATACGATCATACCTCTCTGTCCCTTTCCAATAGGGGAAACAAGATCAACAATACGCATTGCTGTTGTACAGCCCGGATTCTCCAGACGGATTCTCTGATTCGGGAAAATCGGAGTCAGGTCTTCAAAGTTCTTTCTCTTCATTGCCTCTGCCGGGCGCAGTTCATTGATCGTAGACACATAAAGAAGTGCACTGAACTTTTCTCCCTGCGTCTTAACTCTTGTATTTCCTGTCAGGATATCTCCTGTTTTAAGTCCGAATCTGCGAATCTGGGAAGGAGCAACATAGACATCTCCATCTCCCGGAAGATAATTGTCAGAACGAATGAATCCATATCCATCCTGAAGCACCTCAAGGATTCCGTTTGCTGTAAAACCACTGTCCAGCTGTTCAATATCTGTCTCTTCTTTTTTCTCTTCTTTTACTTCTTCTCTCGCTTCTTCTGCTGCCTCTTTCTGCTCTTCCCGCTCATCCAGCTCAAGCATTGCATCGATCAGATCGCCTTTCTTTAATGTAGAAACACCTCTCATCTTTCTTGCTTTTGCAAGTTCTTTCAATGTTGCCAGCGGCAATGATTCATATTTTTCTCGTGTCATATTCTTTTCCTTTCTTTTCAGGTAAATTGTTCTGTCAATCCACTTCACATGTGCCTTTTTCACATACTGGATTATTCATTCATACTTCGGGAATACAAGTCTGATTCGACTTTAATGGAAATTTGCTTTAAATATGGTGTTATTATACAGTATATTTTTCTAAAAGGAAAGAACTTTTTGAACTTTTCTCTGTTTTCCTGTACTTGCGTGTTTCCTTTTTCAGTGGTATCATTAATTCAATCAAATCAGAGAGGTATAAAATCATGACAAACAATGAAAAAGCTTTAAAAATGCATGAAGAATGGAATGGTAAGATAGAGACAACTGCCAAAGCGCATGTCAACTCAAGAGAAGATCTTGCCATCGCTTATACTCCGGGTGTTGCTGAACCTTGTAAGGTGATCGCACAGGATCCCGAAGCTGCATATAAATACACTATGAAAGCCAATACAGTTGCTGTTGTATCTGACGGAAGCGCTGTTCTTGGTCTTGGAAACATCGGTGCACTTGCTGCTATGCCGGTTATGGAGGGAAAAGCGGTCCTGTTCAAGGAATTCGGTGGTGTCAATGCAGTTCCGATCTGTCTGGATACACAGGACACAGAAGAGATCATTAAATCTGTAGTCAACATCGCACCGGCTTTCGGCGGAATCAACCTGGAAGATATTTCAGCTCCACGCTGTTTCGAAATCGAAACACGCCTGAAAGAACTTCTGAACATTCCGGTTTTCCATGATGACCAGCACGGAACAGCTATCGTTGTCCTCGCCGGAATCATCAATGCCCTGAAAGTAACTGGAAAGAAAAAGGAAGATTGCCGTGTTGTAGTGAATGGAGCCGGATCTGCCGGAGTTGCTATCACAAAGCTGCTTCTCACTTATGGTTTCCCTCATATTACAATGTGTGACATCAACGGAATCATTTCCAAGAACTCACCGAACCTGAACTGGATGCAGCAGCAGATGACTGAAGTTACAAATCTGGAAGAACGCACAGGAACACTTGCCGATGCATTAAAAGGTGCTGATATTTTCGTTGGTGTTTCTGCTCCGAATATTGTTTCTAAAGAGATGGTTGCTTCCATGAATAAGGATGCGATTCTGTTCGCCATGGCGAACCCTGTACCGGAGATCATGCCTGACCTTGCAAAAGAAGCAGGTGCCAAAGTTGTCGGAACAGGACGTTCTGACTTCCCGAACCAGGTAAACAATGTCGTTGCATTCCCTGGTATTTTCAAAGGTGCATTAGAAGGACGTGCCACACAGATTACAGAAGAAATGAAACTTGCCGCTGCCAATGCAATCGCAGGTCTTGTTCCGGAAGAAGAATTGAATGAAAACAACATTCTTCCGGAAGCCTTTGATCCTCGTGTAGCAGACACAGTAAGCAAAGCAATTAAGGATTTAATCTAATATGTGGGGAGAGAAGCGCTACCACTCTCTTGACTATGCATTGAAATCCCAGTTTGGAGAGAAAGTATATCGCATTGCATTGAACGGCGGTATGACTTGTCCGAACCGTGATGGTAAGATCGGATATGGTGGCTGTATTTTCTGCAGTGGTATGGGTTCTGGAGATTTTGCCGGTTCTGCCTGCAAAACGATTACAGAACAGCTTGCAGAAGGGAAAGCCATTCTTGCCAGAAAGCGTCCGGTGCATGCTTATATCGCATATTTCCAGGCCTTTACGAGTACCTATGCCCCCATAGAATATTTGCGGAAAGTTTTTACAGAAGCAATTGAGGACCCCGATGTGAAAGTACTTGCAATCGCAACCCGCCCTGACTGTTTAGATTCTGATGTTCTGGAACTTTTAGATGAATTGAATCAGATTAAGCCTGTCTGGGTTGAACTTGGTCTTCAAACCATTCATCCAGAATCCGCCAGATACATTCGCAGAGGCTATCCTTTAGAGGTATTTGATACTGCTGTGCATGAACTGAAACGCCGGAATCTGACTGTTATCGTACATGTCATTTTATTTCTGCCCGGAGAGACTCACGAAATGATGCTTGAGACAATCGAATATTTGAATCATTCAGATATTGACGGAATCAAGTTGCAGCTTCTCCACATTTTGGAAGGAACTGATCTTGCAGTTGAATATCAGAAATTTCTTTCAGATCCTGCCTATACCGGTCCTGCTTTCCATATCCCGGATGCGGACGAATACATCCGTCTGCTCACTGAATGTATCCAGCATTTGCGTCCGGGAATTGTCATTCACCGACTGACCGGTGACGGACCGAAGGATCTCTTGATCGCACCTCTGTGGACAGGCGCAAAACGAACTGTTTTAAATCAGATTCACAAATATATGAAAGATCATGACTTGTACCAGGGAAAGGAGTATTATGGCTGAAACATTTACATTATATAAACTGATCGTGTTGTACATGTTGGATAGAGTCGATTTTCCGCTTACAACTTCCCAGATATCAGAATTCATTCTGGATAAAGGGTATACAACTTATTTCCGTCTTCAGTCTGCGCTTGCAGAATTAACGGATTCCGGTCTTCTAAAAATTGAGCTGACACATAATCGTACGCTTTATAATCTTACAGAAGAAGGGGCTGCTACGATCAACTATTTCAGAAATAAAATTTCTCCTGAGATTCGTCAGGAAATTGATAATTTTATCAATGAGAAAAAATATGATCTGAAAGAAGAGGTTTCTGTTAAATCAGATTACTATCTGAATACAAACCATGAATATGAAGTAAAATGCCAGATTTTAGAAAATGGCTCCCACCTCATTGATATGACACTCACTGTGCCAACTCAGACTGAGGCAGAAGCCATTGTAAATAACTGGAATCGAAAGAATCAGGAGATTTACGCTTTACTGCTCTCGCAGCTTCTGTAAACGCTCCTTGATCTGTTTCTCATAACCAAGGTCGCCGGGTTCATAGAACCTGGCGTCTTTTATTTCATCCGGAAGATACTGCTGATCCACATAATGATTTGGATAATCATGTGCATACTTATATCCTATTCCGTGTCCTAATTTCTGTGCACCTTTATAATGTGCATCCTGAAGGTGTGTCGGAACCGTTGTTTTATTGTTCCGTACTGCATCATTCGCTGCAAATATTGCATTAACGGCAGAATTACTCTTTGGCGCAGATGCCACATAAGTCACCGCCTGTGAAAGAATGATCTGAGATTCCGGCATTCCGATCCGCTCAACTGCCTGTGCAGCCGCAACCGCAACAGTAAGTGCCATCGGATCCGCATTTCCAACATCTTCCGATGCACAGATCATAATTCTTCTCGCTATAAACTTCACATCTTCTCCTGCATACAACATCTTTGCAAGATAAAAGACCGCTGCATCCGGATCTGAGCCGCGCATGCTCTTAATAAATGCAGAGATAATATCGTAATGGTTATCTCCTTTTTTGTCATAATTCACCACTCGTTTCTGGATGCATTCTGACGCAACATCCAGAGTAATATGAATTTGTCCATCTTCGCTTCTGTCCGTTGTCAGTACACCCAGTTCAATCGCATTCAGTGCGTTTCTTGCATCTCCACCTGACACATCTGCCAAAAATTCAAGTGCATCATCTTCTATCACTGCATGAAAGCTTCCAAGACCTTTCTCAGTATCATTCACTGCACGGAGAAGCAGTTCCTTAATATCTGTCTTCTCCAATGGACGCAATTCAAAAATACTTGATCTCGAAATCAAAGCTCCATTTACCTCAAAATAAGGATTCTCCGTTGTTGCGCCAATCAGGATCAACGTTCCATCTTCCACAAATGGAAGCAGATAATCCTGCTGCCCTTTGTTAAAGCGATGAATCTCATCAATAAAAAGAATCGTCTTTTTTCCATACATTCCCTGCAGATCTTTTGCTTCTTTCACTACTTCTTCCATATCTTTCTTTCCGGCAACTGTCGCATTGATCTGTTTGAACTCTGCGCTGGTTGTATGTGCGATCACCTTTGCCAGTGTTGTCTTTCCTGTTCCCGGAGGTCCGTAAAAAATCAAAGAACTCAGCTTATCTGCCTTAATTGCCCGGTAAAGCAATTTATCTTTTCCTATGATATGCTTCTGTCCCACTACTTCATCCAGTGTCACCGGACGCATCCTGGATGCAAGCGGGGATTCCTTCTCTTTATTTGTCTCTCTCATATAATCAAATAAATCCATCTTTCTCTCCTGTTTTCAATCTTATATTCACATTTTTAATCCATGATCAGATGATCCACTGTCACAAACTCATAGCCTTTTCCCTGCAGCAGATCTACAATCCGTATAGCTGCCTGCACAGAAGAAGGATAACAATCATGTAATAAAATAACATCTCCCGGATTTATCTCTTCCACAACTGTTTTTACAACCGCCCCTGCATCTTCGGTCATCCAGTCCAGCGGATCCACCGTCCATCCGATATATATTCTGTTCAGATCTTGTTCGCTGTCCACCGGGAGTTCCCCATAAGGCGCTCTTACGAACACCGGTTGTTTTCCCGTTATCTTTTCAATCACTGTATCTGTCTGTTCCAGTTCTTTCTTTGCTTCTCCCGTTTCCAGCTTTGACAGATTGCAATGCGTATAAGTATGATTTCCGATCAAATGACCTTCTTCATACATTCTTTTCACAATTTTTTCATTCTCGTCTTTTTCTACATTTTCGCCGATCAGGAAAAAGGTTGCCCGCACTTTACGTTCCCTCAATCCATCCAGTAGAATCGGGGTCGAGGATGCATTTGGCCCGTCATCAAATGTAAGCGCAACAACCGGTTTTACCTCATCTGATACATTCTGACTTCGTACTGAATCAGATGAAACGCTCATTGTTTTTCTCCCATCCATCTTTATCAGAAATGGGGACATACCCAAAAACACCAGAAGACAGAAAAACTGTACTACATAACCCCATCTTTTTCCAGACATCATGACAGCTTCCCGCCTTTGACATTCTTACTCTATTCTTATGTCCTGCACCTCGGCATCATTCCTTCTTTTTTCTATGCTTTTCTCTGTATTCCGTCGGACTTGTCTTCTTCACTTTCCGGAATGCCTTCGAAAAATAAAGATTATTCTCAAAACCAACAGAATATGCAATCGCCGAAACCGACAGCCCCGTCTCTTTCAACAGACGGCAAGCCTGCTGGATTCTGTATTCTGTCAGATATTCTTTTGGCGAACAATTCATATAGGTCTGAAAAGAGCGGAACAGATGACTTCTGCTGATTCCTACATAGTCTGCAATATCTTCCACCGTCACGGGATAAGAATAATTGGTTTCTATATAGTTTTCTGCCTTTTCTACATACAAAAGCTTTGCATCTCTTTCCTGATCTTCCCCCTCATGATAGTGCATAAAGACTGACAGAAGACTGTAAAGTGCTCCTGTCATGGCAACCGCTTCTTCATACCCATTGCCCTTTGCATTATAAATCTGTTCCAATCCATTCCGAATCTGGTCATCCGGCACATTTCCTCTTTTTAAAAAAGGACGTTCTTTCAAAAAACCTGTATTTCGAATGATCGATGCCGCATCCGTCCCCATGAATCCTGCCCAGGCATATTCCCATGGCTCCTGCTGATCGGCATAATACTTTACTTCCACGCCCGGATATAAGATAAAAGTATCTCCGGCTTCTAATTTCCATGTCTTTTCTCCAACTGTATAGTATCCTGTTCCTGACAAAATATGATGGATACAATAATGATCCCTGACTCCGGGGCCCCACTGATATCCTGCTTCACACCTTTGATATCCCGTGTTATATACAGACAGCGAAGTCATCAGAATTTCTCCTGACTTATACGAATGTTTGTAAGTCTCTGCCATCTTCCGGCTCCTTTCCCGTATCCTGTGATCTATGATGTGAGTGCCAAAAGAAAATTTTGCCACTCACTGCTGTAACCGGATTGCTCCATTGCTATGCAATTCCCGCAATCCTCATCATCATTATTATAACACCTCGTCTTTTTAATGCAACATTATTACATACCACAGCACGTATTTTTTATAGACGTTTCCACTCGTTAACGCTATAATAAATATAAATAAATCAGATCGATACAATTACTTTAAATGGAGGTAAATAATGATGAAGAAAAAATTGTTTGATATGTTTGCAGAACTTTTTGGTGATTCCGAAGGAGCTCGTTTTTACTTTTCTCCTGGACGCGTGAATCTGATTGGTGAACACACAGATTATAACGGTGGACATGTATTTCCATGTGCACTGACACTTGGTACTTACGGTGCCGCACGCAAAAGAGAGGATAACAAGATCCATTTTTATTCCATGAATCTGGACTCCTTTGATGTTGTAGAAGCATCTCTCGATGATCTGACAAATAAAAAAGAATACAACTGGGCAAACTATCCGCTTGGTGTAGTCTGGGCATTCAAAGAAAAAGGACATACAATCACAAGTGGTTTTGATATGGTAATCTGGGGAAATATCCCGAACGGTTCTGGACTTTCCTCTTCTGCTTCCCTTGAAGTTCTCACTGGTGTGATCCTGACAGACCTGTTCGAGATCAAAGATCTTTCCATGACAGATCTTGCACTGATCGGCCAGTATTCTGAGAATAACTTCAATGGATGCAACTGTGGTATCATGGATCAGTTTGCTGTTGCCATGGGTAAAAAAGACCACGCAATTTTCCTTGACACAAGTGATTTAAGCTACGAATATGCACCTTGTGTTCTTGATGGTGCCAAGATTGTGATCACAAACAGTAAAGTAAAGCATAGTCTTGTTGATTCTGCTTATAACGACAGAAGAAACGAATGTGCTGCTGCACTGAAAGCACTTCAGAGCGAACTTGACATTCAGGCACTTGGCGATCTTACTCCTGAAGAATTCGAGGCACACAAATCCTTGATCAAAGATGAGATCCAGTTACAGCGTGCAAAACATGCTGTATACGAAAACCAGCGTACAATCGATGCTGTTACAGCACTGAAAGCCGGAGACATTGAAAGTTTCGGAAAATTAATGAATCAGTCTCACATTTCACTGCGTGATGATTATGATGTATCCTGTGAAGAGATTGATATCCTTGTAGACCTTGCATGGAAGATTCCTGGTGTTCTTGGTTCCCGTATCACAGGCGGCGGATTTGGCGGTTGCACAGTCAGCATCGTAAAAAATGAATCCGTAGATACATTTATCGAAACAATCGGAAAAACATATCTTGAAAAAGTAGGACATGAAGCCGAGTTCTACACAGTAGATATCGGAGACGGTGCTTCTCGTCTCGACTAATACTCATCTCTACTGAGATCAGATATGAAATAACGTATATTTTGTTATAGGAATGCCATTGGCATTCCCTAATTTAAGGAGGTCCTTGACATATGCTTTATGATGCGATCAAAAAATTAGTACAGTACGGAATCAATACCGGAATCACTCCGGAATCCGAAAGAATTTATACAACGAATCTTCTTCTGGATCTGTTCCACGAAGATAACTATGAAGATGTTGACTGTGATCTGAACAATCTTGTTCTGGAAGACATTCTTGCAGAACTTTTAGATATCGCCGCAGAACGCGGAATCATTGAAAACAGCATCGGCTACCGTGATTTATTTGACACAAAACTGATGAATACCCTGATGCCACGCCCATCACAGATCCAGCAGACTTTCTGGGAAAAATATAAAGTTTCTCCGGAGACAGCTACTGATTATTATTACAAATTAAGCCAGGACAGTGATTATATCCGCAGATACCGTATTGCTAAGGATCGCAAATGGACGGTTGACACAAAATACGGCACTCTTGACATTACAATCAATCTTTCCAAACCAGAGAAAGATCCAAAAGCAATTGCAGCAGCAGGAAAAGCAAAATCCTCTTCCTATCCAAAATGTCAGCTCTGTATGGAAAACGAAGGATATGCAGGACGCCTTGATCATCCGGCTCGTGAGAACCACAGAATCATCCCGATCACAATTCAGGATAACCCTTGGGGATTCCAGTACTCCCCTTATGTATACTATAACGAGCACTGCATCGTATTCAACGGACAGCATGTTCCAATGAAGATTGACCGCAATGCTTTCGAAAAGCTTTTTGATTTCATCAAACTTTTCCCACACTACTTCCTGGGATCCAATGCAGACCTTCCGATCGTTGGCGGTTCTATCTTAAGCCACGATCATTTCCAGGGTGGAAATTATACTTTCGCAATGGCTAAAGCTCCGATCATTGAACACTTCACTGTGAAAGGTTACGAAGATGTAACTGCCGGTATCGTAAAATGGCCTCTGTCTGTTATCCGTCTTCAGAGCAAAGAAGTAAAACCTCTGATTGATCTGGCTGAACACATTTTAAATGCATGGAGATCTTATACAGATGAAGATGCTTTCATCTTCGCTGAGACAGACGGTACACCGCACAACACGATCACACCGATTGCAAGAAAGCGTGGAGATCTCTACGAACTCGACCTGACATTGAGAAATAATATCACCACAGAAGAACATCCGCTTGGTGTCTACCATCCACATGCTAAACTGCACCATATTAAGAAAGAAAACATCGGTCTTATCGAAGTAATGGGACTTGCTGTTCTCCCTGCAAGATTAAAAGGAGAGATGGAACTTCTGAAAGATTACATCTTGACAGGAAAAGATATCCGCAGCAATGAACAGATTGCAAAACACGCTGACTGGGTAGATGAATTCCTTCCGAATTACACATCCATCACAGAGGAGAATGTTGAAGAGATCCTTCAGCAGGAAGTCGGAAAAGTATTCTGCGAAGTACTCGAAGATGCCGGAGTTTATAAGTGTAATGAAAAAGGACTGGAGGCATTCCATCGTTTTATAGGGATGTTGTAATTTGTTGAACTTGGATTCATTATCACTCAAATAAGTACTTTTTAATAAAAACAGACGTGAGGGAGCCATTGTATTGCATCGGACACCGGCCTGCTTTACCTCATCCCTTTGACAATCTGTAACGAAAAAGCCAGAGCACTCACCGTGTGTGATTCGTGTCTGGCTTTTTCTAACAGATTCTGCAAAGTGTATTCGGAACGCTCCTGCCTTAAATGTGTCCTCAACAATACAATGGCTCCCTCACTCGGTTTTTCAAATGAGTAGTACCTGTTCCAAGTGGAACGAATCCAGAAAACAAAATACAAACTTAGTACGTGCGTAAAAAGGGGACGATTATCTTAGTCGATAAAACATCCGTTTACGTTTATCTACAGATTCTGTGATTTGTTTTCTGGATTTGTCTGATTGGAATTAAATATCCCATTTGGAATATGTAAGCAAGGACAGTCCTGCTGTTGCCACGAGCACATGTAAGGCAGGAGCGTTCCGAATACACTTTGTTCAGTATGTTAGTAAGAGCCAGAACAGGCACCACACACGGTAACTGTTCTGGCTCTTATGTTACATACTTTCAAAGGGATGAGGTAAAGCAGGCCAGTGCTTGTGGTAATAGCAGGGCTGGCCTTGCGTTCCCTTTTCCTGCAAAACTGATTATTTCAACTCTCAAAATCCAAGTTCAACAAACACACACCCATTAGTACAGCTTCGCACTGATCAGTTTTGGTCTGAATCCAGACTTATCAAGTGTATCCAGAATCTTCTTCTTATGATCTGTTCCGAATGCTTCCATTGTGATACGAAGCTCTACTGCTGCGTTTCTGTTTGTGCTTACAAACTGGTTATGCTCCAGCTTAATGATGTTACCCTGTACGTCTGCGACTGTCTGTGCCACACGTGCGAGTTCACCCGGCTTATCCGGAAGGAGTACGGATACGGAGAAGATACGGTCTCTCTGGATCAGGCCGTGCTGTACGATGGAAGACATGGTTATGACATCCATGTTGCCGCCGCTCAAAATAGAAACGACTTTCTTGCCCTTCACATCTAAATGCTTCAGCGCTGCAACAGTCAAAAGGCCTGAGTTCTCAACAATCATCTTATGATTCTCAACCATATCGAGGAAGGCAACAACCAGTTCTTCATCATCCACTGTGATAATGCCATCCAGGTTCTTCTGGATATATGGGAAAATCTTGGTACCCGGTGTCTGAACCGCTGTACCATCTGCGATAGTATTGACCGGTGAAACCGTTGTCACTTTGCCATTCTCAAGGGATGCTTTCATACAAGCTGCACCGGATGGCTCAACACCGATGACTTTGATATTGTTCTTCAGCATCTTGGCCAGTGTGGATACGCCTGTTGCCAGACCACCGCCGCCAATTGGAACAAGAATATAATCTACCAGTGGCAAATCCTGAATCACTTCCATAGCGATTGTTCCCTGTCCTGTTGCTACGCGCAGATCATCAAATGGATGAATAAATGTATAACCATGCTCTGCTGCCAGTTCATAAGCTTTCTCACATGCCTGATCATAAACATCACCGTAAAGAACCACTTCTGCACCATAAGCCTTTGTACGCTCTACCTTGATCAGCGGTGTGGTCGTCGGCATGACGATAACAGCCTTTACACCATAACACTGCGCCGCATAGGCAACCCCCTGTGCATGATTGCCGGCAGATGCCGTAATCAGACCTCTCTGTCTCTCTTCCTCTGTAAGCGTACCGATTGTGTAATAAGCGCCTCTCAGCTTGTAGGCACCTGTCAGCTGCATATTCTCTGGTTTAAAATATATCTTATTGCCTGTGTGATCACTGAAATATTTGCTGTAAATCAGACCTGTTTCCTGTGTCACTTTCTTCACTGCCTCACAAGCTGCCTCAAAAGCAGGTAAAGTCAGCATATTCTTCTCAGCCTCTGTAATCTCACGAGACTTGATCTTATTAATCTTCTCTTCTAATGTCAATTCAGCACTCGTTGCCAAATCCTGTTTCTTTGTATTCTCTGCCATAATGCTTCTCCTAGTTAGATTATGCAAGTCAAAAACTCAGTGGACGTATCATTCCTTATCATTCCACTGGGATATAAAATATTGTACGGTTTATAATTATACAAAATATTCCAAAAGAAATCAAACAAAAATATCCTGACATTCAAGCTCAAAGCCTGTCCTGCCAGGATATTTCGCTCATACAACTATTGATTTAATTAATCCAGTTCAGCATAAAAGTCAACAACTGCGCTGTATTTTTCAGGATCCTCGATGACGTTCAGAATGACTTCATCTTCTTCACAGGATTCATCCATGATTGCTTTCATAAACAGCATGCCATCCGGATCTGTGTTGATATTGTCTCCTTCGATTTCACCGAGTAAAACGAATTTTTCAGTCTCCATCTCGAATTCATCCAAGATGGCAAATTCTACTTCGCTGCCATCTTCCATCTCAAGTGTCACTGTATCAAATTCGTCCATTTCTTCGTTTTCTTCGATTCCCATTTGTCTCTCCTTTATTTAAGACTTCCCCGCCGACTTCATTAATATCAAAGATGGCAGTCTGCCTTTTTGTTCGATTTTCAATAAAGCGTCTATTATAATGCTGCTTCCAGCGTCTTTCTAATGGCTTTAATGAATTCTTCACTGTTGGCAACTGTCACATCTTTCATGGTTGTGATCAGTGCCAGGTCTTTGGTCATTGTACCATTCTCAATCGTATCGATGGTTGCTTTCTCCAACTTGTCGGCAAAAGCCATCAGTTCAGGAATATTATCCAGTTCACCACGTTTTCTCAGAGCGCCGGTCCATGCAAAAATGGTTGCTACAGAGTTTGTAGATGTTTCTTCGCCCTTCAGATATTTATAATAATGTCTCTGAACAGTACCATGAGCAGCTTCATACTCATAAGTGCCATCCGGTGCAACCAGAACAGATGTCATCATCGCCAGAGAACCAAAAGCTGTAGCTACCATATCGCTCATAACATCTCCATCATAGTTCTTGCAAGCCCAGATATAACCGCCCTCTGAACGAATGACACGGGCAACTGCATCATCGATCAGTGTATAGAAGTATTCAATGCCTGCTGCATCAAATTTCTCTTTGTATTCTGCATCAAAGATTTCCTGGAAAATGTCTTTGAATGTATGGTCATATTTCTTGGAAATGGTATCTTTTGTTGCAAACCAGAGATCCTGATGGGTGTCCAGTGCATAATTAAAGCATGCTTTGGCAAAGCTTTCGATGGAAGCGCAGATGTTGTGCTGCCCCTGAATAATGCCCGGTCCATCAAACTGGTGAATCAGTTCACGTGTCTCTTCACCGGCTTCATTGGTATAAACAAGTTCCGCCTTGCCTGCTGCAGGAATCTTCATCTCTGTTGCCTTATAAACATCACCATATGCATGTCTGGCAATAGTAATTGGTTTCTTCCATGTTCTGACTGTTGGTTCAATACCTTTCACAACGATTGGCGCACGGAAAACAGTACCATCAAGAATGGCACGGATCGTTCCGTTTGGACTCTTGTACATTTTTTTCAGGT
>OGRJ01001370.1_pt1 | contig 20554 bp, 9 predicted proteins | sample 1553411 | NCBI WGS metagenome assembly OGRJ01 (sample SAMEA2580084, study PRJEB22360) | human gut metagenome | biome: human gut; feature: human-associated habitat; material: faeces | place: Denmark | collected 2008/2010
TTTGTCGCGGGCGGCCTCATCCATCTCCCGGGCGGGAGCGGGGGCGCTGATGCGGTAGAAGCGGGAAATGCGGTTCATTGCAGCTCCTTAATTATGCAGCCCGCGCGAGCGGAGGTAGGATATCAGCAGTTCGGGACGGTCCGTCTGGATCATCGTGGCCCCCATGTCGACCAGCTTCCCGTAGACTTCCGCCGGGTCGCCGCCGAAGGCCGCATCGTCGTCCAGCCCGCCGCAGAGCGAGGCCCAGAGCGAGTTGACCCACAGTTTCGAGCCGCCCGCCACGACCTTGTCCATGCACTCCTTCACCTCGGGGGTGTATTTGTTCCAGCAAACCTCGTAGGCAAGCGGCGCGATGCCCTTTTCCTGATACTCGGCGAAAAGCGCCCTGCCCTGCGGCTTGAGGATGTCGATGATCGGCATGTACATCATGTTGCGCGGATGCTCGGCGAACTTCGCGGCCACGGCATCCGTGCTGCGCTTGCCCTTGATCAGAATCTGGTCCGTGACGCCCAGCTCCTCCGTGACGGCCAGCACCAGGTCGTAGTACTCGTAACCCTGGTCGACATTGACCACGATCCGGTCCTTGCACACCTCCAGCGCCTCGCGGAGCGTCGGCATACGGTGCGTCGTCTTCACGCCGTGGCCCGTCTTCAGCACGCACCGCCGGATCGAGTCGTAGGTGATGTCGCAGACTCGGCCTTTTCCGCTGGTCGTACGGTCGATCGTCTTGTCGTGGCAGAGCACCAGCACGCTGTCCTTGGTCAGTTTGAGATCCATCTCCATGACATCCACGCCCATCGCGATCACGGACTCGATGGCGTCGATCGAGTTTTCGGGCCAGTTGCGCCAGTCGCCGCGGTGTGAGACGACCAACACTTTTTTCGATGCGGGATCGTGCAGTTCGGCGACGATCGCTTCGGCCCGGCCGCCGGTTTGCGACGGGGCGGTCTGTTCTCCGCACGCTGCTCCGGTGAGAGCAGCGGCGAGAATCAGCAGATGAGTGATTTTTCGTTTCATAGGTTATCGTTGGATGAAGACTTCGTTTTCTTATATCAGTTTCCGGCAGGACGATAGAGGATGTTCGCCGGAGTGACGTCGACCGCCGAGGCGTCGTAGGCGCCGAGATAGTCCATGTAGTTGTCGGCGTTGACGCCCGTCATGATGCAATCGCCTCCGTTGTAGGTTCCCACGTCACCTTGTGCGATGCAGTTTCGGAACTTCGCGGCTTTTTTACACTGTCCGAAGAAGGTTCCCTTGTAGTCGTTGTCGGGGCGGTCGGAGATGACACGGCCGTAGCTTTCGCATCCGATGAATTCGTTGTCGTTGTGGTTTACCAGACAGAGAATGCCGCCGGCGGCCCCCTTCGTACGGCTGATTAGATCGCCGCGGTTCACGACGTTGGTGAATTTGATTCCCGGTCCGGTGATGCAGGTGATGTTGCCGAGGCGGGCGTATCCCGATCTGGGAAAGGCGTTGTCGTTGAGTCCGTAGTTGGTACAGTCGGTCAGGTGCGTGTAGCGGTTGGCTGCGGCGACGATGCCGGAAGCACGTCCGACCTTTGTCGTGAGGTCGCCGCGGTTGATACATCCGTTGAAGATTACGGGGTTGGCCGAACTGGCGAGGTTGGTGCTGAACCCGCAGATGCCGCCGACGTGTATGCCCGTCGCTCCGTTGCCGGTATTGCCGCCGTCTTCGGACGTGAGGGCGGCTTCGTTGGTCAGGCGGTCGAGTACGACGCCTTTGCTGGCGAAGGCGAGTCCGACCATGCCCATCGTCATGCGGACGTTGCCTGCCGAGCCGTCGAACGACATCGGGGCGTTGTTGACGATATTGCGCACGGTAGCGTCGTAGACCACGCCGGCCAGAATGCCGCAGTCGGTGCCTTTCGAGGCTTTGACCGCCAGCGAACAGGAGGCGTCGAAGACGAGATTTTCGACGACGGCTCCGGGGCCCAATGCGCCGAAGAATCCCCATGCGCGGTTGGGAGTCGAGTTGTCGCATACCATGTGGAAATTACGGATCGAGTGCCCCTGCCCGTCGAAGAAGCCCGTGAATGGACGTCCCGACTCGATCGTCAATGCGTTGGTACCCGTCAGCGGACAGACCGCATCGCCGATCGGTGTCCACGTTTCGATGCCGGTCATGTCGATGTCGTTGAGCAGTACGACGAAGCCTCGTTCATCTTGCCAGGGGGCGAGACTTTCGCCCGCATTGACTGCCGCGGCGAATTCGATGAGATCGTCGGCCGTCTCGATACCGCCCGGAGACGCGAAGGCGTAGAGCGCTTTGGCGAAATGTCGGGCCGAGAAGATACCGTTCTTCTCGTTGTAGGTGCGTATTCCCGATTTGTAGATGTTTTTTGTGTAGGTTCTGCCGTCGGTCGTCGTGAGCGTGAGTTTCAGACCGGCCTCGGAGATGAAGCGCCCTACGGGGAACTTGATTGTCTGGGGACGGGTCAGATCGGCGTTATCGGGGAAATGCAACGTCAGTTTCGATCCCGTTCCGCCGGGGGCCGGCGTGAGGGCGAGGGTCGAAGGGTCGACCGTACCTGTGAAGGTCAGATAGCCGTCGAAGTCCTCCTGCGAGGCGGGTTCCACGGCGAGCGATTGCGCCGGACTATCCAATTCGCCGGCATCGATGCGCAGTTCGATGACCGAGAAGATATTGCGGAACGAGACATGGAGTGCACCCTCCGCAAGATTCTTATCGAGCGGTGTCCCGACCAGCGGTGCGCAGGCCGTGTTGGTCTGCTCCGTGCCTTGCAGGGTGATTGTACGCTGGGGTTCCACCGCAACGGTGCCTTCGACGGTCGTGACGGGATAGTAGGCCGTCAGCGGTTTCGAGGGGTCGTAGGCCGTGATCCCCGTATCGCTGGCGAAGGTGGTCGTGGCACCCGCTTCGGTAGCCGTGTAGACATAGGCCGTACCGTCGTAGACGACCGTAATGCGATCGCCGACTTCCCATGTGCTTTTTCCTTCGATGATGTCGGTTCGCGTTGCCGGAGTGCAGGAGGCCTTGATGACGAGTCCTGATGAAGCGTGAGGCGGAGTCGGTTCGCCGATTTCGGGATTTCGGGTGCAGCTTCCGAGCAGCAATGCTGCGCCGAATAGGATGATATATGTTTTTTTCATTTTTTCTGCAAAATTATTCTTTGTTCTGGTCCTCCTCGAATTCCGTGTCCTCGATGCCGTTATCGGGTCTTTCCTGCCCGATGTGGGACATGTCGGTGACGGCGTAGGGCGTAGTCAGGGCATAGCGTGCTGCTTGCAGGGCGATCGGGGCATTCGCCTCGGTAACAGGGGTCGAATAGCTGCCGTGGGTGGTATTCGATGTCGTATAGCGGAACGGATTTCCGTCGAGCGTCACACCTCCGAAGGCAGGCGAGATCAGTTTTTCGAATACGGCGCACGATGCGGCATAACGCGAAATGCCGTAGTCCATGTGGTACCCGTCGCGGGTCATGTCCATCGCGTTTTGGAGTTTCGACGTGCGGAGATTTTGCAGGACGGTGCCTGTGGCGATCACATCGTCGAATGCGACTTCGCTCATTACTTTTTGGCCTTGTGCGACGATGGCGGCGTACATGTCCGTCTGCGACGAGGCGAAGTTGTTGACGATCACCGTCTGTTGCGAATAGCTGACGAGTGCGGGATCGGCATAGGCCTGCGACAGAATATAGTAAAACTTGGGCATGGCGCCGGTTTGCGTTGACTTGACGTTGTCGATGAGTCCCTGCAAAGCCTCTTTCTCGGCCGAGGTCCACTTCCATGCGTTGACCTTGCCCGTGTGTTCCTGGATGGTCACGACGTCCCACTGCTCCGAAGCGGCTACCTCTTTGATCGTCTTGTTCATCGATTCGGTCCAGCCGGCCGCTCCCGGATTGCATTCGTAGCAACGGTAGTCGTTCACGGTGGCGAAGCCGTTGTTGTATTCGGGAACCGTACGCCCTCCGTAATACATGTGTGTCATCTTCACCTTGTCGATGCCCATGGCTTTCAGAATGCCGGGCAGATGCTCCACGGCATCTTTCGTAAAACTGTTCCCGATGAAGAGAATGCGCAGTTCCGCGTCGCCGCCCGCGCTTCCTCCGCCCGAGTTTCCGATTTGGTAGGCGATATTCGTAAGAGCCGATTGGTTCGCCCCTTGTTTCCCCAGGTAGTTGGCTTGCTCGGCATCGGCATAGGAGTCGAAAACGGGAGCATTGGCGTTGTAGGTTCCGACCTTGCCGCCGGCCGTACAGTCGGTCCATTGTGCCACGGCGTTGTTATACCCCCAGAATACACCTCGATAGGGGCTGTCGGTCAGGATCGTACCGTAGTTGGCGCAGTTCTCGAAGGTCGCGTCGCCTGCCGCCGACGTGATGCCGCCGCAGCGGGAACCGGTCGTCGAGGTGAGATCGCCGTAGTTCGAACATCCGATCATCGACGACCCTGCGCCCATGTTGCAGGCGATGTTACCCAAACGTCCCGCATCGTTTTTCGGACAAGTGTTCAGCTGCTTGCCGTGATTTACGCAGTTGGCCAGTTGGGTATAGCGGTTGGCCGCTGCGACGATGCCCGCGGTGCGTCCTGTCGCGGAGGTGATGTCGCCGTAGTTGATGCAGTCGGAGATGATGACTTTCTGCTGCGAAGCCCCGTCGTTGGTGGTGAATCCCGCAATGCCGGCGATGTGGTAGCCCGTGGCGCCTCCGTTCGTATTGTTGTCTCGGTTTTCGGCCGTGATCGTGCCGTTGTTGTTCACGTTGTCGATCGTGACGTTGGCTGTTTCGGCAAAGGCCGTTCCTATCAGGGCCATCGTGATGCGGACATTGCCCGCCGCACCCTGGAAAAGCATCGGAGCGCTGCTCGTGATGTCACGCACCGTAGCGTCGTAAACCAGTCCGGCCACTACGCCGTTCGATGAACCGGCTGTGGACGCGACGGTGAACGAACAGCCTGTGTCGAACGAGAAATTCTCGATCACGGCGCCGGGTGCCAAAGTTCCGAACAATCCGTATGTAGCCCCCTCCTCGCTGTTCGCAGCGACCATTTTCAGATTGCGGATCCGGTAGCCCTGGCCGTTGAAATGTCCTGCGAAGGGGGTTCCGGAGACCGTGAGTTTGTTGTTTGCGATGACGAAGGTCGCCTTGCCGATGGGTGTCCATTCGGCGACCTCGGACATGTCGATGTCGGTCAGCAGGCAGATCTCTCCGTTTTCGTTTTGCCATTCGCCGAGCGGCTTTCCGGGGTTGACCGCAGCCGCGAGAGCCACGAGATCGTCGGCCGTGCGAATGCCTTTGGCCGTCGAGACCTCGCCTCCGTACTTGGTATTGGTCACGCGCTCTTCGTTGCCGGCCTTGATCTTTCCGATATAATCCATGAAATTCATTTCGTTGATGGCGACCATTTCGTAGTCGCCGCCGTTGTAGGATCCTATTCCGCCGCCTGCGATGTTGTTGTCCATCTTTCCGAGGCTGTTGATATTGGCTACGAGCGTGCCGCGGTAGGTCGTGAGGTCGGAGATTACGTTGCCGTAGTTGGCCGAATTGATGATTTCGCAGTCTGTGGCATTGGACAGACAGAGCAGTCCTCCGGCGTGGGATTGGGAGTTGGTCGTCACGACGTCGCCGTGGTTGGTGCAGCCGTTTATGATCGACTGGGTGCCGAGGATGCAGGTGATGTTGCCCAGACGTCCGCCCTTGGAGCCCGCATAGGTATTCATCATGTCGCCGTAGTTCTCGCATTCGACGATGTGCGTGAAGGTGTTGGCTGCGGCGACGATGCCCGAAGCGCGTCCTGTCGAAACGGTCATGTCTCCGTGATTTATGCAGCGCAGGAACCGATTGGCGAAGGTCGATGTGCGGGAGGTGTTCGAGAATCCGGCGATGCCTCCGACCTGAGTCGAGGTGAATCCGTTGGCGTTGGCGGCACCCGGATCCGCTTTCAGTGCACCGTAGTTTGTCAAATCGGTCAGTTGCGAAACGGTATCCTCGCTCGTGCCGGCGCCGTAGACGAAGCCGACGAGCCCCATGGTCATCAGCTTGTTTGCCGAGTTGTTGCCTTCGCAAACCATCGGTAGATAGCTGGTGCATTTCTCGATCTTCGAGTCGACGCAGGCGCCGGCGATGACGCCGGTCGAGGTCGTTCCGTTGCCCGAAACGGTGAACGACCCCGTGTCGCCGCTTTCGGCACCCAATACGAGGTTCCGTACCGTGGCGCCTTTGAGGATGCCGAACAGTCCGTAGACTTGATTGTCCGAGGTGAGTGCTCCGGTCATCTTGCAGTTCAGCAGCGCGTGGCCCTGACCGTCGAACGTCCCTTCGAAAGCCGCACCCTCGACTTTCGATTCCGAAGCCGTGGCGACGAACGAACCGTTGCCGATGGGAATCCACGACGCGATCTTCGTCATATCGATGTCGTTCATCAATACGGCGGTCATTCGCTGTGCGCCCGTTCCGGCATTGACGTTTTCGGCGAATTGCACGAGTTCTTCGGCCGTTCGGATCTCGATCCGATCGCTCGTCGCCTTGGTGAAGAATACCGGTCGCAGTACCGTATGCTCCTGCATGTCGTAGGCCATTGCGATCATGTATCCATCGTCGAATCCGGTCGGGAAGGTGACGGTGATCCGCTGCTGTTTCCTGTCCAGGACGATTTCGACCCCTTCGGCCTCGGCGATGCCGACCAGTGCTTCCGCGGCATGTTCGCCGTGGAGTTCATATTCGATGGTTGCGGGAACCGTCGGGTCGACGACGGTGGTGTTGATTGCTGTCGAGAGCGTGAGATTCAGTACCTGCTGGATGGGGAGCGTGATGACCTTCCCGTCGCCGAGCGTCAGCGACAGGTTGCCGTTGGCGTCGCGGGCAATATCCTTGAACAGGCAGCTTTCGCCGTCGTTGGCTTCGATCGGATCTCCTTCGGCGTCGTTCAACCGTTCGCCGTTGACGGTCCAGAATCCCTCGGCGTCGACCGATACTTCGGGCGTGTATCCGCTTACGGGCACCTTTTCGCCGGCTTTGTCGAGCAGCGGCGAAGTCTTGCCGTCAGCCGTTACGGTCCAGTAATATAGATTGTTCTGCGGGTCGAGTTCGACACCGAGCAGCGGGACGTTGAGCATCTGGTCGACAGTGGCCAGTACGATGCTCTTCTCCTCGTTCTTGTTGTCCTTGTAGGTGATGATATAATTGCCTTCGGAGTCTTCGGTCATCTCCGTGATGACGTTGCCCGATGTCAGTTCGCTCAGGTCGGCGAGTTGACTGTTGAGCGAGGCGATGCGGTCTTGAAGTTTTGCGATCCGCTCCTTGATGTCGTCGAGACGTCCGCTGAGTTGCGAATCGTCGTAGTCGCTGCATCCGTAGACGAAGGTTGTCGCCGTGAGGAGCAAGAGATATAGAAATCGTTTCATGGATGTCTGAATTAAGCGTTAGTAGTTCTGCGACGGATCGAAATAATCGCCGTTCTTGTAGCACAGGGCGTTGTCGTTCGTGGCCTCGGGAGCGCTGCCCGGATTGTCCTTGTAGGTATCCCATTCGCCGACACGACCTCCCTTGGCGCATTGTGTGACGAGCTTCTTGCCGCTGTAACCGCAGGCCCAACCGGGTCCGTGTTGCGGTTCGCCGGAGGCGTAGGTGATGTTGGCCAGGATCGTTCCCTTGTTCACGCAACCGACGATCGTCGCCTGATTGTGGCCCACGAAACCTCCCGTACGGCATCCCAGTTGCGAGAAGACATTGCCGTTGTTGGTGCAGTATTCGATGCGGAGGTTGTTGTTGGTAACCGTACCGCCGACCAGACCGCCCATGCGCTTATAGTTGTAGTAGTCCTTGCTGCCGCCGTATTGACCGATGGCATCGTCCTGTATCGTTCCGTTGTTGGTCGAGTTGGCGATCACCGTGCCGTTCTCTTCGGTCGTACTGCCGCCCAGCGTGCCGACCAGACCGCCGCCGCGTCCTGTGGGAGCGCTTATTTCGCCGTTGTTGGTGCAGTAGTTGAGCTTGGTTCCCGCACCGAGCGTGAAGGCGCAAATGCCTCCGATGTTCATACCCGTACCCCCGTTGGTTGTGTTGGTGATGCGACCGGTCTTCACATCGCCGTTGTTGATGACGGCGTCGTCTTTCGTTTCGCCGCCGATGGTCGTGGACTTGATGCATCCGGCGATACCGGCGAGCATCATCAGCGTGGCGTCGGGATTGTCGCCCGTGAGGATCACCGAGACATTGTTGGTGACGTTGACGATCGTCGATCCTTCGGCGTAACCCGCCAGTGCACCGGCCGATACGACGTTCTGACTCGTACCCGCGAGGGTAATTTGATCCCCTGCGGCGCCCAGTTTGAGGTTTTTGATCGTAGCGTCCTTTATCGCTCCGAACAGGCCGTGGAGATGGGTCGTCTCGTTCTCGACGTTGAAGGTCCATCGGATTCCCTTGATCGTGAAACCCTGGCCGTCGAACACGCCCGTGAAGGGGTTTGTCAACGTATTGTAGGAGGGCGATCCGGTGGCCTTGCCCTGTCCGATCGGAGTCCATTCGGTAAGTTCCGTCAGATCGATGTCGTTGAGCAGCACCACCTCTCCCGAAGCGTTCTCCCAACGATCCGTGCTTCCGCCGGCGTTGACGGCCTTGGCAAAGGCCACGAGGTCTGCGCCCGTTGCGATGCCCGGTTCGGTCGGGGTGTCAGGAACGACCGGCGATTGGCGGACGCCGAGCGTTACGGTGATGCCGTAGGGGCGATTCGAGAATGTGATCGAGCCTTTGCGGTCAGCGCCGCTGTCGTTTTCATAGTAGTCGGCTACGAACGAGTGGGTCGTCGTGACCGTCTCCGCGCGTGTCTTGGGGGCGGGTTTGAGCCACGACTGACACTCCTCTGCGATCGTTACCTCATAGTCGATGTTGGCCGACACCCTGATGTCGAATTCCGTGAATTCGCCTTCGAGGGCGACCTCCGCTCCCGTTCCGAACTGCGGATCCCACGTCGGAGGGTCGATCTGGGCCGTTCCATAGGTGAAGAATAATGGTTTGAGAACGGTATTGCCGCCGGCCGAGGCGATGACGACGACATTGCCTTCTTCGGCATTTTCGTCCAGCTTCACCGAGATCGTACGGGTGTATTTGTCGATTTTCACCGTTACGTTCCATGCCGTGAAGTAGTCGACATACGCCGTTTCGGCTTCGCTGCCCGCTACGGTGTATTCGATTTCGACCGGTATCGAACGGTCGGGGACGGCCGTTACGGGAGCTGCATCGAACCGGATGCTCAGGGCTTCGAACACTGGAATCTCGAAGGTGCTTCCGTCGGCGAGCGTGAAGCGGACCATACCGCTCTCTTCGTCGGTCTCCACCTTCTGGAAGAGGGTGTTGCTGACATCGTTGGCCAGTATGGGATTGCCTTCCTTGTCCGTGAGACGCTGGCCGTCGACGATCCAGAATCCTTCGGCATCGATGTCCATCGCGGGAGGTACACCGCCCACGGGCATCATCTTGCCCTCCTTGTCGAGCAGCCACTGATAGGTCTTGCCGTTGTCAGCGGTCGTACGCCAGTAGAGTTTCCCGTCGGTGAATTCGCCGGCACCGACGATCGGAGCGGTTACCACGTCGTCCTGCGTGGCGAGGGTAACGGTCTTCGTTTCGCCGCCGTGGTCGCGGTAGCTGATGACGTAGTTGCCCTCGTCGTCCTGTTTGAGGTAGGAGATGAAGCTGCTGTTGATCAACGCCGAAAGCGAATTCATCTCTTCGTTCAGTCGCTCGACACGCTTTTCGGTCTCCGTGAGTTCCTGCTCGATGGCATCGATGTTTTGCCGCAGCTCTCCGTCGTCGTATTCGTCGCATCCCCAAAGAAGAACGAAACATGCGGCGAGCGATATGATGTTCGAAAACTTTCTCATTTTTCTTGCTGTTTATGGGATTATTGTTTGATCCGCACGTGGAGGTAGTTCATGCACGAGCGTTCGCCTTTCGCATCGGACGGCTGGTTGACCACCTTGCCGGCGCCGTCGGTGTAGAGCCACATGGCCGTCGAACCGCCGCCGTCGAATCTCGTTACGTTCCAGCAGTCGAATTTTTGGGCGATGCGGACCATTTCATAGAATTTTACGCCCATCGAAATCCAGTCCTGACGGCCGTCGATGACGAAGAAGCAGACTTTCGTTCCGGCCTTGTCGATGCCCACGTAAGTCATCGGGTCGTATTTGTCTGTGTCGAAACTCTTGTCTTCGCCGTCGACCATGAACTGATACATCGTGGAGTTCTGTGTCAGAATCGGGGTCGAGATTCCGTTGACCGTCACGTCTGCGCGGATACGGAGCGTCGAACCCACGGAGAGTTTTCCGGCGAGCGTTTCGGCCGTCGCGCCGGTGAGCTGTACGGCCCATTCGTCGAGGGCCGTCAGATAGGGCGCTTCGGCGAGCTCCGTCGAACGACCGTCCGCGATCTGGGTTACAGTGGCTTTGAACCAGCCGTCGTTGACCGTCACGGGATTGCCCGACTTGTTTTTCGCGACGACGTAGAGCGCCTTTTTGGAGAGCGTATTGGTCAGCGAGGGAGCGTCGGGATGGGGTATTTTCTTGTACCGTGCAGTATAGAGGTTGGCTTCTTGCAACGTGCTGCCCGAACGCAGGATCGTGTCGTTGATCGAGTGGTATTCGTATTCCGTACCGCCGACTTCGATTTTGCCGGAGAAGGTCTTTTTGCCGCAGCTCACCGTACGATCCTTGAAGAAAGTGAAGGCATTCGCATGGTTGGTCAGCGACGTGCGGACGCTCTTGTTGTTGACGAAGTCGGGGCGTCCCTCCTCGATGTGCAGTCCGCGGGGGAATCCGTCATGCGAATTGAAGAAGCCCGAATTGATGCCGGCGATGATGTTTTGTCCTTCGGCACGCTTCCGGTTGCAGTTTTCCGAGAGTGTCTCGCGGATGTTTTTGCCGTTGTTGCTGTTGTTGTTGCCGTTGGGATTGGGTACGAGGTCGTCGGCCATCGAGGTGGATATCTCCACGGCGTCGTTCGTCAGGTCGAGTTCCAGTACGTGCATTTTGCGCGGTAGGTTGGTGAATTCGTAGTAGGTGTATTTCACTCCGGGGTGAAGTGCGACGGTCTGTTTGAGCTCCCAATCGTAGTAGGACGGAAGCGTCCAGTCCACGGTGTTTTCCTCTGTGTCGTAGTTCGAACGTTTGTGACAGACGGCCGAGGTGTGCATGGCTGCGGGAGCCGTCGTCGGGGAATCTTTGTACGTGTCGTAATCGCCGACGAATCCGTGTCCGATGCAGTCCGAGATGAGAGATGCACTCTTGTTATAGCCGCAGGCCCATCCGGGACCGTGATAGTCCGAACCGGCGACGGTCACGTTGCCGATGATGGCGCCGGTGTTCTTGCAGGTGCGGATCGTGCCGGCATTGTGCCCCACGAATCCGCCCGTACGGCAGCCGAGGTGCGAGATGACGTTTCCGGAATTGGTACAGTTCTCGATGATGCACTCCGCCGAGGTCGAACCTCCGACCAGACCGCCCATGCGTTTGATGCCGTATTTGTCCTTCTGTCCGGCGTACTGTCCGACTGCGTCGTCTTCGACGAGTCCGGCGTTCGTTGAGTTGGCGATGGTTCCCTTCTCGAAGGTTCCGGCCAGCCCTCCGCCGCGTCCGGAGGGTGCGTTCACGCGTCCGTTGTTGGTGCAGTGACCCATGAAGTTGCCGTCTGTATTTTTGATGTACGCACAGATGCCGGCTACCTGCATGCCTTTGCCTCCGTTTCCGGTGTTGGCGATCGCTCCTGAGGTGATGTCGCCGTTATTGGTACACCCTGCTTCGGCGGATTGTCCGCCGAGAGTCGTTCCGGACATCTGTCCGACGATGCCGGCGAGCATCACCGGCGTGTCGGCGGGGTCTTCGCCTTCGAACGAGATCGAGACGTTGTTGGCGACGTTTTCGATGACCGATTCCGTAGCGAACGCCGCTACGCCCGCGATGGCCGTACCGGCTGCGGCAGTCCCCCGGACGATGATCCGATCGCCCGAGCCGCCGACCGTGAGATTCCGGACGGAGGCCTGATTCAGTACGCCGAACAGACCGTGTGCCGTCGATTTCGCGGCATCGGCCGTCCATGCGATGTTGCGGATCGTATGGCCTTTGCCGTTGAACTTGCCGGAGAAGGGGTGTTCGGTCGTTCCGATGGCGGTCCATTCGGTGATCCCGTTCATGTCGACATCGTCCAGCAGAACGACGTCGCCGGTTTCATCGCGATAGCGGTCGTAGTTGCGCCCCGTATTTACGGCCCGGGCGAATTCGCGCAGGTCGTCCGCGGTTTTGATACCGTAATATTCGGGTTTGGCGCTCGCCGACGCCAGACGCACCATGCGGATCAGCACGTTCTCTTGCAGGTCGCAGAGCATCAGGGCGAAGCATCCTTCTTCGAAAGGCGTTTCGAAGGTTACGACGACGGTTTCGGCCGAGGTGTCGACTACGGCCTCGAGCTGCTCGCAGCGCACTATTTTCAGGATCGCTTCGTCGGCCTTTTCGCCCGCGATCTCGTAACCGATCGTGAGTGGCTGCGAAACGTCTTCGACGGTGTACTCGTCGTCGAAGGCGGTGTCGCCGATCTTGAAGACGATGTTGAAGGCGTCGAATATCGGTGCGGATACGGTCGATCCGTCGCCCAGCGTGAAGATGGCGTTGCCGTTGTCGTCGCGCGAGATTCCTGTGATGAGCGACGTCTGCTTTCCTTCGGCTTTCACCGGGTTTCCCGACGCATCGGTCAATCGCCGGTCGTTGAGGGTCCAGTAACCCTCTTTGTCGACGGCCATTTCGGGAGTACGCCCCGCAACGGGGATTTTCGAGCCGTCGGTGTCTTTCAGAAAATCGGTGTTTCCGTCGACGGTAGTCGTCCAGTAGAGTACGCCGTTCTCCTCTTTCGTACCGAGGATCGGTGCCGAGGAGACGTCGTCCTTCGTGGCGACGGTGACGCTGTGTTCGATATTGTCGGCCCCCTTGAACCGGATGACGTCGTTGCCCTCGGCGTCCTGCGTGATCGAGGTTATGGCTCCGCCGTTGACGATGGACGAGAGCAGCCGGATCTGGTCGTTGAGTTGATCGGCCTGTTTTTCGAGTTCCGTGAGTTGGTTGTATATCTCGTCGACCCCTTTCCACAGGGCGGAGTCGTCGAAGTCGTCGCTGCATCCGCCGCCGAAAAGAAGAGCCGATGCCAAAAGTGATGTTATCAGAGTTCGTTTCATTGTCTTTTGATTTTATCGGGTTGCGAAAGCGTCAGTCGAAATCGGTGCTGTCGGTCCATCCGGGATTCTGGGTCAGCAGTCCGCCCGTCAGTACGCGCTGGTCGGCCGGAATGGGCCACAGGTAGTCGCGTTCCTCGTTCCAAGTGTATTTCAGCGTACTCCACGCCACCACGTAACCTCGGTTTTCCGCCATGTCGGAGAGAATGATGTCCGATCCGATGCGCAGTACCGTCAATCCGTCGGCCGGACTGCTGGTCTGCTTGTCGACATAGAGTTCGAGGTCGTTCCTGCCGTCGCCGTCCATGTCGTAGAGTCCCGGTCCGGAGAAATAGATTCCGTAGTAGGGGTTGGTTTCGTTGACCAGTTGCGCACCCTCTTTCCAGCGGAACATGTCCCACATGCGCAGCCCTTCCATCACGAGTTCGATCGTGCGCTCCCGACGGATTTCGAGGATGACTCCCGTGTTTTCGCTTTTGGTGACATTGGGATAGCAGGCCAGGAGGAAGGGATCGGGATTGGCGTTGGCAGCGGCCATGTCGAGCCCCTTCATGCCGGCCCGGTCGCGGATTCTGTCGATCGAAATGAGCAGGTCGTCTTTCGTCAGCGTTCCCAGTTCGGCTTTGGCTTCGGCGTAGTTGAGATAGACCTCCGCCGTACGGAACAACGGCCAGTCGGAGGTGCCTTTCGACGCTCCGCTGTGGGCTGCCGTCGAGACGAACTTGATAGGTTCGTATCCTGTCATCGCCGTCATGTCGTTCGCCGTGACCGACTCCTCGCCTTTGGCGATGTAGCCCGGACAGAGTACGGTCTGTGCCATACGGGGGTCGCGTCCGGCGGTCTCTTCGGTGTAGGACATCGTTTCGTGTCCCTCTTTTTCGGTGAAGCGCGAACCGTCGGCCATGAGGTAATGGTTCATGAAACGGCGCGTGAAACCTGCTGCGGAGTTGCGGATGTTGAACTGCACGTTGTGGGAGAGATTCAGTCCTTCGAAGTTGTAGATGCGGGCCAGAATGACCTCTTCCTGTTTGGCGTCGTCGCTGCAAAAGAGATCCCGATAGGGTTCCGTTCCCTCCTTGTAGAGCGAGTAGCCGCTTTCGGAGATGAAGGTCGATGCGGCGTCGGCGGCCAGTTGCAGATACTTGTCGGCATCGGGCAGATTCCGGTATTTGCGCCACGTGCCTTCGTAGAGGGCGATACGCGATTTGAGAGCCAGGGCCGACCAACGGGTTACGCGGGCGACATCCTTTTCGCGGGGCAGCATTTCGATTGCGTTTTTGAGGTCGTTCATCACGTGATCCATGATGATGCCGCGATCTTCGCGGGGCTTTTTCAGCAACTCCTCCTCTTCGGAGCCGATGACCTGCTCGTACCAGGGTACGTCGCCGTAGCGGAGTACCTTCTCGTAGTAGAAATAGGCGCGGAAGAAGTAGGCCACGCCGTCGTACTTGGTGCGGACGGCTTCGTCGGTGCAGTTATGCGAATTCGCCAGATAGTAGTTGATTTTGCGCAGGGCGGTCCAGGTCCAACCTTTTTCGTTGGAGGCCATGCGGGTTCCCGATATTACGTCGCCCATGCTCTTGTCGACCATATCGTCGGCATTGAGGCCGGCGGCGTTGTCGGGTGATTCGAGCATCGTATAGAACTGGTTGGTCCACAGCCGCAGATCGGTTTCCGTCTTGAAGAAGGTCTGCGGAGTGACCGTATCTTCGGGAATAAGGGTCAGGTCGCAGCTGGAACATGCGGCGCCCAGCAGGATCGTTGCCAATATTTTTTGCAGTGTTTTCATCTGTCGTTTTCTTTATGCGTTAGAAGCTGATGTCGACGCCTATGGAAAGCGTTTTGGGATAGGCGTATCCTGTTCCGGAGTTGGCCTTGTTCGTACCGCTCGATCCGGCCAGCTCGGGATCGATGGTCTTGTTGTGTTTTTTCAGCGGCGACCAATAGCAGAGGTTTTCACCCGAAAAATAGATGCGGGCGCGGCTGATACCGATTTTGCGAGTGAGATTCTCGGGTACGGTATAGCCGATCGTGAGATTTTTCAGACGCAGATAGGCGAGATTTTGAAGATAGCGGTCGTTTTTCTCGCCCAACGCACCGCCGGAGTAGGCATTGTAGCCGCGCGGACGGGGGAAGTAGGCATTGCGATTATCCTCCGACCAGCAGTTCGAATAAAAGTCCTTGTGGATGAACGAAGTGGGCGGAAAGGCATAGGGGCCCCAGAAGTCGAAGGAGGCTTGGTTGGCAGCCGGATACCAGTCGCGACGTCCGATGCCCTGGAAGAAGGCCGATATGTCGAATCCCATCCAGTTGAAACCCAGTCGGAACGAGTAGTTGTAACGGGGCAGCGAGTTGCCGATGATGCGTTTGTCGCCCGGATCGTCCACGGTGCCCGAACCTTCGGAGATGATGTTGTTGCCGTCGAGGTCGGCGAAACGGACATCGCCCGCGCGCAGACGGTTGCCGGCAGGCCCTTTGTTCTGATAGACGCGGTTATTGACCGCCTTGTCGTCGATCGAGGCCTGGTATTCGGCGGCTTCGCGGTCGGTTTTGAACAGACCTTCGACGTGGTATCCCCAGATTTCGCCCAGCGTTTGACCTTCGTAGCGGTCGGAGATCACCCGATCAGGATTGTGGTATTTGGTGATTTTGGTAATGTAGTCACCCACGGAAGCCGATACGTGGTACGAGAAGGGTTTCCCCGCCAGTTGGAATTCGTCTTGCCAACTCAGCGATATCTCCCAGCCCTTTGTGCGCAGGTCGGCGCAGTTGGCTTTCGGAGTATTGGCGCCGAAGACGCTGGGCAGCGTGAGCGAAGTGGTGAGCATGTCCTTCGTATCGCGGATATAATAGTCTCCGGTGAAATTGAGACGATTGTTCAGAAGGCCTATGTCGAGTCCGACGTCGTAGGTGGTTACGGTTTCCCACGTCAGACCCGACGAGAGCGGATCCGTGACGTTGGCATAAAAGGCTTTTTCCTGTCCGTCGAAGGTATAGTTCATCTGATTGTCGGTGCTGATCTGCTCGATGTAGGCATAGTTGGATACCTGCTGATTGCCCAGACTGCCTACCGAAAGACGCAATTTGAGGTTGTCGACGATGTCCCGTGCCGGGGTGAAGAACGACTCCTCGCTGATGCGCCATGCGGCCGACGCAGAGGGGAAGAATCCCCAGCGATGGTCGGACTCGAAGCGCGACGAACCGTCGCCGCGGGCGCTCGCCTCGAAAATGTAGCGGCCCTTGTAGTCGTAATTCACACGTCCGAAGAATCCCAGCGTACGGTAGGCTGTGATCGATTGCGAGAGGGTGATGGGGCCCGTCGCTACCGTGAAGGAGTCGATGTCGTCGCTCGACAGGTCGGTCTGTTTTGCGTCGAGCGAGGTTGAGCGGTAGTCTTCGTATTGGCCTCCGGCTGTGATTTTCAGATTGTGGCCGCCCCACGAATTCTCGTAAGTTCCGTAGATGTTGACGTTATGTCCTTTGTAGGTTTGGTGTATCTCGCGGTAGGAATTTTCGACCGATCCCGACGTGAACGTCTCCACGACGCCCTGCTGGCGCGAATATTCGAACGTGTTGTTGCGGTATTTGAAGAGATTGTCCCGCTGACGGTAGTCGTAGACCGCTGTGAGGACGAGTTTTTTGAAGAGCGTGACGTCGAACTGGTTCGAGAAGGTGAGGTAGCGTTTCTCGCGCGTGTTTTTCGAACGGTCGGCGGTCATCTGTCCTCCGCGGCCGGCTCCGATCGGGGAGTTCTTGCCCAGTTGGTTGACGTATTGTACGATCGTGCCGTCGGGGTTGTAGGGAAGGAATGCGGCGCAGATGTTCGATTGCAGGGCGTTGATCGTGCCTTCGTAGTCCTGATGGCCGCCGTACTTGTAGTCCGTGGTGTCGAAGCTGGTGTTGTTCGAGTATTTCAGCCACGGAGCTATCCGGGCCGATACCTTGGTGCGGAAGGCATAGTCGTTGAACTTGTCCTTGTTGATGTTGAACATGCCGTACTGTTGGTAGAAACGGCCGCTTGCGTAGTAGGATACTTTGTCCGTACTGCCCGAGAGCGAGAGGTTGTGTTCCTGCTGCGACCGCACGCGGTTGTAGAAATAGCCGTACCAGTCGAAGTTGCCGTAGTAATAGTACTTGCCGTCGTTGCCGACTTCGACCCATGGACGATCGGGGTGCGGCGTACGGTCGTTGCGACGCTCGTAGAGTTTTTGCAGACCTCCGTTCTCTTCGGTGTAGCGGAAAATGTCCATCGTGCCGTCCGACGAGTCGTTCATGAACTGGTTGACGATACGCACGTGGTCGTAACCCGTATCGATAAAGTCGGTCGAAGTGGTGTTCTTGGCCCAGCCGAAGCGCCCGTTGTAGGTGACATGGGCCCGTTGGCCTTTCTTGCCCGCTTTGGTCGTGATGAGCACTACGCCGGCCGAAGCCTTGGCGCCGTAGATGGCGCATGACGAGGCGTCTTTGAGCACGGATACGGATTCGATGTCGTTGGGGTTGATCTGACTGAGACTCACCTCCACGCCGTCGGCCAGTACGAGCGGTGACCCGCTATTGAGGGAAATCGAACCGCGGATATTGATCGAATAGGAGGATTCGGGTGATCCGGTTCCGAAGGTGATGTTCACGGAAGGGTCGGCGCCTTGCAGCGCATTGGCTGCCGAGACGACCGGACGGGCATTGAGGTCTTTGCCGCTGATAGTCGCCACGGCTCCGGACAGGTTGGCTCTGCGCTGTGTACCGTAGCCGACGACTACGACTTCGTCCATCAGGTTGTCAGACTCTTTCAGGACGATGTTGAGCGGAAGATTCCTCCCCCCCCCTTGCTCGATTGTTGCGGTTTGTGTGATGTAACCCAGATAGGAGATGTTGAGTTGGGCGGGAAAGGTCACCTCCGTCAATTCGAAAGTCCCGTCGGCTCCGGTCAGTGTGCCTTTTTGGGATCCTTCGATCGTGACCGTCGCAGCGATAATCGGCTGTCCTTTGGTGTCGGTCACTCGGCCGTATACGGAGTCGTCCGGGGCGGTCGGCGTTTCGGCCATGGGCGCGGATTGCCGCTTGGTGACGATGATGCGGTTTCCGTTGATCGTGCAATTGACTTCCTGCCCCGCGAATACCTGATCGAGAATTTCGCGGATGGTGGCGTTTTGGGCCGAAACGGATATGCGTTTGTTCAGATCTACCTCGTCCGAACTGACGAGAATGGAGTAGTTTTCGGTACGGTTCAGCGAGGTCACTGCCTCCTGAACGGTTACGTTCTTCAATTCGAGATTGATTCTCTTTGTTTGAGCAAAACCCGTGGCAGGGCTGAGCAACAAACAGAGAATAACTACATAGAGGAAATTCGTGGAGCGAAATCCTCGACGATTGCAGTCTTTTCCCATGATTAGGCTGGTTTAAGGTTCAAATTTAAGGCAGGGATGCCGGGGTCGGCGGCATCCGGACGAATAACGGAAAAGGATCAGGAAAAAGCGGAAGGTAGTGATAGTCAGTTTTTCATAGGCGTTCGGTTTGGGTTGTCGGCAGGATTCGGGTTTGTCATTTCAACGAAAGGTAGACGACTCCGTCGCGACGGGAAATCTTCATCTTGCGGTCGGAATTGATCGCCGAGAGAATTTGATCCAGCGTTTCGTTATTGGTGAAATAGGCGAAATAACGTGTCTGAGCGAGCGCCTCGTCGAGAATGACGATGCGGGTGCCGAACAGTCGTTCGAGGTCTAACGCGATGTCATGCATACGCAGATTGAAGAAGTGGATGGCCCTGTTGTCCGCGAACGATTTGAAATGTTCGGGTTGGAACGTCGAGAGGTTGATGTCGTTCGAGACGCGGTCGTAGAGTACGAGATCGCCCGGCTCCATCCGCAATTGCTGTTTGCGGGTATCGGTGTCGATGTCGAACTGGACCGCCCCGTCGACCAGCAACAGCTCGATGCAGTCGGTGTTCGTATAGGACTTGAAGTTGAATTTGGTGCCCAGAACGCGAATGCCGACGTCGCCCGAACGAATGATGAAGGGTTTGTGGGGATCTTTCGCCACATCGGCGAAGATTTCGCCGTCGACGAAGATGCGACGCTCCTTGCCGGTAAAGGCCGACGGATAGGTAATGCGGCTACCGGAGTTGAGGTGCAAGTGCGTGCCGTCGGGAAGGGTCAGTGAGGCGATTTCTCCGTAGGGTACCTGTTTCTCGAACCACTCTACTTCCGGCTGACGGGTGGCGTAGAGCAGGCAGACTGCGCACAAGAGCGGAACGATGAGGATTGCGGCGATTCGTTGGCTCCATGCGGCGATACGCGAGCGGCAGGCGGTCGTGTTTCGTGCTTCTGCGGTAATGCCGAGCCGGCTGGCGACCTGTTGGAAGGCGGCTCTGGCTGCCGCTTCGTCGTCGACGTGCAGCTTGTCGAAAAGCTCTTCCAGTTGTGCTTCGGCATCCGGATTGTATCCGTTCTCGGCGAGCCACATTTGCACTTCGAGCTGTTCTTGTGCGGAGAGTTTGTTTTCGAAATATTCGTTTAGTTTGGTCATGACCCTTTTCCCTTGTTATTCGCCGGACGCGTGCCTCTTCCGGACGTCCTGCTATAATAAGAACAACCGAACGCTCCCGATTGCGTAATCGGAATGGCGAAAAAATGGAAAAAACGAAGGAAGGAGGGGGAGAATCAGCAGATGGAGTTGTGAAGATCTTTCAGAGCCAGTTCGATGTGTTTGTCGACGCTGCGCACCGAGAGACCCAGCCGTTCGGCGATCTCGCGGTTGGAGAGATGTTCGCAGCGGCTCATGCGGAAGATCAATTGCCGTTGGGGCGGCATTTTTGAGATGTTCTGGATGAGCAGCTCGTTCAGTTCGGCATAGTTGTATTGCTCTTCGATCGAATAGCCTCGATCTTCGATATCGCGGTCGTTGAGCTGGGGCAGCAGGGAGAGCATGGTCGTACGCTTGGCCTTGAAAATGTTGAATATTTCATGTTTGGCCAATACGAATAGGTAGTTTTTGAGCGATTGCGTACTGTCGAGCTTTTCGCGGTGAATCCAAAGTTTCATGAAGATATTCTGGGCGATATCCTCGGCCATGTGGTTATCTTTGAGCATACCGTGTATGAAACGCAACAATGTGGGGTAGTAGCGTACGAAGAGTTGCTCGTAGGCTCCCTTGTCGCCCTTTTTGACTGCGGAGATCAGGGAGCTGTCGCTTTGCTGTCTACCAAAGGTGAATTTCATGAAGTCCTGTGTTTTTTCGCTCGGCCTTGATACGACTCGCTATTCAAAGATAGAAAGTTTTTTAGTGATAGAAAAATATTTCCGGAGATAAAATTGCGAAGGAGCTTCTCCGGCACCTCTCGGAGTGCGGGAACAACGGAAAAGCAGCGG